>Ga0310695_10013476_pt1 | contig 11229 bp, 6 predicted proteins | sample RumenRJG_04DNA_FD_203882 | JGI IMG/M metagenome (GOLD analysis project Ga0310695, IMG submission 203882) | Bovine rumen microbial communities from Lethbridge, Alberta, Canada - RJG_04 (v2) (version 2) | ecosystem: Host-associated > Mammals > Digestive system > Stomach > Rumen | place: Canada... | reverse complement strand
TGGGGATTGAACACTTCGTGGCGGTTTGCGACGATGCGTTTACCGAGCGGGTGCTGAAGCGTTGCCACGATGACTTTGCACAGGCTCGGACGCCGAATCCCTGCTGCTACTGTAACCGCTTCGTGAAATTCGGCTGGATGATGGACTTTGCCCTGGAGCATGGCGCCGACTTCCTGTCGACGGGGCACTATGTGAATGTGAAGGAGGTCGGCGGCGTCCGCAGGCTTTTCCGCGGCAAGGACTTGGCGAAGGACCAGAGCTACTTTCTGTTCGGTGTCCCCGACGAGGCGCTTGCTCGCGTCATGACCCCGCTCGGGGGCATGGCAAAGCCCGACGTGCGGGCTTTGGCTTCGAAGCACGGCTTCGAAAACGCGAGCGCAAGTGACAGTCAGGATATATGCTTCGACATCTACGGAAACGATTACACTGAATTCCTGGAAGGCCGCTTCGGTGCGATGACCCGCCCAGGAAACTTCGTGACCGAGGACGGAAAAATCTTAAGGAGTCACGAAGGTTACCACCGTTACACGGTGGGGCAACGCAAGGGACTTGGCGTCGCCCTGGGCGTCCCTGCGTTCATCCGCAGTGTCGATCCCCTTACGGGTGACATCGTGGTGACTGCCGACAAGTCGGCTGTCTCCGCTACTGAAGTCTGCATCGAAAATTGCGTCTGGCATGGTATCAACCCGACGACGGGCAAGGCCTATGCCGCAGGCGATACCTTTGAGAGCGAGGGAATGGTGCGCTACCGTCAGCGGCCGACCCGTTGCATGGTCAAGATTCTGGAAAACGGGAATGCGCTTGCGCAGTTTGAACAGCCGCAGTTTGCCGTAACGCCTGGCCAGTGCGCCGTCTTTTACGAAGGCGACATGGTGCTGGGGGGCGGCTGGATCCGCTAGTTTTTTCTAGAAATTAACGGGACTATTTTACGATTCCGACATCGCTCATTTTCACGAAGCCGCGGACTTTTTCACCGAGGCGGATTTCGGCGAAATTGCCCTGTTCGCTAAGCACTTCGAAGGAGGTTCCTTCGGAAAGCGTGTTGAGCGTTTGGGATCTGTCGTTCGGGGCGCTGGTCACGTCGGCGTCCTTTGCCGTGACGACTCCGGTGATTTCCGTTTCTGCGACGAAAACCTTGTAGCCGGCGCTCATCGCGATGATGCCGAAAACGCAGGATAATGCGAACATGCCGCCGATCAGTACATTCTTGGTGCGTCCGCTACGGCTGATGCGTCTGGCGACGGCGAGTAACGCGATTGCCCAGAAGATTCCGAGAAGCATCCACATCTGCGCCTTGAGTGAAAGCGCATGGTGTGCCTTGAAAAGTCCTGCGAGGAGCGGGTTCTCTTCACCGTCTTCTTCCACCTTGTCGCGCGTCATGGCCTGCGCGTACTTGAGGTTGTGCAGGATGTCGTCGTTGCTTGGGTCAAGCCGCAGGGCCGACTTGTAATAGTAAATGGCGAAGCCGAGCTTGCCGCCCCTGAAGTAGGCGTTGCCCAGGTTGTAGTAGAGGTCGGAATTTTCGATGCCGTTGTCGGCGCAGGTGCGCCATTCGTCAACGGCGCGATCAAAGTCACCTTCGTTGTATGCCTTGGCGCCAGCCTCGATGCCGTTGCAATGTTCTGCGGCGTTCGCTACTACCGCAAATGTTAAAAATAAAATGATGCTTCTTAAGATACTCATATTTTGTATTTTCCCTTGATTGTCATTCCCGCGAATGCGGGAATCACCTTTCTTATTTAAATAAAGTTTTTGTTTTAGGTTGAAAAGGTGATGCCCAAACAAGTTGGGCATGACATCTTAAATGTTATACCTTTAGTCCTTCGCACAGCTTTTCGACATCTTTCAACATTTGCTCCTGTTCGTCCTTGGTCGGGTTCACCGGGGCGTACCGCGCGAACGCGCACTTTTCGAGCCAGCTGTCGATGGCGGCGATTGTTTCGTCTTTCACGCCGAGCTTTGCAAGTTCTTCTTTCATTTGCGGGCGGGTCATGCCCTTGAATTCCAGGTTCGTCTTGTCGCTTAAGTAGTTGATTAAGCCGTTTTCAAGGGCGGCGTAGAGAGCCTTGGCGTCGCCCTTCTGGAGAGCGGTGCGTGCATCGGCAAAGCGTGCCTTGAGCATCTTGTCTGCCTTGCCCTTACGTACGAGGGCTGCATCGCTGTTGTGCTTGCGACGGCTGCGGACGGCGAAAGTCACGATCAGGTAGAAGGGAATGGCGGCGGCAAAAATCACCCAGTAAATAATGTTCTTGTAGGGGGCGGTATTGTCTTTCGCTTCGTTCACCTTGTGGATAAAGCGAATGTCGCTGCCGAGTGATTCGATTTCCTGCTTTTGCACGGCGGCGGGGCCTTGCGCGACCGGTGCCTGGAAAATGGCCTCGGGGGCGGCTTCACCCTTTTCAACGGTGACGTTCCAGGGGCCTGCCTTTGCTGTTTCGTACTTCTTTTTGCTCGGGTTGAACCAGGAGTAGGTAATTTCGGGAATGGTGAATTCGCCCTTCTTTTTGGGGTACAGGAATACGCGGATGTTCTTGGTGGTAATCACCTTGTTGCCGACGATTTTCTTGTTGAGCTCGTTTTCGGGGGGCACGGAGCGGAATTCGCCAAAGTCGGGGAGCTTGGGGTCGGTAATGGAACCGGGGAGACCGTCGCCCTTGATGTTGATGGTGAGGGTCATCGCTTCGCCGACCTTGAGTTCGGTGCGGTCGAAATCTGCGCTAAAGCTGTAGTTACCCACCATGCCGCTGAAGTTCGCGGGCTTACCTTCGGTGGGGAGCGGCTTTACGGTAATGTTGATGGCGGGGGTCTGCGTTTCGGTCTCGACGGATTCCTGCTTGACGCTCCTGCTGGAGAACGTCATGCCGCCCATCTGCTTGTTTTCTTCGACAACTTTCGGCTCGCCGCGCTTGGTGTACTTGAACTTGAACGGGGGAATTTGAAGGGTGCCGCTCTTGGTGGAAGCTAGCCAGGCGAACTTGGCGCTCGCCTGCATTTCGCGGCGGTTACCTTCGACGGGTTCGAACTTCATGTTCGAAAGGTCGCTGCGGTGTACGATAAAGTCGTCGCCGGTGCTCATGTCGGTTGCCTGGAGGCCGCCTTCGAAGTGTTCGTAGGTATGGAATCCGAGCGTCACGCTGAACTGTTCGCCTTCGTAGACCGTTTTCTTGCTCGGGGTGAGCGATACGGCAAGGGCATCGTCGCTGTAGGCGCGCTGAATGCTGATGGGAATGTCGCCTGTCAGGTTGCGTTTCTGCCCGTCGATGTTCATGAAAATCTGGCCGATGCTGATGCGGCCGGTCTTTTTCGGGGCTTTCAGATTGAAGGTGTAGACGCGCGCCTTGTAACCGCCGCGGTTGCGGCCATTACCAAAGAAGGAATTGAACATGTCCTCGATATCGGGGCGAATGACCTGGTCGGTACTGTCGAGGCTAATGAGGCTGAAGCCGTTTTCGGTCTCGATCTGCAAATCGCTACGGTTCTCGGGAAGTTCATTTAATGGGAAAACAAGCTGGAGTCCAAAGCTCTTGCCTGATTCCACGCGCTCGCGGTCCACTTGCAGGGACGGCCGTGCAGATGCGCACAGGGCGGCGGCTAGGCAAAATAAGATAATTCGTTTCATGCCCCAAATTTACCAAATTTCGCCAGAAAAGACAAATATGGCTAATTAGTATGTGGGATGTGAGATGAGTGAATCCAGAGGGGTGTTTGCAGGTGGATCCCCTCCCGCGTTTCACTTGGTCGAGGATGACTCTTGTAGGGGCGTCATCCTGGAACGACAGAATGGAGTGACGGGATCCAGAACGGAATTGTAAGCAAATATTCAATAAATATATTCTTTTTACCCTTGACGTGTTAGTAAAATTTTGTTAAAATTGGCGCGCTGTTTCAAAAAGACGATAAAACGTCGAAAATAAAGGATAAAAGGTATATGTACTGCATTCTCGCTGCCCTCCTGATCAAGAGCTTCAAGAAGCATGCCAAGCGCGCTTAATAAGCCGCATAAGCTGTATTTCTCTCTCTATGGTTATAGCCGGTTACGCTGAACAAGCGAACCGGTGTTTTTTTTGGGGGGGGGGCGGCGATACTCGCCCGATGCTTGCCTTAATCAAAGTGGCGCTCCTGCGGAGCGCACTTTGTGACGGCTCGGTCCTATATACGAAACTTGAAACTTTAGTTTCGTAGTTGAGTTATCCTCTTTGGGGAAAATTATGCACGCATAATTTTGCGACACTCGTTTTGCACGCTATTTATGGGTTGCCCGGTTCTCCACATAGTGGATAACAGCGACTAAGAACTAAAGTTCTAAGTCTTGTATAACTCCGTTCCCGCCCAACCTCATAAAACGGCACCACAGTGCCCCCCCCCCAAGGGGTCACTATCCCTAACGCGATTGCAACAGTTAACAACATATTTAAAGGAATGATACAAAATATTTACTTAATGCATTGACAACATGTTAAAATATTGCTACGTTGTCGCTTCCTTGAAAACAACAAGAGGAAAACTTGAAACAGTTACATTCTTATATTTTTACCATTCTTTGTCTATTAGGGCTAGATAGCGCTTTCGCCCTTGATTTCCCGTATTCTGAATGGAGTCTTGCCAACTATGAAGGTGCGTATGCGACCTTTAACGAGGGTTTTGTTTCTGTTGCCGATGGTGGCTCTGATTACTGGCATGTTCAACTGACTCGTAGCAATATTGAATTACAGGCTAGCAAGACTTACGAAGTCAAGTTTTACCTACAGGGTGTCGGTGCTCGCCGCTATATAGAAGTTCGCATCGGGCGTGACGGCTTCCCTTACGATGCCTTTGCCGAATTCGGTGAAGTTGCTGCGACCGTAAACGGACGAACCGTCACAAAGACTTTTACGATGCAGTCGGGCAATGTAAGCAACGCCCGATTTGAATTCAATCTTGGTAAAAATTCCGGGACGGTTTATCTTTCTGATGTCAGTCTGAATTGCCTTGACTGCGGCTCTAGCCAAAATGTAGCCGGAAATAATTCTTTCGGTACATTGGCAAGCGATTGGGGTTATGTTGTTGTTGCCGATATGGTCGATTTCCGAGACAATTCCATGTCCTTGGGCGATGTATTCGGTCAAAATCTTGAACTGGGTGCGGATTCCAAAATTTACGGTAATGTCGATGCTTTGAACCGTTGCTTTTTGCGTGAACGTGCGAACATCAGCGGTGATTTGCGTTATACTAGCCAATGCGAGGAGCAGAACGGAGTTGTCGCCAAAACAAAGAGCGAAGCGACGCTTTCAAAACCTGTTGTCGGCATTCCGAACATCGCTGCAGGGGTGACTCCAGTCTCTGTTGGACTTGACCAAAACGTTACAGTATCGCCGAATAATTACAGTGCGTTCTATGCCAATGCAAGATCCAAGGTCCATTTGTCATCGGGTTCTTACACTTTCCAGAACATCTTTACGGAACCCGATGCCGAGTTTGCATTTGACTTGACTTCCGGCCCGATTACAATTAATGTCTTGGGAAATGTCCGCTTTGGCGACCGCAATACATTCTCCATTACGGGCGGAAACCCCAGCGAAATCTTGTGGAATGTCGCCGGTGAAAATGTCGATATGGGAACGGACGGCCTGTATTTTGGAAAGGTTGTCGCGCCGTCCGCATTCGTTCGTATTCCGTCGCGTTCGCACCTTGTCGGTGCCGTGTATGCCAACAAATTCCAGATAGAGCCGCAATCGACCGTTTCTCAGGAACCCCGTGCGACCGAAATCTCGCACAGCGAGGAACATTTCGGACCGTTCTTTGAACCTGGAGTATTCCGCTATGCTTCTCAACTGCCGCTTTCCGCATCTGCTATTGAAATGTTTGTCTATGCGGATAACGCACAATTCAAGGTGAACGGCGAAACATCGACAACTGTTGAACTTCCGTCTTCTAATGTAACCGCCAACATATCGCTTACCAGGAACATGATTTCGGGGTTCCCCGCCGAAGCGTTCAGCAGCAACTATGTATTCAATTTTACCAAGAGTGCAAACTACCGCATCTACTGGAATCCGCAAACCCAGTGCAAGCAGGGCTGCGACGGTACTACTGCGGCGACGGCCGTGGGTGACTTTGCGACCGTTCTCGAAACAGCCAAGGCAACAGGCCGCGAAATCAACATAGCGGGTGGCATTTGGAATGTGACCGACAACTTTACTGACGGAGTAGTTCCCTGGAAAGTCGGTTTTGAACTGAAAGGCAATACGGAAAATCTTTGGGACCTGACTTCTGAAAACGATCTTCCGTTAATCAATCTTGGTAATGCAGCCCACATAGAGATTGAAGGCCGCTCGCCTCGTTCATTTACGGGATTGCGCATTGCAAATGGTTTCAATGCGGGAAATGGCGGAGCGATTAATTCGGGTCATTCATCGAAATTGCAAATTTCACAAGCGATGTTCCAGAATAATATTTCAAAAGCAAATGGTGGCGCTGTCTCATTTTCGGGAGATTCCTTAATTGCCTCCCAAATACATATATCTAAAAATCAAGCAGATGGATTTGGTGGCGGACTTTTCGTTCGTGGAAAAACATTTCTTCAGAATATATTCTTCATACAGAATTCATCTAAAGAAATGGGAGCAGCCTTATACACAAATGGTAGTTGTACCCTTCAAAATAGTGTTCTTTCTCAAAATACAACAAATAAATACTCTAGCATTGTGCAAGACTCGATTGGAAGCATTGATATTTGGAATGCAACATTATTCAAAAATATCGGCGCGCAAAATGGCCCCGAAATTATTGGACAAGGAAATATATGGAATAGCATTATATGGAAAAATCTAAACGGTTCTATACAAGACAGCATTGTCACTAAGATTTCAGTCAACTATTCATTATCTTCGAAGTTCAATACAGGAATTTCTAATTACAATGCAGATCCGATATTTAAAAATGAATCTGCTCCTGAAGGGTCTAATTATTATATTGGCGTTGATGCAGGCTTAGCTATAGATGTATCGTCTCCTATAGCAGACAAGGGTGACAAAGAACATTCGTTGTCTACAGATATTTTAGGTGTCGAACGAGGAGAGGCCTTCCCATTTGGAGCATACGGAGTTTATGTTACAGATGTTCCTGTTCAATATGGATTATGGTATGATGAAGAATTTCACGATGTCGGGAACACAAGGCCGGTATTTGAAAATTTCCCGTCAATAGCGCACATCGAATTTGCAGGACATAGTGCGTATGGCCGAGTAATGAAAGCCTTAGTAAAAAAACATGAAAAAACTAAAATATCCAAGGCTGTTGTTCGTATATCTTTAATGGATTCCTCAGGAACGGTATATCCCGGTCTCGAATCAATAGATATACCATTTTACCGCAGTGGAACAGAAAACGGGAAATATGTATTCATGTCCCTAATAAAAGGGTCTACAGAAGAAGGTTTCGACGTAGAAAAACATGGCCACTATGTACTTTTCTCACGAAGACCTGAAGACCAGGGTTTTTACGATGAATTCGTAGTCATCTATGTAAAGAAAAATAGCGACCGTCTAAAGTATGAGGTTGTAAAATGGTAAGATTCATTCTTTTTTCCTTAGCACTTTGTTTTTTCATTGCATGTTCGAGCAATCCTTCTCCTGAAAATGACCCGAAGGGGTTTGAATTTGTAGATGCAGATTTTTCTTGGCCAGTGATTCCTAGCACGGAAACAGATGCATTTTCATGGACAATCACAGGATTTCTTCCTCATGACGAGCATCCGTATGGATTCGACAAGCATCCTAAGCCAAAGAAATATGAACCAGAGGATTCTACAGTACATATATCCATTTTCGAAAATGCAGACGGAGGAATCGTAAATGCTTTTGTTGACCCACTTGTTTATGGAAGTTCTACAGGTTACAAATATGGGCTATGTGATTTAAAATCTAAGAAATTACTTCGAGAATTACAACTAGACAACAAGGGTAATGATGAATACATGTTTTACGGAAAAGAATCAGGATCAATTGATTCTATTGGCTTATGCAAAAAATTAGAAAACAGCAATAAAGATAATTACATCATTTATGAAAAATTAAAAATTCATTCATATGCCCCCCTTCAAAAAGAAATAGCCCTGTATCTTCTTGGAAACGGGAAAAAACCAAGTGATTTTACCCGAAGTACACAATTTTGGGAAAATGCCGTTCCCGAAGTATATAATAGGAATATCCATTATCCTCATCTCGCTTACATTCTTCAAAACATTCCACAAGACATTAAACTGCTCAAAGATGCGTCTAATCAAACCGTAGACTCTACAGCAAGATCTGCAAATTTTTTAAAAATCCATGTTATAAATGCTGATTCATCTTGCTACGAATCAATAAAAGATGATATAGATGTTGCTGTTGAACGGATCCGTTCATTTTCACAAGAAAACAATATCTCTCGCACAATTCTTTCTATAACATGGCCAACTCGAAAAATTTGGTCACTCAAATATGACGATGATGGATTTGTACAACTTTGCGGCACCCCCACAGACTCTCCAGAAAGTGCTTCTGAAGTACAATTGGTTGCTGGAATAGATAGCGTTGAATACATTCCATATGTTGTTCGTAAAAAGGGGGATTATTGGATTGCTCTAAAAAAAGGAGCAAACAATGAAACCATAGAAGATACTTTAACTAATGAGAATGTCGATGTCGGCCAAATGGTATTTATTGAAAGCAGTCGATTATATCCAGTGGACAATCCATATTTAGGGCCTCATTTATCGTCTTCAACTGCAAAAGCCGTTACCACATTTATTGAAAAAGAAAATAAAAAGTCATCGTTTGATTACGATTTTGCTTACATTCTTTTACCTTGGAGAAATGAGCGAACAGGAAGAGTCCTTTTACATGAAATGGGGCATGCATTTGGATTAATAGACTTAGAAGATAATTTAACAAATGATGATAAATCAAATCAAGGAAACTTAATGCATTGGAATGATGATCGAAATGGGGTATTATTAAGAAATCGACCTATTAATGCTAAATATATAGATGCAACAACGGAACAACAATGGGATTGCCTACACAGAATCAATCCAACAAAGAACTGTGCTGACTCAAGTATTTTACAATTCAACTACGGAGAATAGCAAATGAACAACAAAAAAATCTTTTTTATTGTTATATGTTTTATGGCTATTTTCAACCACGGCATGGAAATTTTCGATGCTTCGGGGAAAAAAATCATAAATACGGGAAATGCGGAGAATGCAGAAGAAGTCATTCAAGACTTGAGAAAAAACAACCCTTTAAATCGGTATTATTATCGAACATTATCACAAAGCGAGAAAAATTATCCGACAATCCCAAATGCAGTATTCACACATGGAAAATCCCAATATATTGAAACTGAAAAAAAACAAAAATATAAAATCTGTTTAGAAAAAGGACAAAAAGGCATTTGGGAAGGTCTTATCCCTTTTTCACTAACGAATGACAATTGTCTTTTGTTGACAACACCTAATCAAACAGGAAGTTTACTATTCGTAAACATTAAAGACTCTATTCCATCAGACAGTATTTGGCTTTTAAACAACCAAAAACTTATTGACTTGTCCAAAGATACACATTTGCTGTGGACTACAGATTCAATTACAGGACCCAAAAACAAAAGACGAGTATATGGTTCTTATAAAAAAACACATTTGAATAAAATTCTCATTGTAGACAGAACAGAGGCAACCGTTGGAGAGGTGAAATATCTATATGATTATTTCGGTTTGACTTACAAATCTTCCAATTTATGGTATCCAAACGGAAATCCCTTACTTAATCCAAATTTACCACAAGATCCAGGTTATGCCATAGTTCCCAATTATGCAAACAATCGAAGTAGATTAGAAGGTTTTGAAACAACCTCTCGCGCAAACGGTGCCGACACAACAAAAAATGGGTATAGGCTCCCAACTCATGACGAATGGGTTGCCTTACAAAGAGGTGCCTCAGAAAAAGACTATTATTGGGGAAACGAAACGGATTCATCTACAATTTCGCAATATGAATGGTTTAAGTCGTCAAAATATAGAGTTCGTGAAGTCGGATTGTTAAAAGCAAATCCTTATGGATTATATGACGTTATGGGAAATGCAACAGAATTAATTTTGAATCAAGGTCGAGAATGCATAAGTATCGATGAAAAATCACAGGAATGTTTTATCCAAAAAAAATTGACGCAACACAAAGGAAAAGAAGTTTGTTACACACATATAATATATGATGTAAATAACAAAGCGACAAGTTTAAAAGAATGCCAAAAGAACAACGAAAGGATTGAATTTTTGGGGTTCAGATTGGTTCGTCAGCTTTTTATAAGTGACTGATTCCTATAACAATACTGAAAAAGACGGATTTGGCAGTCATTTTTACAAAAAATAAGGCTTTGCGAGTGCGATGCCCAGTAACCCTTAGAAATTGATTCCTTTCTCCTAAATTTCAAAAATTCCACAGTTCCTGTCAAAACTGTGGAATTTTTATTTTCTAAAGTACTAAAACAAACCCTACCGGTTCCCTTTGGCTCGGTCCATGCCCATTGACAAGCTTTGCTTGTCATGGTCGCGACTCTCGCCTTAATCAAAGTTGGCGCTCCTGCGGAGCGCACTTCGGACCGGCTCGGCCATAGAAAATGCAAGCATTTTCTGCGGCTCTCGCCTTAGTCGAAGTTTAACGAACGGCGGTAGGGGGTGAATCCTGCGTTGCGGATGAATTCTTCGGCCTGTTCGATGGTCGTGAGGCCGTGATTCTTGAGCACGTTTTCTTCGATGACGATGCTGTTGATGTCGTCGGCACCTGCGTGCAGCCCGAGTTCACCTAAAGAAAGTCCCATGCCGAGGAGCGATACTTCGATATGCGGGATGTTGTCGAGGTACAGGCGGGAAAGCGCGAGTAGCTTGAGGTATTCGTCGCCGCGTACGTGGCGGATGGGGAACTTGTCGGTCTGCGGCTGGAAGGTCCACACCACGAAACTCTTGAAACCGCCTGCGATATCTTGGGTCTTGCGCACATATTCCAGGTGCTCGATGATTTCTTCGGGGGTTTCGACACTACCAAAGACAATGTTCGCGCTGCCGGGGAGTCCCTTCTTGTGGCAGGCGGCGAGTGTGTCGCACCATACCTGCGCGGGGAGCTTTTTCGGGCTCAACATTTGGCGCATACGGTCGGAGAGAATCTCGGCACCGGCGCCTGGAACGGAACTGAGTCCTGCCGCCTTGAAAAT
>Ga0310695_10013474_pt1 | contig 11230 bp, 16 predicted proteins | sample RumenRJG_04DNA_FD_203882 | JGI IMG/M metagenome (GOLD analysis project Ga0310695, IMG submission 203882) | Bovine rumen microbial communities from Lethbridge, Alberta, Canada - RJG_04 (v2) (version 2) | ecosystem: Host-associated > Mammals > Digestive system > Stomach > Rumen | place: Canada... | reverse complement strand
CACCGCGGGCACCGTGCTCGTCGGCGCCTTCAAGCAGGGCGCGACCGTCGTCACCAAGGCCGGCGAGGGCGCCCGCATCGAGGTCTTCCGCGGCGACCATGACGACGCTATCTACAACCGCGTCACCGTCGTGGTCGAGGAGCGCATCGCCCTCGCCACCCGCTACCCCAAGGCCTTCGTCAAGATCACCGAGGCCGCTTCCTAATCAGTCCGAACAGGGGCGGGGGAGACCCCGCCCCGCTCAATGAGGGGAGGGGCCATGCTCCGCATCTACCGCGCCCCGAACGGGCGCACATACCAGTACGAGGAGGGCGAGCAGCCCGAGGGATACGAGCCCGTGGACGCCAAGGCCAAGCCCGCCGCCAACAAGTCGCGCCGCGCGGCCAACAAGAAGGTCGCAGCCGAGAAGAAGGACTAGCCATGATCATCACCCCATGGGGCTACGACATCGACGCCGAGTCCATGCCGCCCATCATCGACGCCGACCAGTTCGACGAGCTGACGGGCGGCAGGTGGACGGGCGACGAGCGCGTCCAGCCGTGCATCGCGTCCGTGACCGCCGCCGTCCGCGGCTACTGCGGATGGCACGTCGGACCGTCGTGCAGCTGCGTCGCCGTCCTCGACGGCGAGCCGGGCGACATATGGCTGCCCGTCGTGCGCCTCTCGGCGGTCGAGTACGTCAAGGTCGGCGGCGAGGAGGTCGGCGTGCGCTCGTTCTCCCGCTGGGGGTGCATCCGCACGGAGTCCTGCATCCCGCGCGAGCTCGGCAACGTCGAGGTGAAATTCACCGCTGGCATCCCCGCCGACTCCATGCCCGACCTGCAGGCCGCCATCGCGTCGGCGGTCACCAACGCCATCGCGCTCACGTCCTACGGCGTCTCGCAGGAGACCGCGGGCGACGTGTCCATCAGCTACAGCGGCTCCGCGCTCTCCAACCAGGGCATGCTGCTGCCCGCCAACGTGCGGGCGGCGCTGCAGCCGTACAGGGCGGTGAGGGCGCATGCCGTTTAGCTGGTTCGACCGCACCGTCACCGTGCGCCGCGCCCCGATCGTCGCATACGGCACGAGGCGCGAGCGCGACTGGTCGCAGGCATCGGAGCACAGGGTCGCGGAGTGCGCCCTCGTGCGCCCCTCGTCCTCGACCGACTGGCGCGACCCCGCGAGGACCCGCGCCATCGACAAGCTGCTCATCGCTCCGCACGGCTCCGACATCCGCGAGGGCGACCGCATCTCCTACGGCGGGCGCACCTACGAGGTGGACGGCATCGCCGAGGACCGCGAGAGCCCGACGGGCGCCGTGTCGCACATGCGCGCCGCGCTCGTCGCGTGGAGCGGGTGATCGCATGGCGAAGGTCCGCATACAGGTCGAGATTTTGCGCGATGGCGTCGCCGACCTCATGAAGTCCGACGCGATCGTCGCCGCCGTTGACGCGGCGGCCAAGCGCATCGAGCGCGCGGCTGGCCCCGAGTTCCATGCGAAGCCCGCAATCCTCAAGGACGAGCGCGCGGTCGCGCTGGTTGTCCCTGTCGGCAGGAAGGGCCGCATCGTCGAGGCCCGCGAGAAGCGTCTTAGCAAGGCGGTGACAGCATGCAAATCGTCAGCCCGATAGACATCGAGGCCGCGGTCGCGGCTGAGCTCGCGGACGTGCTGCCCGAGGGCGTTGCCGTCACGGCCTACCCGCCGCCCGACTCGTTCTCCTCGACCACCGTATCCGTCTACTCGCTCGGCTCGTTCGAGCAGTCGCCCGTGAGCGACGCCTACGACATCGTCGCGTACGTGTGGGCGCCGACCTACTCGCAGGCGTACTCCACCGCGTTCGAGGTGAGCGGCGCCATCCGCGCCCTGCGCTTCAACGCGGCGCACACCGTGTTCAGCACGTCCGAGGCGAACGCGCCCTACGAGGACCCCGACCCCGACAGGCAAACGCTCAAACGCTGCACCGTGCGCGCCACCGTCGGCGTGCGCGGCGTCGGCATGACACTACAGTAAGGAGGCCGCCATATGGCAGGCGTCAATTCAAACAAGGTCTACCTGCTCGGTCCCGACCAGTCGAGCACCGTAGGCGCAATCTACACCGCACCCGTCGGCACGGCCAAGCCCACCGACGCGCGCACCGCGCTCCCGAACACGTGGGCGTCCGGCGGCTACATCTCCGAGAGCGGCATCACGCTCAACATCAGCCGCTCCAACACGTCCATCAAGGATTGGGGCCTGAACAACGTCCGCGTGGCCACAACCGACTTCGGCTGCACCATCACGGGCGAGTTCCTGCAGATCGACGAGGCCGCCGCGAAGAACCTCGTCGGCGCGGCCAACGTCGCCAAGACCGCGGCGAGCACCACGCACGGCGAGCAGCTGACCATCTCCATCGGCCCCGAGCTGCCGCCCGAGCAGGCGTTCTGCATCAACATGAAGGACGGCGACCGCCGCGGCCGCATCTGCGCCCCCAACGCGCAGGTGACCGAGGTCGGCTCCCCGACCTTCGTGCCCTCCGCGGGCAACGTGTGGCCCTTCACCATCAGCTGCTACGACGACGGCACGGGCCACAGCGTCTACGTCTACTTCGACGACGGCGCCACCACCGCCTAGCGGACGGAAGGGGAGGGGAACATGTCAGTCAAGATCAGCACCAAGGACGCCCCGCGCTACACGTTCGAGGTCGACGGCACCGAGTACGCCATCCCCGCGATGGGGTCGCTGCCCGTGCCGTTCCTCCGCAAGTACGCGACGGCGCCCGGCTCGGACGACCTCGGAATCGACCTCATGCTCGACCTGCTCGCAACGCAGACCGTCCGCACGTCGGACGGCTCCAAGGCGGACGGCCTCGCCGACATCCTCGGGATGGAGGCGGTCGTCGCCATCATGGCGGACTACGTGTCGGGCAGCACGGACGACCTGGGGGAATCCTCGGCCTCATCCGATTAGACACCGAGACGGATGGGGCATTGACCGCCGACATGATGGAGCGCCTGGGCATCACGCTCGAGGGCGCTCCATCGTTCGGCTGGCACGCCGTGTCCCTGTGGGCGCGGCACCTTTCCGAGGGCAGCGCAGTGTGGCGCGCCCTCCATCCCGAGCATGCGGCGTTCGCGTCGGAGCTGGGCCGCGCAGCGATCATGGCGGACATCTTCGACGCGGTGCTGCATACCGCAGCGACCATCGCGGCGGCGCACGGCGGCAAGCCGCGCCAGCCCAAGCCGTACCCGCGCCCCGGCGCGAGGGACAGGCGGAGCATGGGCTGCGGCGCCATCCCCGTGTCGTCGTTCGACGAATGGTTCTATTCAGAAGACTAAGGGAGGTACGCGATGGCGCAGAACGGCGCAGACGCCACCGTCGCCAAGGCATACGTCCAGATCATCCCGTCCGCACGCGGCATCAAGGAGAACGTCACCGACGTCATCGCCAAGGAGGGCGCGACCGCGGGCGAGGGCTTCGGCGCCAACTTCGGCGCGGGGCTCAAGAAGCTCGGCGGCGCCATCGTCACGGCGGTGAAGGTCGCGGGTGCCGCGGCTGTCGTCGCAGGCGCGGCCATAACGAAGATGGCGGTCGACTCCTACGCGGACTACGAGCAGCTCACGGGCGGCATCGAGACCCTCTACAAGGACTCCGCCGACGCCGTCCTCGCCAACGCGCAGCAGGCGTTCAGAACCGCGGGCATGAGCGCGAACGAGTACATGGAGACGGTCATGCAGTTCAGCGGCTCGCTGCTGCAGTCCGTCGGCGGCGACACCGTAAAGGCCGCGCAGATGGCCGACATGGCCCTGCGCGACATGAGCGACAACGCCAACAAGATGGGCACCGACATCGAGCGCCTGCAGGACGCCTACCGCGGCTTCGCGCGAGGCAACTTCACCATGCTCGACAACCTGTCGCTCGGCTACGGCGGCACCCGCTCCGAGATGGAGCGCCTGCTCGCGGACGCGGAGGCCATCTCGGGCATCCACTACGACATCTCCAGCTACGCCGACATGGTGGACGCCATCCACGTCATACAGACCGAGATGGGCATCACCGGCACGACCGCCGAGGAGGCCGCATCCACGATCAGCGGCTCGTGGAACGCGCTCAAGGCGAGCTGGGACAACCTGCTCGTGAGCCTCGCGGGCGGCGGCGACGACATCGAGACCGCCGTGCAGGCGGTGTTCGACTCGCTGCTCACGTGGCTCGGCAACATCGGCCCGCGCGTCCTCGAGGCCGTGCAGGGCATCATGGCCGCCATCCCCGCCGTCATCGAGACGGCGTGGCCGACGGTCAGCTCCGCGTTCATGGGCTTCATCGAGGAGACGTTCGGCAGCGAGACGGCGGGCGCCATCACGGAGTTCGCCGACATGGTGCGCGAGAAGTTCGGCGGCATGATGGAGCGCATCTCGCAGCACCTCGCCGACTTCCAGGCGGTGATGGACGAGAAGGTCGTCCCCGCGTTCAACACGCTCAAGGAGACGCTGCAGCCCATCATCGACGTGGTCGTCCCCGCGGTCATCGAGGTGCTCGCACAATTCGGCAGCGCCGTCGTGGGGCTCCTGCCCATCATCGCCGACTTCGTGGGCGGCGTCCTCATCGTCTTCAACAACCTGCTCGTCATCGCGCAGATCGTGTGGGGGGGCATCAAGACGACCATCGAGGGCGTCGTGGGGTTCGTCGTATCGCTCGTGGAGGGCGACTTCGAGGGCATGGCCGAATCGCTGTCGGGAATATGGGACGGCATCAAGTCGACCGCGTCCTCCGTGTGGGAGGGCATCAAGTCGGTCGCGTCGACCGTATGGGACGGCATCAAGTCCGCCATCGAGGGGCCCATCAACACCGCGAAGAGCACCGTCAAGAACGCCATCGACGCGATCAAGGGCTTCTTCAACTTCGAATTCCATTGGCCGCACATCCCGCTCCCGCATTTCAGCATCAGCGGCAGCGCCAACCCGCTCGACTGGCTCTCGGGCGGGCTCCCGCACATCAGCGTCAGCTGGTACGCCAAGGGCGGCATCGTGGACGGCGCCACGCTCATCGGCGCGGGCGAGGCGGGACCCGAGGCCATCATCCCGCTCTACGAGCCCTACTTCTCCAAGTGGGGTGACATGATAGCCGAGCGCATGGACGTCGGCTCCGGCACGGTCAACAACTACTACATCGACGGCAACATGGTCGCGGCGGACGCCGCGCTGGCTGCGGCGCTCGACACCGTGGCGCAGCGCGTCGGCGGTCGCAGGAGGATGGGGGTGGCGTAAATGGCCTACTACTCCAAGAACGGCTCGGGCATCGATTCCAACGCCTACATCTACGTCCAGCTCCAGGTCACCCGCACCGACTACCCGACCTACTCGCACTTCTCCGTGAAGTCCGTCGCCGTCTCGGACACGGGTTCCTCGGGATTCATCCGAGGGCAGGTCACGACCAACCAAGGCGGCACTTCATGGACCGCATCGACGGGGTGGAAGGACGTCTACTACAACGGCACCACCACCCTTGCGACCGCGACGTTCGACGTGACGCGCGGGGCATCGGACAAGACCGCCCGCATCGGCGCATACGCGGAGGGCGGCGGCACGGGCATCTACGCCGGAGGCACCGACTACGCATGGCTGAACGTCACGGTTCCGAAGGTGCTCGCCCCGAACGCCCCCACGGGGTGCACCGCGACATACGTCTCCGACTCGCAGGCGTCCGTCTCGTGGACGAACGGTGCCACTGACTCCGACCATCCGAGGGACGCGACGCTCGTCGAGCGCAGGGACGGCTCGAACGACTGGGCGCAGGTCGCATCCGCGTCGGGGACGGCCTCGGGCTACACCGACAACGGCATCTCAGCGAACGGGCAGTACCAGTACCGCGTCCGTGCGAAGAACGTCGCGGGGTACTCCGCGTACTCCACGAGCGGCAGCATCTACACCACGCCTGCGGCTCCCGCTTCCGTGACGCTCGACAAGACCGCCGCGACCACCGTGCAGGTGGACGTGACGGGGACGTGGGGATATGCGGTCACCTACGACATCGAATCGACCTACGACGGCGGCTCCACGTGGGCATCCGTCGCAACATCGACCTCGCTCCCGTACTCCGCCACGGTCGGCGCGGGCACCGTGAGGTTCCGCGTCCGCGCCGTGAGGGGCGCGCTGGCATCCGACTGGACGCTCTCGGCGTCGCTCGTCACGGTCACGCCGCCTTTGGCTCCGACCATCGTCTCCGCCCCTGCGGGGTCAATCGCCAACGGCTCGACCGCCACGGTGTCGTGGACGCCGAACCACCCCGACGGCTCCGCGCAGGAGGCCGCGCAGGTGAAGGTCACGTATCCCGGCGGCACATCGACGACCTACAGCGTCACCACCGCCACGAGCTGGACGTCCAGCGCCCTCACCGCGAACGGCACGTACACCGTGCAGGTGCGCACCAAGGGACTCGACCCCTCGTATGGCGAGTGGTCGCAGACGGTCTCGTGGGGCGTGGCGAACCCGCCTGCGGTCGTCATCACATCCCCTGCGACGGATGGCACGGATATCGTGGCTCTCCCGCTGAACGTTGCATGGACGGTCACCGACTCCACGGGCGTCTCGACTCAGCGCATCATCATCGAGGGCGATGGGGGCGAGATACTCAATCGAACGCTCGCGGGAAATGTGCGCACCGTCGCGCTCAACGCATCCGACGTGGCATTGGAGGACGGGCAGACCTACACCATCCGCCTGCGGGTCATGGGCGGCAGCGGACTCGTGACCGAGCAGACGCGAATCTTCGACGTGGCATGGCTCGCTCCCGCAGCTCCCGTGCTGCAGCTGACCGAGGGCGAGGGCAGCTCCGCCACCATCGACGTGATGGATACGCGCTACTCCGAGAGCGGCGCGACCATCGCAGTGGACGGCTCCGCAATCGCCGACAGCTTCACCGTGTTCGGCAGTAGCACGCAGGACGGAACGCCCACTCCGAGCGCACCCGTTCCCATCGTATCGGTCGCGGACGGCGGCACCCTCAACGTCAAGACCAAAGACTCCGCGGACGTCACCACCACCTACCCCATCGACCTCCAAGGCAACGCGCTCCGCTCGTTACCCGACGGCACCGAGGACGTGCTGGAAGTGGACGGCGAGGGGAACGTCACGCTCACCAAGCGGGTGGGCATGGCTGTTATCGACGGCGTGAACGTCAAGGCGAGAGCCATCACCAACTACTCGCCGAACGTCCGCGCGGAAATAACCTTGCCGAACCAAGCCACGGTTGGCTTCGGGGATGCGAGGTTGAACACCTACGCTGACAAGTTCTCGGTATCCTCCGCACCAGTGAATAGTCCAGCGCGACCGGCCTCGGAGTACACATTCGAGCTGTACTCGAGCTACAGTTTCGCAGTTATCCCGATAAGCGCGTTGAGCGCGGCATCGGCGGACGCTGTCAATGAATGGTTCGCAAGTAACCCCGTCACCGTGCTCTATCCTCTTGCAACCCCGCAGGAAATCGACCTCGGCGCCGTATCCGACTATCCATTCATCCCCGATGGCGGCGAGATGTGGGTGGACGGAGCCACGATGGAGGCGGTGCTTCGGCCTGCGGACTACGCGGGACAGCCGACCATCCAGAGCGTCGACGTGCAGCGCGTGAACGCCGATGGCACGGCATGGACGGTCGCAACCGGTCTGACCGTGGGCGGCAGCTGCATCGACCCGCTCCCTCCGCTGGGGGTTCCCGTGACGTACAGGGCGACCTCGTCGGCTGCATCCGGCTCGACCGCATCGGGCGAGTTCACCGAGACGTTCGGCGGAAGGGATTGGGTGCTCAACTTCGGCAACGCGGCGCAGGAGACGATCATGCTCCGCTACAACCCCGAGGCGTCCTACTCGCTCACGCAGGGCGGCACGTCCTACCACTTCGCCGACGGCGGAGCAGGCGGCGGACGCCCCGTGTTCTACCCGACGACCGACCGTGACGAGAGCGGCGCTCTGAAGTTCGCCACCATCGGCAAGGACGACGCGGACAGGCTCCGCGCCCTCTGCGACCGCTACCCCGTCGCGTGGCTCCGCGACCCGTTCGGGCACCGCTGGCGCGCGCACGTCAAACCCTCGTGGTCGCACGGCGTGGGGCAGCTGTGGCCCGTCGGCATCGACTGGGACGCCGTGAGGTGGACGGAGGCGTGGGATGGCTGATTGGCTCTCACCCTTCACCGCCACGTACCGCTTCATGCGCGTGTCCCGCGCCACCGGCTACGAGACGCAGCAGCTGGACGGCATCAAGGGCGGCACGCTCCAGCTCAACCAGGACACCGCCACGTTCGAGAGCGCGACGCTCGGCACCGCGCGGTACTTCGACCTCGGCAGCGACCTCGTGCGCTGCTACCTCGATGCAGAGTGGGACGACGGCACGGCGGAATCGGTGTGCCTGGGGACGTGGCTCGCCACCATCCCCGGGCGCTCCGTGGACGGCGTGCAGGAGACCTGCACCGCCTACTGCGACGGGCGCTTGCAGGAATTGCAGGACGACAGCTTCTCCGCGCCCGCGATCGTGGACGCTGGGGAGAACATCGTCTCCACCGCAGCGGCCATCGCGCGGCAGGCTGGGCTGACCGTCGTGGCGACGCCATCCGACAAGGCGCTCGGCGCCGCATGGTCGTTCGGCCTGCAATCGCAGGGCGACGAGGACGGCGGCTCCAAGCTGGATGCCGTCAACTCCCTGCTCTCGCTGGCGGGGTACTCGGCGGCGTCCACCGACGTGCTCGGCAGGGTCGTCATGGCGCCCTATGTCGACCCCGACCGCAGGACGCCCGTGTGGACGTTCGAGGAGGGAATAAACGCCACGTTCCTAGGCAAGGCCGACGAGGAGCGCGATTCACGCGACGTATGCAACGTCGTGCTCGCCATATACGAGAGCGACGAGCAGACCACCATCGGCGAGGCGGTGGACGACGACCCCATGAGCCCGTACTCGACCGTCTCGCTCGGTCGCCGCAAGGTCGCCAAGTACAGCTACAACAGCACCGCGACGCAGGCGGAGGCGGACGCGAAAGCCGCCGAGCTGCTGAGAACGCAGCAATCGACCATCCGCCGCGTCAAGCTGTCGCACGTCCACTGCCCCGCGAGGGTCGGGGACGTCGTGGAGGTGAAGTGGCCCAGCGCGGGGATAAGCGGCACCTACGTCGTGCGCACGCAGACCGTCGACATAGGCTCGGCGGGATGCCTCACGCAGAGCGAGCTCCGCGCGTTCGAGAGGAGGACGGATGGCTGACCTCGTGAACGCCTCGGCGCAGGCGATAGCCGACGCGCTGGCACCGTCCCCGCAGGCACCAGCCGCCCGATGGCGGTGGGGCAGCGTCGTGTCCGTCAACGCCGACGGCACCATGAACGTCTCGATAGGCGGTGCCACCGTGCCGTCCATCCGCTGCGCCCAGCACGTCATGGGCGCGAATGTCGGCGACCGCGTGAGGGTGCTCTACTGCGGCACCGAAGCGATGGTGGACGCGGTGAGGGCATCGTCGGCGCTCATGTCCGTCCCTTCCCCGAGCATGGATGCGGACACGAAGGCCGCATGGCTCGCCGCGCTCGGCATATCCGAGCTGTTCCACTTCGAGACGGTCAAGAGCGCGGAGGCGAGCATCGGCGAGGGCGTTATCCGCGAGTTCACCGCGACCGCACCGACCGTCGCGGGGATGACGTGCAGGGGAATCGTGCAGACGTGGTACGACGGCAGCGGCAAACCGCTCATCGGCGCGTCGTGGCGCACATCAGCCGATGAAACCATCCATGCGCGTGTCCGAGCCAACAGCTCATCGACCATCCGCGTGTGGTGGCTTCTGCTCTACACACCCGATTTCCTCACGACCTACGGCGACTGGCCTGAGTAAGGAGGAAGCCTATGGAAGTCATTCAACCCTACATCCTCGGCTGGCTCATCCCGACGCTGCTCTCCGCAGCCGTGGGGTACCTCGCCGCGGCCATCAAGAGGATGCGGGCGGACGCGGAGGAGGGCAAGGAGATGCAGGAGTTCATCCTGCTCACCGTGTGCCGCCTCGCCATCTACGACGACCATTTCAGCGTCGACGAGAAGGTGGACGCCTACCGCACCTATAGGGCGCACGGCGGCAACCATCAGACCAAGAAGTACATGGACGAATTGTTGGGCGAGGATGCGGACGCATACCTCGCACGGCACGAATAGGAGGCAATCATGCAGTACTTCCTTCCAGATTGGGCGTATCAGCTCGGAAAATGGCTGGGTTTGGTCGCCTGCCCCGCGCTCGCCGTGTTCTACGGCACCGTCGCGCCCGCGTGGGGCTGGCCCTTCCCCGAGAACGTCGTGCTCACCATCAACGCCGTGGGAGTGCTCATCGGCGTGCTCATCGGAGCGTCCCAGCTCACCGCGAAGGAGGAGTAGACATGCCTAGCGCAGAGGAATTGGAGCAGCTTCTCGAAGTCGGCGAGATGGAGAAGCATCTAGACGCGATGGAGATTAGCAGGCTCCATCAGATGGACGAGGCTGCGAAGATCATGGACGCCCACGACAAGGAGGACGAGCATGGGAACCAAGACCCAACTTCTCGACTGGTGTAGGCGTCAGCTCGGCACGGTCGGCGGCAGCAAGTACTGGCAGGACGTCAAGGGATGGAGCGGCGGCGGGCTTCCGTGGTGCGCCATCTTCTGCTCGGACGCCCTCAAGCAGACGAACACGCCCTGCAACTACTTCCCGTCCACCGTCGCGTTCGACGCCCGCGACAAGTCGGTCATCGGCTCCGCGCTCGTCAACCGCTACAGCCTCCAGCCGGGCGACATGGTGAGCTTCGACTGGGACGGCGACGGCGGCGGCGACCACGTGGGCATCGTGGAGAAGGTGCTCGGCGACGGCGTGTACCAGACCATCGAGGGCAACGTCTCCAACAGCGTCGGTCGCAGGACGCGCTACGCATCGAACATCCTGTTCGGCATCCGCCCGCGCTACGACGCGGAGAAGAAGGAACTGAAGGCCCTGCCGCTCTTGAAGAAGGGTGACAAGGGCTTCGCCGTGGGCGTGCTCCAAAGGCTGCTCATCCTGCGCGGAATCGCCACGTTCACCAACCCGGATGAGGTTTTCGGCGATAAGACCGAAGCATCTGTCAAGAAGTTCCAGGAGCTCGTCGGAATCTACCCCGACGGCATGGTCGGAGCTAAGACGTGGCCCGCGCTGACCTCGAAGTGAGCGACGAGCAGATAGAGAGCATCCTGCTCGCGTGCATGTGCGTCGCGGGCATCATCTTGCTCACACTCATCATAGCCCGATGATCGCGGC
>Ga0310695_10013472_pt1 | contig 11231 bp, 6 predicted proteins | sample RumenRJG_04DNA_FD_203882 | JGI IMG/M metagenome (GOLD analysis project Ga0310695, IMG submission 203882) | Bovine rumen microbial communities from Lethbridge, Alberta, Canada - RJG_04 (v2) (version 2) | ecosystem: Host-associated > Mammals > Digestive system > Stomach > Rumen | place: Canada... | reverse complement strand
TCAAGCGACATGGCGAGCGCAGGGATCTGTGAGAATCTGTGAGATCTGTGTGACATGCTCACAATTATTGCTTCTCACAGATTTCACAGATCTACACAGATTTATCTAGCGACATAACGAGCGCAGGGAGCTGTGAGAATCTGTGAGATCTGTGTGACATGCTCACGAATATTGCTTCTCACAGATTTCACAGATCTACACAGATTTATCAAGCGACATGGCGAGCACAGGGATCTGTGAGAATCTGTGAGATCTGTGTGACACGCTCACACGATTCTCTTTTTAATAACGCTCCACTTTGTGGAATAAAAAATATAACCGAATATAAAGAATATGTATTCTCGATATTCGTTAATATTCTTGATGACATCGAAGATGGCGCGTTATTAGCACAAATATTTGCATTTTATCGCTACAAACGGCGGATATTCCAAATATTTTATGTAAGTTTGCCATAAATATAATCAAGTCACCATGAAACAACACCTATTCTCTGACAAAGCAACTGCTTTTCGACAGTTAGCGTGGGCACTGCTGTTGCTCTGCTTCTATCCGCTGACAGCCTCCGCCCAACAACACGACAAGTTGCTTGCGCTGCTCCGTGACCGGCTGAAATACAACTTCGCCGAACTGCAAAAACAAGCGGTGAAGCCCTATTTCATGAGCTATCGCGTGGAGGACAACGACACACGCACGATCACCAGTACCTTCGGCGTGCTCAACGGCAACAACGACAGCCACGTGCGCTCGTTTATCCCGCAGGTGCGCGTAGGTTCCATGGCACTTGACAACTACAAGGACGATACCGACGGTGGACGCCAGCAAGGAGCCACACTGCCCTTTGACGACAATGCCACCGACGGCATCACCACCAACTTCTGGCAAGCCACGATGGCCGCTTACGACGGTGCTGTAGAGGCCTATGAGGACGCCAAGAGCAAGGCCGCCACGTCGGCCGCCGACGAGGACAAGGCACCTTGCTTCTCCAAGGCACCAGCCGAGCGCTACTATGAAGAGCCGCTCAACCCCACCACGACGAAGCTCGACGACCAGCAATGGGCCAGGAAGCTCAATGCCGTCAGCGCCGTGTTCAAAGCGGATCCTACCCTTCAGAACGGTACAGCAGCACTGATCTATGAGGTCAAACGCTCCTATCTCGTCAACACCGACGGCACCGAGGTGGTGCAAAACCGGCGCTCGGCGCGCATCGTCATCATCGCGCAGGCCATGGCTGACGACGGCATGATGCTGCCAGTGTTGCAGGACTTCTTTGCCTACAACCCCGACTCGCTTCCCTCTGAGGAGCGTCTCATCGCCGCAGCACAAGACCTGCTCAAACGTGTACAAGCCTTGAAGGCCGCGCCCGTCGCCAATCCTTATACCGGCCCGGCCATCCTCTCGGGTCCGGCTGCCGGCGTCTTCTTCCATGAGATCTTCGGTCATCGCTTAGAGGGCCACCGCCTCAAGAAAGGCGGCGAGACCTTCAAGGACATGGTCGGCAAGCAAGTGCTGCCCTCCACTTTCAACGTCTATTGCGATCCTACGCTGCGCCACTATGCCGGCGTAGACATGAACGGCAGCTACCGCTACGACGACGAGGGCGTGAAGGCCCGCCGCGTCGACAATGTCGTGAACGGTGTGCTGCGCTCCTTCCTTATGAGCCGCAAGCCCATCGACGGCTTCCCCGAGAGCAACGGACACGGTCGTGCTGACCTGAAAAGCGATCCCGTCAGCCGACAGTCCAACCTGATCGTAGAGGCCACCAAGTCCTATACCGATGCCCAGCTGCGCGACATGCTCATCCGTGAGGCCAAGCGGCAGGGCAAGCCCTACGGCTATTTCTTCCGTACGGTGACGAGTGGCTACACGATGACGGGCGAAGGCGGAAGCATCAACTCGTTCAACGTCACCCCTGTCGAGGTCTACCGTGTCTTTGTCAACGGCAAGCCCGACGAGCTCGTGCGCGGCGTGAGCCTCATCGGCACACCGCTGTCGATGTTCTCACATATCCAGGCAGCAGGTGACCGCCCCGCCGTGTTCACCGGCAGCTGTGGCGCTGAGTCCGGCTGGGTGCCCGTGACAGCCTGCGCGCCCGCCGTCTTTGTCAGTCAGATAGAGACCCAGCGAAAACAGAAGAGCGACTTCGTACCGCCGATCCTCCAGGCCCCTATATATAATAAGGAGTACCAGCCGCTCACCAATGCTGTCGGCAAGGATGTCGACAACGTGATCTTCGCTGCTATGAGCGACGAGATGAAACGGTCGATGGACAGCCTGCAACTCGAGGACGCTCCCAAACCGTTTTATCTCGACTTGATGGCTACGCGCTCACGCGGCTTCGACATCACCGGTGAACTGGGTGGCATCTCCCTGAGCGATCAGACGCCGTGGCACACCTATCTGTCCACCCACCTGCTCCTCGGCAACTACAAGAGCACCAACGAACTGCCGGGACAAGACAACGCGCTGGGGCTCAACAATGGCGAGCAGGTCGACTACAACGACATCCGACACGCCTTCTGGCAACTCAACGATGTAGCCTACAAGCAGGCAGTGGTCCTGCAGGCGCAGAAAGCCTCTTATCTGAAGCAGAACCCTCCCTCGCTCGATATGTCCAAGCTCCCCAACCTGCAGCCGATGAAGCCCGTCACACAGATCGTCGACGACACCTCCGGCTTCGACATCGACATGCCACGGCTGGAGCAGACCGCCAAACGTCTTTCCGCTGTCTTTGAGCACTACCCCAAGCTCTACTACACCACGGTGAAGATCAGCGGTGAGCAGATGGTCTCTTACCGGCTGACATCGGAAAACGTAAAGATCAAGCAGCCTCACAACCGCGTGATCATCACCGCCGAGGCTTACTTCCGCGATGCCGACCAGGTGGAGCAAAGCGATGACTACACCTTCGCCTATGAGAGCACTGCCGAGATTCCGGCCGACGACGTGCTGGAGGCTCAGGTACGCGCCTTTGCCGACAGTTGCATGACGCTCTGCCAAGCTCCCACCATGCCGAAATACTACAAGGGTCCGGCCCTCTATGTCGACGGTGCCGCCATGAACGCTCTCGTCGACAACCGCCTGATCTCAGAGCCTTCCTACGAAGAGGATGCCAACGACATCGGACAGAAGATCGGCCAACCCGTCATCAGCAAGATGATCTCTATCATCAACCGCAACGACCTGAAGAGCTACGAGGGACAGCCGGTCTACGGCCACACGGTGACAGACGCCGACGGCGTGACACCGGCTCCACAGCTGATCCTCGTCGACCATGGCGTGCTGAAGGCGAAACTCAACGGTGCCGTGCCTACGCTCTTCGCCCCAACCACCACGGGCAGTGCACGCTTCTTCAACGATCCCGACAATCCGAAGATTGGCACAGGCTTCAACACCCTGCAGATACAGGCGACGTCTACCACACCGGAGAAAAACATGCTGAAGCTGCTCATCAAACAGGCCAAGAAAGAAAAACTGCCCTTCGCCTACATCGTGGAGATGCCGCTGCGCCAGTCTGCCGCTCGACTCTATCGGGTCGACGTGAAAACAGGAGCCATGAAACTGATGAAGACCGACCAGAACGCGACACCGTCAGACGACGAACTGATGAACATCCTCGCTGTCTCGAACAAAGAGGATCTCTTCAACGTCATCAACCCCTACACGTTCACCATCATCTATCCCCACAGCTTCCTGCTCAACGAGATCGAGCTCAACAAGGCTACCATGGAGGTGCAGAAAGAGTTCGAGATTCCGTATCCGGTAGGTCAGTGATGAGTGTCGGATGCAGAAGGATGCGTGTTGCGTGTGGAACGTAGAACGTAGAAAAGAGTAAAACGAAATCATATAAGATACAGATGAGAAAGATTTTCATTGCCATGCTGCTCGTGCTCACGATGCCGGCCATGGCGCAAAGAGCAAAAGAGGAAATCAAAGCTGACCGCAATCTCGCGGCCAGCAACTATCTGGCCTACCCCGGACCCAAGCAGAAGCTGACCAAGGCACCGGAAGGCTACACGCCTTACTATATCAGTCACTATGGCCGCCACGGCTCCCGCTATCTCATCAGCCCGGGCCAGTACAGCGACGCGGTGAACATCCTGGCCAAAGCCGACAGCCTTGGCAAGCTCTCGCCACGCGGTCACGACGTGCTCGACAAGGTCAGAATGCTCTCGGCCGAGGCACAGGGACGCTTGGGCGAACTGACTCCGCTGGGCGCCGAACAGCACCGCGGCATCGCCCACCGTATGTATATGCGCTTCCCGCAGGTCTTCAACGGCAACGTGCATGTCGACGCCCGCTCTACCGTCGTCATCCGATGCATCCTCTCCATGGAAAATGAACTCATGGAACTGGCCCGACTCAACCCGCGCATGGTCATCACCAGCGATGCCAGCCAGCACGACATGTACTACATGAACGATGAACACGGCAAATACAACAAGCTGCGCGACACGCCGGAGGCCCGCCAGGCACTCGCCGACTTCAACAAGAACCATGAGAACTACAGTCATCTGATGGGACTGCTCTTCAACGACACGGCCTACGCCCACACCGTTGACGCCGACAAACTCGGACAACGTCTCTTCGACCTGGCCGCCAACATCCAGAGCACGGAACTCAGACATAAGTTCAGCCTCTGGCCGATCTTCACCGACAAGGAGGTCTATGACTCCTGGCAACGCAAAAATGCCATGTGGTATATGTACTATGGTCCCTCGCGCCAGGCCAACAGCTATGGACTGCTCACGCAGGCCAACCTGCTGAACAACATCATCACGACGGCCGACAGCTGTCTGCTCCTCCAGCATCCGGGTGCTACGCTGCGCTTTGCCCACGAGTCGGATGTCATGCCGCTGGTGTGCCTGCTCAACCTCAACCACTACGGCGAGACCATCGACGACCTGGAGCAGCTCGATGACCGTGGATGGAACAACTACGACATCTATCCCATGGCCTGCAACGTGCAGTTCATCTTCTACAAGCCCAGCACGGCCAAGGATCTCACCAATGCCGACATCCTCGTCAAGGTGCTCCTCAACGAGAACGAGGCTACCCTGCCCGTTTCCACCGACAAGGCACCTTACTATCACTGGAAAGATGTCCGCGCCTATCTGCTCCAGCGACTGGAACAGCTGAAATAAAGACGTGCTTCCCTTTCCCTGGTTTCGTCACTACTTTGAGAAAGTTCTATAACTCCTTGCTATTCGATAACAGAGTACTTCAATGTGGAAGTTCTGAAGTGCTCTCACGCTCTGACAATATATTGTCTCTATGACGGAAACAAAAAAAGCCCTTCCCCGGCATCTCCTGTTAAGGAAAAAGCCAGGGAAGGGCTTGAATGTAAAAGGGATTACGGCTCTGTTTATTTATGAGCCTTATAGTATTTCACGGCAGCCTCGACGTTGGCCTTCACTGCCTTGGAGGAATAGGTGGCTCCCGTCACGCCGTCGACAGAGCTGACGGCAGAGGTTTTCTTGCCGGCATACTTGGGCAACATGCCTGACTTCACCTTGGCGAAGATCTTCGGGGTCTCCTTGTTGGGCAGAGCCACTACCTTCACTACCTTATTTTTCTTGATATATACCTCTAACGGAGTAGCGCCGACGTAGCCGCGAACGTTCGATGCGAGCGTTGTGGTGTTGACCACATAGGTGCCGTCTTTTTGTTTGGTCATCACGTTATCTCCCTTACCCTTACCTGCGGCCAGCGCAGCACCGCTGACAAGTGTAACGGCTGCCACAGCGGCAATCATCATCTTTGTCTTCATCTTTGTTTGTATTTAATCTAATGGTTATGTCGGCTGCAAAATTACACAATCACGAGCAGACAGCACGCTCACCCCAACGTTTTTTAAGTTAAAGAAAAACAGAGGCATACCCATTTGCTCCTACATATCTTCCAGCGAGAGGCAACCCAGCGTGATCTTCATTCCTTGCAGCGGCTTACAGGTTTTTTGCATCTCGGCGACCTTTGCTTGCAACAGTTTCTCGTCGTAGCGACTCCTATGGCGCTTTACCTCAAAGATGTCGGCGAAACCGTCGATCTCGTTGACGGCGACAATGTCGATCTCGTTCTCACCACTTCGGTTCCAATAGCCGCCAATGCGCGTATAGCGCCCTGACTCACGCAGCTTCTGACGGAAATAACGCTCAAGGCACAGCCCCGAGAACTGGTCAAAGTCACGAGCGACGATACGAGCCAGTTGCCCGAGCGCATCGTTCTCCACCATCGCTTGGTATTTATAGAAAAAACGGAACCACAGGATCAGGAAATTATCGTTCAACTCATAGCGCGTCTTCTTAGAAGTGGCAGCTTCGAAAATAGGCACGTGACGCTTGATCAGCAGGAAATCATCTTCCAAGCGCTTCAGATAGCTGCCCAGATTCGTCATGTTCAGCCGGTTCTCTATCTCTCCACGACTATAGAGTCCATCGGCTATGCAACTCAGGATAGAGAAATAGGTCGTATATTCCTTGCCAAACTCTTCTATCAACATATTCTGCCCCTCTTTGATAAACAGCGAGTCACGGGCTGTGAGTGCAGCGAGCATCGATTCACGGTCGCAACAGCCATCGTCCATAAGCAGCGTGACATACCATGCCACTCCTCCGGTGATGGCATAGAGCGTCAGGAGATCGTCGGGCGTGTAGTGAGGATTGTAATCTTTGAGAATCGACTTGAGAACCATTGTCTTGAAAGGCAGAACAGTGATTTTCTTCTGAGCACGCGAGAAAAGCGGTTCCTTGGAATCCTCAAAGATATGTTTCATCATCGTGAAGATGCTGCCGCTGACGATGAGATTGAGATGACCTTGGTCTTTGTACCTGTCCCACTGGTTCTGAATTTCACTGAACACAGCCGGATTGACACGATAGAAATCCTGAAACTCGTCTATGATGATTGTAAAAGGACGCTGCGCCGACAGCTGCAGCAAATAGCCAAACAGTGCAGCCACCGACGTGAAATGTCCGAAAGGAATGCCGAGCTTCGCCTCTGCTTCCCGCACAAAGTCATCGCACAACAGGCTCTCTGCCTTTCTGGCGACAAAGAAATAAAGAATAAGTGTATCGCCGCATCGCTTGGCCAGTTCGGTCTTGCCAATACGCCGGCGCCCTACAAGCACTGTCATGCGCGACTGCTCACGGCTCTGCTTCACAATGCGCTCCAGTAACGCTATCTCTTCTTTACGATCGTAGAACTTCATGTCTGTCTCTGTTTTACGCTTAAACAGTAATGGCCATTACGGTAATGGCCATTACCATTTGCAAATATAGCACTATTGCGCGACTTTACCAAAGCTTTGCGAGAATTTTATCACCACATTCTTTACTCCATTTGTACCTTTGCGAGAGCTTATCACCACCTTCTTTGCGCCCATTGCGGCTTTACGGTAGTTTATCGTCCCTTGCAGCATATCACACCCCTCTCCCCTTGGAGAGGGGTTTGGGGGTGAGGCCGGAGAGTGTTGAGGGAAGTATGGGTGAGGCCACAATATCTCAATTTGATGTCAAGACTTAAAAAACGTTGCGCTTCTACGATGTTTAAACGCTTTTTTGTATCTTTGCCCAACAAAACAAGATTGTAGAATATTCAGTACTATTATAGAAATGGACAAAGAGATAAAGACAACTCCCGTTCTGCTGCTTACGGGCTACTTAGGAAGCGGCAAGACCACACTTCTGAACCGCATTCTGAAAAACGAGAAAGGCATCCGCTTCGCCGTCATCGTCAACGACATCGGTGAGGTGAACATCGACGCAAGCCTCATCCAGCAGGGTGGCGTGGTAGGCCAAGGCGACGACAGTCTCGTGGCACTGCAAAACGGCTGCATCTGCTGCACACTGAAGATGGACCTTGTCAAACAGCTCAACGACATCATCAACACCAAGCGCTTCGACTATATCGTCATCGAGGCCAGCGGCATCTGCGAGCCCGCACCGATCGCGCAAACCATCAGCACCTATCCTCAGCTCGTCGCTCCCTCAGCGATGAAGAACGGTGCGGCACGTCTCGACGCGATCGTCACCGTCGTCGACGCCTTGCGCATGAGAGACGAGTTTGGACTTGGCGACCACTTGCAGCAAGAGCACGGCGAGGAAGATCTCGCCAGTCTCGTGATCCAGCAAATCGAGTTCTGCAACATCATCCTGCTCAACAAGGCTTCGGAGATCTCAGCCGACGACCTCGCCCACCTCACTGCTGTCATCAAAGAGATACAGCCTCAGGCACTCATCATGCCCTGCGACTACGGCGACATCGACCTCGACAAGATTCTCAACACCCATCTCTTCGACTTCGACAAGGTTGCCACGTCGGCACGATGGATTGAAGCCATGGAAGACGACGATGACGAGAGTTTGGAAAACGAGGAGAGCGGCGAGGCGCTGGAGTATGGCATTCAGACCTTTGTCTACCGTCGGCGTCTGCCTTTCAACCTGGGCAGCTTCGATGAGTTCGTCTCCACAAAGTGGCCCAAGGGCGTGGTCAGAGCAAAAGGCATCTGCTGGTTCCGCGACGAACCGGAGACCTGCTACCTCTTTGAGCAAAGCGGCAAGCAGTTCAACATCACCAATGCCGGACAGTGGTACGCCACGATGCCGGAAGATCAGCTGAAGGACTTCATGGAGCAAAACCCCGGTGTAAAGAAGGACTGGGACGAGAAGTTCGGTGACCGCATGGAGAAGATCGTCTTCATCGGACAGAACCTCGACCGCAAAGCCATTGAGGCTGAGCTCGACAAGTGCCTGGAAGAAGCCTGACCGTAGGACTCTTGCCGGTGTTCTCTTCTACAAAGGAAGGAAAGGAAACAGACATCATGAACAGAAGCAAAGAATATATCACGACCCTCGCCGTGGCGCTGACGCTGCTCTCCTGTGGCTTCTCGCCACGACAGCAAAGTGCCATGGCTGACAATAGCAGTCAGACGGAAGCCGCCGGAGACAACAGTGAGACAACCAAAGCCCATGACGACGACGGCAGCAGCCTTGCCGACGAAGGCTCGTCAGCAGGTGACGCGTCCTACACCGTACCCGACTCGCTTCTGCCCCTCACCAAGAAGGGCGTGCCGGAGCAGTTGCTCAGGCGCAAGGCCTACGTCTGCTCGTTCAACCACACCACGCTCATGCCCAACTGGGTAGCGTGGAAGCTCATCGCAGCAAACACCGACGGTGACGTTCAGCGCAAGGGCGTGAAGTTCCATCCCGACGACGAAGTGCCGGAGGCGTACCGCGTGACGACCTACGACTATATGCAGTCGGGCTACGACCGTGGCCACATGTGCCCCGCCGCTGACAACCGTTGGGACCAGCAGGCCATGAACGAGTGCTTCCTGATGACGAATATGTGTCCGCAGGACCACGGCCTCAACGCCGGAGACTGGAACGAGATGGAGATGCAGTGCCGTCGCTGGGCCAAGGAATACGGCGAGGTGTATATCGTCTCCGGCCCCATCCTCTACCGTGGCAAGCACGCCACCATCGGCCAGGAGCATCGCGTCACCGTGCCGGAAGCGTTCTTCAAGGTGGTGCTCTGCCTGAAAGGTACGCCTAAGGCCATCGGCTTCATCTATCGCAACACCGACGGCAACCGCCCCAAAGGCGACTATGTCAACAGCATCGACGAGGTGGAGCGCATCACGGGCTATGACTTCTTCCACGGACTGAACAAAAAGGTGCAGGACAAAGTGGAGAAAGAAGCCGACTTAGGACTGTGGTAAGCGGCTCAAATAGCTTCTTTAGAGGCTATAGCTTCTATAGGCTCTATAGTTTCTATAGACTCTATAGCTTCTATAGACTCTATAGTTTCTATAGCTTCTATGATTTCTATAAAACTCTATAAAGAAAAGATGAAAAAGATTTTCACGCTCTTGGCTGCCATCCTGTTGGCAGCGCCCATGCTGGCCGGCAGCAACGTCCAGCGGCCAAAGCTTGTCATCGGACTGGTGGTAGACCAGATGCGCTGGGACTACCTCTATTATTATTACCCTCAGTTTGGCCCTGACGGTCTGCGCCGTCTTGTCGACGAGGGTTACAGCTACGAGAACACGCTGATCAACTATGTGCCTACGGTTACCGCCATTGGCCACTCCAGTGTCTACACCGGCTCCGTGCCCGCCCTGACCGGCATCGCCGGCAACAACTTTGTCAAGGACGGCAAGAAAGTCTATTGCTGCGACGACGACAACGTCAGCTCTGTGGGCTCCAACTCCAAAGAGGGCAAGATGTCGCCACGCAATCTCCTGGCCTCTGGCATCGGCGACCAGCTGCGCATCGCCACCGACTTTAAAGGCAAGGTCATCGGTATCGCACTCAAGGACCGCGCCGCCATTCTGCCTGCCGGACATGCCGCCAGCGCTGCCTACTGGTGGGATCAGAGCGCAGGACACTTCATCACATCGACCTACTACATGAAAGAGTTGCCAAAATGGGTGAAGGAGGTCAACAAAAAGATACAGACCAAGCCCGGCACCAACGTCAAGACCTCTGTACCGGGAGTGACGAAGACTTTCCAAATGGCCGAGGCTGCTATCGACGGAGAACAGCTCGGACAGGACAGCATCACCGACCTGCTGGCCGTCAGCGTGTCGTCTACCGATGCCATCGGCCACGAATACGGTACGCGCGGACAGGAGAACCACGACGTGTACATGGAACTCGACCGACAGGTGGGACAGTTTCTGAAGTATCTCGATGAGAAGGTCGGACGCGGCAACTACCTGCTCTTCCTCACCGCAGACCACGGTGCTGCACACAATCACAACTTCCTCAAGGCTCACAACATGCCGTCGGGTGGTCTCAACACCTGGGGCAAAGACTCATGGCTCAACAGCCGGCTGCCGCAACTCGAAAAAGAAACCGGCATCAGCCCGCTCGTGACAAATGTCGACGCTGGCCGCATCTATCTCAACCGCGAGGCCATCGCCAAGAGCGGAAAGAAACTCGCCGACGTGAAGCAGCAGATGATCGAGACGCTGGAGCAGGACTCCAACATCCTCTATGTCGTGGACTACGACAAGGTGCTCACCACCTCCCTGCCCGCCCGTCTGCGCGAGATGATCGTCAACGGATATAACAAAAAACGCAGCGGCGACCTCTTCTATGTACCACGTCCCGACTGGGAGGATGTCAGCAATGCCGCCGACTACCGCGGCACGAGCCACGGACTGTGGAACCCTACCGATGCCCACATTCCCTTCGTGCTCTACGGCTGGCACATCACCCACGGACAGA
>Ga0310695_10013470_pt1 | contig 11233 bp, 35 predicted proteins | sample RumenRJG_04DNA_FD_203882 | JGI IMG/M metagenome (GOLD analysis project Ga0310695, IMG submission 203882) | Bovine rumen microbial communities from Lethbridge, Alberta, Canada - RJG_04 (v2) (version 2) | ecosystem: Host-associated > Mammals > Digestive system > Stomach > Rumen | place: Canada... | reverse complement strand
AGGATCTTGAATGCGGTTTTGGCATAAGAGTTCTCACTTTTGGAGATAAGGTTTTAGTGGCCGGTTATTATTACAACGGCAAGAAATCATATTACGGAGCTGTTTATGAGTTTTTGACAGACGATACATCTTGCGAGGGCGAGATCGGTTTATACGCTGTCAGCGATGTTGAGTTTGAAGATAACGGACACGCTATTCAGTGGGCTATGCAGCAGTAAATTTTTTTGCTAATAAAAGTAAATAAATGTATGAAAAGGGTTGACAATAAAGGCCGCAAGAGTTATTATTTACTTGAGGTTAAGGAAGGGAGATACAAACATGAAGATCACAAAGAAGATGCTCACAGATCTGGACAAGCAGATCAAAGAAGAAACAAAAAACATCAAGAGAAAGACATTTCTCATGGCAACAAGAAATCGTTACAGCAAACTGTTAGGCATCAAGCCGCCGTACACATGGTAAGAAAGGGGATCCAAAATGGCAACAAGAATGAGCGATGCAGAGTATACATACTACGTAAGAAAAGTGATTGCAGAAAAAAATGATCTTTATGGAACAGACGTAGCAACTTGCATGATGGGCGATGTTCAGATTATCGAAACAAATGATTCATTCAGCAAAAGAAATGGTCCTGTTGTATTTGGTGTAAACTGGGCGGCTCTTGGAACATGCGATACAGCTGAAACTCTTAAATTTGCTAACAAGTTAAAGGTTGCAACTAAAATTGCAGAAGAACTTACAAACATGCAGATGATTCGAGATTATAGTATCGATGATGATGATTTCGTAAATAAAGCGATCGAATCAGTTGAGATGGGAATGATTGATAGTATTTCTTTAGAGGTTTTAAAGAGCATGCATATCATTGATTAGAAAGGGGAACAAGATGATTCAGCAAACTTTGAACAAAAAGCAGGCGGTTAATATATTTGCCAATACCGGCAGATACTTTCAAACGCTGCCACCACGCAAGCAGAGGGAAGCAAAAAAACTGGAGAAGCATTTCAAAGACGTGCAGCGCATTTTCATGTGGGAGAAAGGAGAATAAGGAAGAAGATGAATAGAATGCTTTGCAAATTCAGTTTGGCTGTAATGATCACATCTATGTGTGCAGCGGTCATTATTCCGGTTTCATTACACGCACGAGGATATTTCACAATCGGCGGTGAATGGCTGATCCTGTTAGTTGTTTTCATTGCGGTCTATGTTCTGATTCTGTAAAAGAAATTATATAAAATATTGACATTGCACAGAAAAAACATTATAATGAAAAGGAAAGGGGAATCAAAATGACAAGAGAACAAGCAGAAAAAATGATCGGTCAAAAGCTGATCGAGATTTCAAAGATTATTGAAGCATATTATCCGCAGGACGATTATTTGTCAGCGAGCATACATATTAGAGATGGTATGATTCATTTCAATAATACCTATTGGGAACACGCGATTGGCAAAATCGACAAAAGTTTATTCAGGGAAGGAGGTGAATGGAAGTGAAGTTAGGTCAGGAAATCTTGATGTATCGTGCGCAGCACAACATTTCACAGACGGAAATGGCAAACAGATGCAATGTCACAAAGCAGACCATTTTTAACATCGAACATGAGATTCAGGATCCGACAGCCTTAACGCAGGCCAAGATTAGAATGGTCATCGGAAAGGAAGGTGACTGAATTGGTGCAGAAGATAAAAGTACAAGCGCATACCGGATATGCTCAACTTACTCTTTTAAAACCACAAAAACCGCAAAAGGTTGACGGTTATGGTCTATTAATTGAGGGTATCTGCAGTCTTGCATCCAGAGATCTGTTAGGGGATGATTATGATGAGAAAACAGATGCAATGGATTTCTTCCGGTCACGCTGGTTTGAATGGCTGACGAATCTTGACGGGGAAATGATTATTCAAAAACTACTTGCCACAGGGAGGTCTTTATGAATCACAATTTTAATGAAAAAACAACAGAATATTCTTCAAAGCAGAAAACAAATATTCCAGTTATTCAGAGTGATAAATATCTGCAAAGCAAAAAGAAAGCGATTGAGATCATCGAAAAATATGATGATGTAGAAGATTCTGATTTCTGGATCCTCATGAATGAAACCAAGACAGGAAAGATGATGTATTCCGGTCTGATTATCAGTCACAACGGCTGCTTAAAAATTAATGACCATCTGGGTTCAAAGTTTATGCCGTCATGCGTGACGATTGATAAGGACGGATACAGAGGAAGTCTTGTTTATTCGTACTGCAATGATGATCAGGGAATCTATGAGGTCGGAGAGGTATCGAGCGACAACTGCAGGAATTCATATCCATATGCAATGGCTTTTAAGAGATTGTTTGACAGAGTTGTTTTAAAACTCAGCAAGTTGGCATACAGCGGTGTATATTCCGACAGCGAAGCTGATGAATTCAGACGTCCGGACATAGACGAAACAACAGAAGCGGAACAAGAAACTGAATCACCTTTCATTTCCGAAAAAGAGCAGTCAACACTGATTGCCGTTTGCAAATCAAAAGGCTTTGATCCTGAAAAGATTTTCCCAAAAGGCATTCAGAAACTGACATCAAAACAGTATGTTGAAGCATTGAAGCGTTTTGAAAATATGGGAAAAGGTAAAAATTGATGTTTAGAGTCAACTTATTACAGCCAGAGATAGACTATACCACACGAAAGGTTATAGCTCGTTTTGAAGTCAATGAAGGAAATTATAGAGAATTCTACGACATTGCTGACAAAGAAAAGGAGTTTGACCTGTCAATCAAACGGCACAGAAATAAACGGTCATTAGATGCTAATGCTTACTTTCATGTTTTGGTAGGAAAGATTGCAAACAAGATGGAGATCAGCAAAGCAGAAGTTAAAAACAAAATGCTTTCATTGTATGGCCAGCTTGAGACAGACGAAAACGGAAAGTCTATTTTCATGATTGTCAGAGACGATATGGAAGTTGAGAAGTGGAATGAAATACACTTGTGGCCAACTTCACAGACACGCATTTTGAATGGCTGCACGTACCGTGTTTATGCAGTTATTAAAGGATCCCATTTGTTAAATTCGAAAGAAATGTATTTACTGATTAAAGGAACGATCAGCGAAGCGCGTGACGCAGGGCTTTCAGAAGCAGAAATCATGAGTCCGAAAGAAAGAGAAATGCTTGAAAAAGTTTATGGAATAAGATTGGAGGAATGAAATGCCAAAGACAAAAGAATATTTAGGAAGACAATCGGAAAACGGAACATTTTCATGTCATATCAAAAAAGAAATTAATGTTATGCTGGATATGTTTTGCAAGATTAACGGATTAAACAAAACGGCTTATGTCAATACTTTGATCGAAAATGACATGATTCAAAAGTTTAATAAATTGAAGGAAGAATTATGATTGATGATAAATACAGATGTCACATATGCGGAAGAACCGGTGTTTTGCAAAAGCATCATTGTTTGCACGGCAGCAGGCGCAAGGCAGCCGATCGCCATGATTTAACTGTATGGTTGTGTTTGCACTGCCACCAAGAATTACATGATCACGGAGTTTGTGATTTGCAGCTGGAACAGGAAGCGCAGAGGTATTTCGAAGAAAAATATGGACACGAACAATACATGAAGGAGTTTGGTAAGAATTATTTATAATCAGGAGGTGGTGCCATTGGACTAAGGGGATCCGGAACCGGAGGCCGTCCTATTATCGCACCAGCTTTATATCACAGTTTAACGGCCTCTGGGGAAGGAGCGCAGGATGAAAGATAATCAATCAAAAAGAGTATGGGAATACATTGACAGCGGAAAATCTATCACACGTCTGGAAGCATATGAGAAACTTGGTATTTTCGAACTGCCAAAAAGAATATCAGAGTTGAGACAAGCCGGTTATCCGATAGGTGATACGTGGATCCGTGTCATTAACAGATATGGAGAGAAAACAAGGGTAAAGGCATATTTTAAAATTGATGAGGAAAACGAAGAGCAATGTTGATCTTTATGCGGTTATATGTTATAATAAATTGTCGGTTATGATGTGCCGGTCATATCCGATCAAAACATAATAACCGACATGAAACCTATAATCACAGGGACGGCACTCCCTTGATTGTAGGTTTTTTAATTAGCGAGGAAATGCAATGGCAATTTATAGAAATATTCAAATGTCATTCTGGACAGATACAAAAATAGTTGATGATTTTACACCGGTGCAGAAATTGTTATATTTGTATTTAATGACCAATCCTCATACTAATTTATGTGGCTGCTATGAGATCAGTTTTAAACAGGTTGTCAATGAGACTGGATTGACATACAAACAGATCAAGTATGCATTCAAAGCATTGCAGGAAGATCACAAGGTCATCATTTATTCCGAGGACACAAAAGAAGTATTAATTGTTAATTGGAGCAAGTACAATTGGACTGCATCAGAAAAATACAGAAAACCATTAGAAAAAGAGATAGTTTCAGTAAAAGATACAGTATTTAGACAGTATCTAATTGATCTTTTTAACGGTGTCGGTACCGTATCGATACCGTATCCGTACGGTAGCGATACAACTGATACTGTTACTGATACTGATACTATATCAATAGATTCTAATAAAACTAATAGTAATTCTATACTTAAGGGGTGGAAGAACAAGAAATACAGTGAGAATGAAGATCTGGACAAGGCTATTCATGATTTTATTGAATTCAGAAAGAAAATGCCGTCAAGCTCATTTACAGATCGTGCGTTTGAGTTGGCCATGAATCGGCTTGATGGTATGACATCGGACGATAATGAAAAAATAGCAATAATCAATCAAAGTATAGAATGCGGATGGAAATCATTTTACGAATTGAAGTCGGAACGAAAAAAGAATTCAAAGTTTAATAATGCACCAATAAGAGACTACGACATGGAAGAATTGGAGAGGAAGCTGTTAGCCACAAACTGAAAGGAGAACAAAATGACACTTTATGAAATCACAGGGGAATTGCGGGAGCTGCAGAATATGATCGAAGAAGGAGCGGATCCAGATGTTGTAAACGATACTATTGAATCTGTCGAGTTTGATCTGGAACAAAAGGCAGAAGGTTATGTCATGGTTATTCGTAACCTTGAAGCGCAGGCCAAGGCAATCAAGGATGAAGAAAAGAGATTGAGAGAAAAACGACTTGCAGCTGAAAACGGAATTGAGCGTTTGAAAAAGAGATTGTTTGATTCAATGAATGCGACAGGGAAGAAGAAGCTGAATGCAGGTGTTTTCACTTTATCTGTGCAAAAGAATGGAGGTGCGTTGCCGGTTATCATTGATGCAGATGTTGAAAATATGCCAAAAGAAATGTTGAAAATTGATATTAAGCCTGACACGAAAAAGATTGCAGAATTGCTGCAGGATGAAGGAAAATCACGTTATTATTCAAAGTTTGCACATTTTGGTGAGCGAGGGGAATCGTTGCGGATCCGGTAAAAGGAGTAAACAATGAAAAAAGAATTGTGTAGGAGGTTATGGTCATGAGTTTGGGAAGTGATTATATGGCAGATTACGCATACGAAATAGAACACGAAAAACAAGAGCTTGCTGATATGCATGAAAAATTGCAAATACAAGCTAAATTCAATGCTTTTCATGGCTTATGGCAGACGAAAGACGGTGACTGGCTACATGTAACTGAAATGGGATCACAGCATATAAAAAACTGTATCAGAATGCTTGAGCGCAACAACTCACCGTTTGCGGATATTTATATTCCAATGTTTAAGAAAGAGTTGGAGAGAAGAGAGGAGTGAACAATGAACGATTTAATCAGCAGACAGGCGGCGATTGATAAGCTGAAAAGAGAAGAGAAGATATTTTACTCGCCTACTGGGTTGAGGTATTTAATTGGGGCTATTCGAGATTTGCCATCCGCACAGCCAGAACAGCCATCCGAGATACAAGACATTCTTGACTATCTGGATACGGCGCTACATCCTATCATATCTCCAGAGCATTGGAGTGTGTATTCAGAACTGCACGATATGATTTCAACGTTGCCATCCGCACAACAATGGATTCCATGCAGTGAGAGGTTGCCGGAAAAAAGCGGAAGATATCTTGTGACGAGAGGGCTAAATGCTTGTGGCAGTCTGTGGAACAGAATCTATATATCTAATTATTCTGATTTGATGGGCATTAAAAGCGAGAAAATTTGGTGGCAAGGGAATGTCGGAAAACCCGATTTTAAGCGACTTGATGATGTGATCGCATGGATGCCGCTACCAGAACCGTATAAGGGGGAATGATATGGACAATATGTGTACAGACAATCGGTTTGAACTGATTGAAAAATACAAGAAGGAATTGATCGAGAGTACAAACATTGAAACGTCACAGGATGAGATGGCGGTACTTGACAACTTACTCTTCCGATTCTGGCAGATGGGATGGCTTGATAGGTTGGAACAGCCAGAACGGAAGAAAGGCGAGTGGCAAAAAGTAGATGAACAGCCGTATTTCAGAAAGCATTTTCATAAAGTGTGTTGTTCAGTTTGTAGAAAGCAAGGTTATGATTATTGGAATTTTTGTCCGAATTGCGGTGCGGAGATGGGAGGTAAATCATGATCAGCAATCCTATACCGGCATTTATTGAAATGACGCGTGAAACAGGGAAATGGCTTGATTGTGGAGTTCATGGAGATTGGGCGTGGGAACAGGACGGTCATGGAAATTGTTGGCACATTTGGAAATGTTCAAAATGCGAATATAAAACAGAACATCGTAGTAACTACTGTCCGAATTGCGGAGCGGAGATGAGAGGGGATAAGAATGAGTAGAAGAACGATTGAACAAATACGACAAAGCGTGTTTGATGAGATCGAACATCAGAATATGCTTGATAGAAAAGCCGAAATGTACCGACACAACAAAGCGATATATGATGCCTTAAAACGAATGTCAAAACTGGCAGGGTTCTGCGCTTTGAGTGACGATGGTACATTGTGGATTTACGAAGGTACATTTGAATCCATTATTGATGTATACAGAGCAATTGGAGTGAAGATATGAGCAGATATATTGACATAATGGGTGTTCAGTATGAAATTATAATTTCGTCAGAAAAGGAAGACCCGATTTTAGAAGAAAATTTCGGTTATCATGATCCGTCAATAAAAAGAATAGTTATTAGCGACATGAAGACACTCGCTAAAGACTTGGATAGTTTTTCTGACCTTGATGTATATCGGGATAAAATTTTGAGGCATGAAATAATACATGCCATGTTGTATGAGAGTGGTCTATACGATCAAAGCGATTTTGCTATGAATGAAGAGCTTATCGACTGGATTGCTTTGCAATTTCATAAATTAAGAAAGATATTCGAAGAGGTGGACGTATGAGCATGAGTGACTACATCAAGCATAAAAAGTATAAACTGCCTAACGGAAGAACAGTGACGGCTGATTTTGATGAATTCGGCATTACAGCGGTTACAATTCAGGCAATGGATGCGCTGTTTGATATTATTAATTCTTCTGATGTAGTTGAGGTAGTAAGGTGTAAGGATTGTATATATTGGTTTGGTTCATCGTGCAAGTGGAGAGAAGATGAAACGCCCGATCCCGATGATTATTGCAGTATAGGAGAAAAATATGAGCAGATACATTGACGCAGAGAAGCTAAAAAAAGATATATTTATTCCGTTGACTATATCTTATGACGAAACAGTGTGGTTATTGAACAAAACGATTGACGATCAGCCGACCGCCGATGTTCGGAAGAATATACATGCGAAGAAGGTAATCGGAGGCGGTGAATGTGATGGAGCTACATGTTGGTTTGAATGTTCACATTGTCATGGAACGGTAGATATTGAAGATGCGTATTGTAAACATTGCGGAGCAGTTTTGGAGTATGAGAAATGAGCAGATACATTGATGCAGATGAACTGATTGAATTTTTTGATGGTTATCCTGACCATATAGAATTTGATGTTGAAGATATAAAAAGCATTATAAACGAACAGGATGCTGCCGATGTCGTCGAAGTCGGAAAGTGGTGCGACATGCATGAATATATTCTCGAAATGCAAGCGGACGAAAACGGACACAATGAGTTTTTTATGATAATAAAATTACCAGTCATATTCAGCGATGACGAAGCAGATAGGAGATGTGAATCATGAGAAAAATAAAAAGAAAAATCGAAGAACTTGATAACGTGCTGTCAGACCAGATAAAAGACAAATTGAAACAGCAGGAAAAACTGCAAAATCAGATTGACCAAATAAAGGAAGCGATGAGCAACGTTGCTTACACGCTGACGAAGGAACTCGACCAGCTGAAAAAGCGTCTTGATGAAATGGAGGGCAAATCATGAGGTGCCCCTCTTGCAAATCTATGAACACCTATGTAAAGGACTCAAGACCGAAAGAGGACGAAACAATGGTCAACCGCAGACACGAATGCAGAGACTGCGGGCATCGATTCACGACGTATGAAATATACAAAAGCGAGTACGACAACTTGGCTGATGAATACATCAAAAACACGGATAAAATCAGAAAGCTGTTCAAGCTCATGCTCGAGGTCATGAAATGAAAGAGAAAATACTGCTCATATTTACGCTAATAATGCTTACTGATGTAGGTTTAACGATTCTGATTTACGGGAACAGAATTGCAAAAATAATAGCTCTAATCGGATTGGCACTACTCGTTGCATGGGTCATATTTCATGCGTTGAACTACTGGACATAAGTAAAGAACAAGAAAGTGGAGAATAATATGGAAAAAGCAATTATCGAAATGGAATACGGAATCACGGAAGCTGCGGTGCGTCTGGGAATGAAAGCACGGACTGTCAGAGAATGGATCCGGAATGGCAAGATCAAAGCTCACAAGAACACGTCAGGTAAATGGGTGATCATGGAGAGCGAGATCGGAAGAATTATCGAGGAAAAGTATAATAAAATTAAATAAAAGGTTGACATCATACGGAATATAGTGTATATTATATATAGATAAAGAGAGGAGCACAAAGCAAAGGAGACAAAAATGTATAATGAAGAATATGTAAAAAGATTAGACAAAGTCATGAATCGAATCGGTGGCGCGATCGGAATCCTCGATCTTCCTGAACAAGTAAAAGATGCTCTTAGACAGTGTTCAAATTATGAAACGAGAGTAAAGATGCTGGAGATGATCGCTGACGCGCTTGGAAAATAAACAGAAAACCAGCCACGGAGGTTACGAGGGCAGAAAGGGGAAACAAGATGAAAGAAAAATATGGAGAATGGATCGCAATTGACAATGACCCAGAGGAAGAAGATACATATTTAGTAGCATGGTTGCCAAAAGGCATGAAAAGAAAGGAATGCTTTGTAGGTCTTGTTGGGTTTTATGATGGAGAATGGGATGAGGAAGACATTAATAATATAAAAAACATGGCTCTCTGCAATCACGAAGTTGAATTAATGGCATGGACGCCTTTGCCAGAAACATACAAAATAGAATGGGGGAATTAAGATGTTACACATTACGTTTGAATACGCAGACGAAATGTCTGGATGGAAATGGAGAAAACAGGAGTGCGTTGTGTCATCCATAAAGGAATTCAAAAAGATCTATGGATTAGGGCTTGACTGTGATTACAGGATACTGGAGATAAGAAAGCTATGAGCAAAACAAACAATGATTATCTGGCAGAATATGTCAGAGAAAAACGACCGGAAATCGAGCGTTCATTTGATTACATCATGTGGAAGATAGGAAGAACTTTGGTTGATGCAGTTCATTCGTTGACTGAGCAATTAAAAAAAATGAGTCCGCAGGAATTGGAAGAACTTAATCAGCAAATTAACGGAAAAGATGGTATCATTTGTGACAAAGCATGTTGTCAGAAAGGGGAAGAAAATGAATGATCTAATAAGCAGACAGGCGGCGATTGATATATTGGCTGTTGGCGATGCACTACTGAGTCGTGCACTGGACGACATGGACGTTGTAGGTGTTGAGCGAGACAAATTTGCATGGGGACTTGGTTTAATTGATTCGTACATTGAAGATTTTAAAGAGTTGCCATCAGTCAATCAATGGATACCATGCTTTGAGAAGTTGCCTGATGAAAATGAAATGGTGCTGATTTCCGCTAAATACATTGGGCATTTATCACAAAATGCTCCATATGTTGAGGAAGGGTTTTTTACGCATGATGGATGGTATAGTGCCTACGGAGATGACTACAGCGAGTTGCTTGCTAAAGTGGTCGCATGGATGCCACTTCCCAAACCATACAAGGGAGAAAGCGATGAGATACAATGAGGATTTACTTGATGCGGTCACTCTTTTGTCGTTTATGATCGGCATCGCAAACTACGGCGAAAACCTATCGCAAAGCGACAAGGACGATATGATGCAGACTCTTGACCGGAAGACAAACGCTATGATTGAACGGTTGGAGAATGATCTGGAAGAGCAGAACAAGATTTTGAATGAAATATTAAATATTTTGAAGGAGGGAAGCTGATGGTACTTATTTGGGTTGTATGTGTACTGGTTTTAATTATGGCAATTGGTTTAACTGTTTATTCTGCGACAACATGTGAAACAGGAGCAAGCAAAGCAATTTCAATCGTGATTATCTGGGCTGTAGCTTTGGCTATTATAGGAGGGTTGATGTGGTGGCTTTACGGCACAGAATCCGGAAAAAGATCACAGAAATCACTTCATTCAGAAGTAAGCGGTGGATTGAATCGGACAGTTAAAGTTTACGATATGGAAGGAGATTTGATTCAGGAATATAAAGGAAAGTTTGATGTAGCCGAAAGCACAACAGAAGGTGTTACAAAAGTAAAGTTTGACTGTGACGGGAAAAGACATATTATTTATGGATCCACAGGAACAATTATTATTGATGAGGAATAGAAAGGAGAAAAAATGGAGAACACAACAATTATTGAAACAGTATTAAACAAGAAGATTGAAGGATATCGGTTTGAGGAAAACAATTTCAAAGCCGCGTCAGAGATCATGGTCGAAATCACATTAAAGGAATACCGTGATCTTGTAAAAAGCGATGCGACAAGATCAACAGAGATCGAAAAAGCAAATTCTGACAAATATTCAAGAGAGGAAGAAAACCGAGCTTTGAAGGAAGAGAATGCAGCATTAAAGGCAGAACTTTATGAAATGAAAAAAAGGTTTGAGTCTTTTGTGGAAGAAGAAAAAGAGGCAGAAAATGAAAATAATTCTTGATATTCCTGACACAACTATT
>Ga0310695_10013469_pt1 | contig 11233 bp, 11 predicted proteins | sample RumenRJG_04DNA_FD_203882 | JGI IMG/M metagenome (GOLD analysis project Ga0310695, IMG submission 203882) | Bovine rumen microbial communities from Lethbridge, Alberta, Canada - RJG_04 (v2) (version 2) | ecosystem: Host-associated > Mammals > Digestive system > Stomach > Rumen | place: Canada... | reverse complement strand
TTGCAAAGCTTCACTCCATTGCAGAAACTGCCATGAAGAATGGAAATTCTAAATTCAAAGCGATTCTTGCTGTCGTACGACAGTGAGATGACTGCTCATGTATACAGGGGTGCTGAGTAGTTACTGGGCCCATCTGGAATGTTAAATATTCATAATTCGCTACTTCCGAAGTAAAGTGAATATGAAATAATAAGAAATATTCAGTAATTTTGCAGCCGATTTAGTCCGTGGAGGCTCGAAAAAGCCACAATAATGTTGTGCGCCTTGCGGAAAAACCCGTTATTACAATAAAAAATTAAATGTACGCAATTGTAGACATCAACGGTCAGCAGTTTAAGGCAGAAGCAGGCATGAAGTTGTTTGTGAACCGCATGAACGACGTTGCCGCCGGCCAGTCTGTTGAGTTTGAGAAGGTGCTTCTCGTTGACAACGAGGGTGCCGTGACCGTAGGTACTCCGACAGTAGAGGGTGCCAAAGTAGTATGTGAGGTGCTTGATCCCCTGGTGAAGGGCGACAAAGTGCTGGTGTTCAAGAAGAAGCGCCGCAAGGGCTATCGTAAGCTGAACGGCCACCGTAGCCAGTACACGCGCTTGGAGATTAAATCAATCATTGGTTAAAATTTAGGAGGATTAGAAATGGCACATAAAAAAGGTGTTGGTAGTTCTAAGAACGGCCGCGAGTCAGCTTCGCAAAGATTAGGCGTTAAGATTTGGGGTGGTCAGAAGTGTGTAGCCGGCAACATTATTGTTCGCCAGCGCGGCACTAAGCACAATCCCGGCAACAACGTAGGTATCGGTAAGGACGACACACTTTATGCTCTCGTAGATGGTGTGGTAAACTTCCACAAGGGTAAGAGAGACAAGAGTGTTGTGTCCGTGATACCTGAAGCTGAGGCATAACAACAAAACAAACGTATTCCAAACAAACACATCCCGATTCTCGTTGAGAGGTCGGGATTTTTTTATTGAAAACAATTGTTTTTGCTCCGATTATTAGGAAAGTACGTCAAAAAGAAGTAACTTTGCTGCTTGAATTGATAAAAAGAAGGAACAACGAACAAAAAACGAACAATATGCTTACAATTCAGCTGATTAGAGAAGAGACAGAAAGAGTGGTAAAAGGGTTGGAGAAAAAGAATTTTGCCGGTGCCCGTGAAGCGATAGACCGTGTGCTGTCTATCGACAAACTTCGTCGTGAGACCCAGCAGCGTCTTGACACCAACCTTTCGGAAGCCAAAAAGTTGGCCGCCGAAATAGGCAAGCTCATGAAGCAAGGCCAGCGCGACGAAGCCGAGCAGGTGAAAGCCACTGTGGCCCAGCTCAAGGAGACCAACAAGCAGCTTGAGCAAGACAAAGCCAATGCCGAGCACGACCTGACCACCCTGCTCTGCCAGATACCCAACATACCCTACGACGAGGTGCCCGAAGGCAAGGCCGCCGAGGACAACCACGTGGTGAAGAGCAACCTGAAGGAGTGCGACGGCACTGACACTGTGGGCAACTGGACCTGCAACCCCACGAACGGCGAGGCCAAGCTACCCCATTGGGAGCTTGCCAAGAAATACAATCTGATAGACTTCGACCTCGGTGTAAAAATCACCGGTGCCGGTTTTCCGGTGTACATCGGCCAGGGCGCCCGTCTGCAGCGTGCCCTTATCAATTTCTTCCTCGATGAGGCGAGGAAATCCGGCTATACCGAGCTGATGCCCCCCACCGTGGTGAACGCCGCCTCCGGCTACGGTACCGGTCAGTTGCCCGACAAGGAAGGTCAGATGTACCACTGCGAGGTAGACGATTTCTATCTCATTCCCACGGCCGAGGTGCCCGTGACCAACATATACCGCGACGTGATACTCGACGAGAAAGACCTACCCATCAAGAACTGCGCCTACACCGAATGCTTCCGCCGCGAAGCCGGTTCATACGGCAAGGACGTGCGCGGTCTGAACCGTCTGCATGAGTTTTCGAAGATAGAGATTGTGCGCATAGACACCCCTGAGCACTCGAAGGAGAGCCACAAGGAGATGCTGGAGCATGTGGAAGGTCTGCTGAAAAAGCTCGAACTACCCTACCGCATTCTGTTGCTCTGCGGTGGCGACCAAAGTTTCACCAGCGCCATCTGCTACGATTTCGAGGTATATTCCGAGGCCCAGCAGCGTTGGCTGGAGGTATCGTCGGTATCCAATTTCGACACCTATCAGGCCAACCGTCTGAAGTGCCGTTACCGCCGCTCTTCTGACAAGAAGACCGAGCTCTGCCACACGCTGAACGGTTCGGCCCTTGCCCTGCCGCGCATTGTGGCCTCCATTTTGGAGAACAACCAGACCCCTGAGGGCATCCGTGTGCCGAAGTGCCTTGTGCCCTACTGCGGTTTTGAGCTGATAGACGGCAAGCACTAAGCCATCCATACGACCACTGAACAACAAAACAATAACATCATGAACAAGATTGTCAGGAAAGAACAGTTCTCTGAGAAGGTGTACCTCTTCGAGGTAGAAGCACCGCTCATAGCCAGGAGCCGCAAGGCCGGCCATTTTGTTATAGTAAGAGTAGGTGCGAAGGGAGAACGGATTCCCCTGACGATAGCCGACTCCGACACCCAGCGCGGCACGATCACCCTTGTGGTGCAGAAGGTGGGACTCAGCTCCACCAAGTTGTGCGACCTGAACGTAGGCGACTATGTGACCGATGTGGTAGGTCCGCTCGGCAACCCCACCCACATTGAGAAATTCGGCACCGTGATTTGTGCCGGCGGCGGTGTGGGTGTAGCCCCCATGCTCCCCATCATCAAAGCCCTGAAGGCTGCCGGCAACCGTGTGCTCAGTGTACTGGCCGGCCGCAGCAAGGACCTCATCATCCTGGAGGACGAGGTACGCGCCCACAGCGACGAGACCCTCATCATGACCGACGACGGCAGCTACGGCGAGAAAGGCGTGGTGACGGTAGGCATTGAGAAGCTCATTCATCAGGAGCACATAGACAAAGTGTTTGCCATTGGTCCGGCCATCATGATGAAATTCTGCTGTCTGCTCACCAAGAAATACGAGATACCCACCGATGTGTCGCTCAACACCATCATGGTAGACGGCACCGGCATGTGCGGTGCCTGCCGACTGACCATCGGCGGCAAGACCCGTTTTGTGTGTATCGACGGTCCCGAGTTCAACGGTTTCGATGTAGACTGGGATGAGATGTTCAAGCGTATGGGCACCTTCAAGCGTGTGGAACAAGACGACATGGCCCATTTTGCCGAGCACCTGGCCCAGGTGAATCAGGAAGCCGTAGTGGAGACGACCGACATTGTGATGGACGACGACCCCACCAACGACACCATCGAGATACTGACCGACCGCAATGCCGAATGGCGCAAAGCCCTGCGTGCAAGCATGAAGCCCAAGGAGCGCACCGCCATAGAGCGTGTGGTGATGCCCGAGCTCGATGCCGAGTACCGCTCACACACCCGCAAGGAAGAAGTGAACCAAGGCCTGACGAAAGAGATGGCCATGACCGAAGCCAAGCGCTGTCTGGACTGCGCCAAGCCCACCTGTGTGGAAGGCTGCCCTGTGGGTGTGAACATCCCCTCGTTTATCAAGAACATAGAACGCGGTCAGTTCTTGGCCGCCGCCAAGGTGCTGAAAAATACCTCTGCCCTTCCCGCCGTATGCGGCCGCGTATGCCCTCAGGAGAAGCAATGCGAGAGCAAGTGCATCCACCTGAAGATGAACGAACCCGCTGTAGCCATCGGTTACCTGGAGCGTTTCGCCGCCGACTTTGAGCGCGAGAGCGGTCAGATGAGCATACCCGAGATTGCACCGAGCAACGGCATCAAGGTGGCTGTAGTAGGTTCCGGTCCTGCCGGTCTGAGTTTTGCAGGCGACATGGTGAAGCTTGGATATGAAGTATATGTATTTGAAGCCCTTCACGAAGTGGGCGGTGTGTTGAAGTACGGCATTCCCGAATTCCGTCTGCCCAACCGCATTGTAGACGTAGAGATAGATAATCTGCGCAAGATGGGTGTGCACTTCATCACCGACTGCATTGTGGGCAAGACCATCAGTGTGCAACAGTTGGAGGCCGACGGTTTCAAGGGCATTTTTGTTGCGTCAGGTGCCGGTCTGCCCAACTTCATGGACATACCCGGTGAGAATCTGATTAACATTATGTCGTCGAACGAATATCTGACCCGTGTGAACCTGATGGATGCCGCCGACCCCACCTCCGACACCCCGATCAATCTGGGCCGAAAGGTGATGGTGGTAGGCGGCGGCAACACCGCCATGGACTCCTGCCGCACCGCCAAACGTCTGGGCGCCCAGGTAACCCTGGTGTACCGTCGTTCGGAAGCCGAGATGCCTGCCCGTCTGGAAGAAGTGAAGCATGCCAAAGAAGAAGGTATCGACTTTCTGACCCTGCACAACCCTGTGGAGTATATCGGCGATGAGAACGGCGCTGTGAAGCAAGCCGTACTGGAAGTGATGCGTCTGGGCGAGCCCGACGCCAGCGGCCGCCGCCGTCCGGAGCCAACCGGCGAGAAAGTGACCCTCGATGTGGACCAAGTGATTGTGGCCATCGGTGTTTCGCCCAACCCATTGGTACCCAAGAGTGTGGAAGGCTTGGAGCTGGGCCGCAAGAATACGATAGCCGTGAACGAGATGATGCAATCGTCTCGCCCCGACCTCTTTGCCGGTGGCGACATTGTACGCGGTGGTGCCACTGTGATTCTGGCCATGGGCGACGGCCGTTCAGCAGCCGCCCACATGCACGAACAATTATCAACAAAGAAATGAACGGACTTTATACCATCATCCTGCTCATCACCAGCAACGTGTTTATGACATTGGCATGGTATGGGCATTTGAAACTACAAGAGACAGGGGTCAGCCGCGACTGGCCCCTGCTTGGTGTGATAGCCTTTTCCTGGGGCATCGCCTTTTTCGAATACTGCTGTCAAGTGCCCGCCAACCGCCTTGGTTTCGAAGGCAACGGTGGTCCATTCAACCTGGTTCAGCTGAAAGTGATACAAGAGTGCATCAGCCTCGGCGTATTTGCCGTCATTGCCAATATCATGTTTCAGGGCCAAAGTCTGCACTGGAACCATATTTTGGCTTTCCTCTTCATTATCTGCGCCGTATACCTGGTGTTTATGAAATAGCCGCCGATGCCAAGGAAGAGCGAGGAGCAACTGCTGGAAGAGCGCATCATGCACCGCATGGTGAAAGCGATGGCCACGTATCGCCTGATATCCGACGGCGACAAGATTCTGGTAGGCCTCTCCGGCGGCAAGGACTCCCTCTGCCTGCTGGAGATGCTGGCTCAGCGCCGAAAGATAGCCCATCCGGTGTTTACAGTAGAAGCCCTTCATGTGCGGATGGAGAACATCCATTATGAGACCGACACCAGCTATCTGGAGGAATTTGCTCACAGCCTCGGAGTGCCTCTTCATCTGCGCACCACCCGCTTCGACTCCAGCACCGACACCCGGAAGACGCCCTGTTTCCTGTGTTCCTGGTACCGCAGGAAAGAGCTCTTCAACCTGGCCCAGGAGTTGGGTTGCAACAAGATAGCACTCGGTCATCATCAAGACGACCTGCTCCACACCGCCCTGATGAGCACCTTCTTTCAAGGAAGTTTCGCCACCATGCCCGCCCGTCTTCGAATGCGGAAGATGCCGCTGAGCATAATCCGCCCCCTCTGTATGGTGCCAGAAGACGATATCAAGCATCTGGCAGCGCTGAGAGGCTATGAGCCCCAGCTGAAGCAATGCCCCTACGAGCACGACTCCAGCCGCGATTATGCCGCCAAGCTTTTCAAGGAGATAGAAGCCCACTATCAGGAAGCCCGCCCCTGTCTGTGGCGAGCTTTAGAAGATGCAGGAAAACTGGTAGAAGAATAGTTTTGGATTATCACCCTTCGATTTGTTAAAGAATATTAAATCGGTTTCCGCGTAAATAACGATGCTGAAAAATCACTATATTTGTATTTTCGAATTTACAGACCTTTGTGTAACAAAAACCGAAAGATATGAAGAAGTTTTTTCCAGAATCAGAGCTCATTATCAATGGAGACGGCTCCTGTTTCCATCTGCACCTCAAGCCTGAGAATCTGGCCGACAAGGTAGTGCTTGTGGGCGACCCGGCCCGTGTGGATACAGTGGCAGCCCACTTTGACTCGCGTGAGTGTGAAGTTCAGAGCCGTGAATTTCATACTATAACCGGCACCTACAAAGGCAAGCGCATCACCTGCCAAAGCCATGGCATAGGCTGTGACAACATCGACATAGTAGCCAACGAGCTCGACACTCTTGCCAACATAGACTATTCTACCCGCGAGGAGCGTGATGAGCACCGCACGCTGACCATGGTGCGCATAGGCACCTGTGGCGGTCTGCAGCCCTTCACTCCCACTGGCTGTTTCGTTGCCAGCGTGAAGAGCATCGGTTTCGACGGCCTGCTGAACTACTACGCCGGCCGTAATCAGGTGTGCGACCTACAATTGGAAGAAGCTTTCAAGCAACACATGCACTGGGACCCCATAAAGGGTGCTCCCTACGTAGCAGTGGCCGATGCAGACCTTATCAACCAAATAGCCCAAGACGACATGGTTCGCGGCTACACCATCAGTTGCGGAGGATTCTATGGTCCTCAAGGTCGTGTGCTCCGTGCCGATATATCCGATCCCCAGCAGAATGAGAAGATAGAGAGTTTCGAGTATGACGGTCTGAAGATTTGCAATTTTGAGATGGAGTCGAGTGCGCTGGCCGGTATGGCCTCTCTGCTTGGCCATCGTGCGATGACCTGTTGCATGGTTATCGCCAATCGCTATGCCCAAAAGATGAACACCGAATACAAGAACTCCATCGACACTCTTATTGAGAAAGTTCTGGACCGGATATGATAAAAAGCATTATTATCGGTATTGTGTTTATCGTCCTTGCCGTCATCATTCTGATGGGCAAGGGCGATAAACTCATTGCGGGCTACAACACAGCCAGTGAGGAAGAGCGCCAGCAAATAAACATCAAGCGACTGCGTCTTCTGGTAGCGATAACGTGTCTTTCCAGCACTGTGCTCTGTTTATGCATGCCAGTTATAGGAGAAAATATTGTAGCAGAATTGACAGCCACAGGAATTTTTCTACTTATCATATTAGTAATAGTTATTCTCGCCAACACATGGGCAAAAACGAAATGAACAGCGACACCATCTGCGCCATGTCGACTGCTCCCGGTGGAGCATTGGGCATCGTGCGCGTATCCGGTCCACAGGCCATTTCCATCGTGTCATCCCTCTTTAATAGCGCCACGGGTAGTCAGCTCACAGAGAGCAAGAGCCATCATGCCAGTTTCGGCCGCATGGTTGCGCCAAGTGGAGAGACCTTAGACGAGTCGGTGGTGACCCTTTTCCGCTCTCCCCACAGTTATACAGGCGAGGATGTCGTTGAAATCAGCTGCCATGGCTCGCGCTACATCATAGAGCGTATTCTTGAGGTCTTGATAGAGAAAGGCTGCCGGCAAGCATTACCCGGCGAGTTTACCCAACGCGCTTTTCTGAACGGCAGAATGGATTTGAGCCAGGCAGAAGCTGTGGCCGACCTGATTGCCTCGACCAACAGCGCCACGCACAAGATGGCCATGAGCCAGCTGCGCGGCCACTTCAGCGACTCGCTCGGCCAGCTTCGAGAGCAAATGCTCCGGCTTACCGCCCTGCTGGAGTTGGAACTCGACTTCAGCGACCAAGATGTAGACTTTGCCGACCGTCAGGAGCTTTTGGCGATTGCCCGTGCCACAGACGACCGTGTACAGACCTTAGCTCGATCCTTTCAGACCGGCAAAGCCATGAAAGAAGGAATAGCAGTGGCCATCGTGGGCAAGACCAATGTAGGCAAGAGTACACTTCTGAACCGCCTGCTGCATGAAGAGAAAGCCATCGTGAGCCAGATACACGGCACTACTCGCGATGCCATTGAAGACACCACCCAGATAGGCGGTGTTTGTTTCCGATTCATCGACACGGCAGGCATCCGCACCACCGCCGACGAAATAGAGCAGATAGGCATAGAGCGTACGTATCAGAAGTTGGCCGAGGCCACAATCGTGCTTTGGATCGTCGACGAACAACCCGATGCCTCCATGACGGGAGAGATGCGTCAGCGCTGTGAGGGCAAGGGACTCATCACGATACTGAATAAGATAGACAAGACCCCGGACCTCCCTACCCCATTCTGGCTTGCCGCTTTACCTGGCCGTCATGTCCTCCTATCCGCCAAATACGGCACAGGCATCAATGAACTGGAACAGATGATTTTCGAAGCCGCCAACCTGCCCGAGGTGACCGAAAACGACGTGATTGTGACACGCGCCCGCCACTACGAAGCATTGGTTCATGCCCATGAAGACTTGGAACGTGTGATAGAAGGCCTGCAGATGGAGTTGAGCGGCGACTTGCTGAGCGAGGACCTCCGTTCGTGTCTGCATCATTTGGGCGAGATAACCGGCGGTGAGATAACGACTGATGAAACGCTGGGGGCGATATTCAGTGAATTTTGCGTGGGAAAGTGATTTTTTGCAAAGAAAAGCATACTATCTGCAAATACAGCTCGTAAATCACATCATTTCAAGCATATAAAAATTCATCCATTTTTGCAGATTTTTGATTTTTAACTTCGATATTTGCAGATTTTCGCCCATTTTGTCCCCCATCTGTCCCCCGAGATAACCGAAAATTGCCGAGGGACAAAAATATCTCATAGGTGGTGATTTACGTTTTCACATGAGATTTTGGAAGATATACATTCCAACTTAAACAATGTAAAGCGCCACCTTCTTTTGCTATCTCTTTCATTTCAATTTGACGAATATTGCAATCGGGGAAAGCAGTTTGAATATATTGTTGGGCTATTGCATCTTCTGGAATATCGAATATAGGCATTATGATATTCTTGCCTACTTGTAGGAAGTTGATATATGCCCAGTTGAGTTCATAACAAGGCATAGACACCTTATCTTTGAAACGCATTTCTGTCACTTCAAAGCCATAACTTTCAAGAATCCGACGGATGGATGCAGCTTCTTCTGGATAGCAATCACCATGATTACCCATCAGTATTCGATTATCACCACACCATTTGATGAAACCATCAGAATGTCCATATACATCGTCTTCATGTGGAGTCCAAGGAATAATGATGACAGGATGACCAAGTTCTGATTCCAATAAAGCCTTAAAATCTGCATCATCTTTCTTTATCCTATTTTCTGGAAACACCTTATCAGTCATCACAATATATGGACCGCATGGTACCATATTGCCACCATCTATGATGAGGTCAGTCGAACGACAGCTAATCCCCATACCTCGTAACACTTTGGTAGCATCAGTAATTGTCTCAATATCTTTTTTATTCTTGCTCTTCACAAGATAATCAGGATAATAGCGATATTTCAAGAACTCATTTTCGCCCAATTGAATCGGCATATAATCGCAATCCCAATAATCATTTGTAGATTTCAGTTCTTTGGACTCAATTCCCATTTCATTAAGCAGATTCTTCAGATGCTTATAAAACTCAGGATGTCCTTCTTTCTTGTCTTTTAACCAAGGAGAGAAATACACGAGGTTTGTATCTTTATCGTGCATTAATGTATCACAACGCACATATCTATAACGTCTTTCCACAAATCTCAAAAAATCCTTATATAGACATTTCCTTTCAGAAACTTCATGATATTCTTCAAGAATATAATCAACCTTACCCTCTACTGTTTGTTTGGATGTAAGTAGATTGATGCGAGGTTCACGAATATAGCCCACCATGCCATTATCAAGCTCAACAAGAATAGGCAAATCTTTGTCAATGACAGTAGCATCATAGCACCTAAACAATTCAGCACAAGCCCATGGTCCATTTAGAACTTCACACCCATCTTCACTTATTAGTTGACGAATGAGGATGCCACCAAAATATGCACCATTATCGAGAACATACTTTTCAACATTCTTTCCTTTACTATTAGCTTTAGACTCACGCTTAATATTACTAACAAAATTTAAATCAATCCCTCCAAAGTCATTTACATACCAACACAATGGTTTTGACACACGTGGATGGGTGATAATATCACGATGATTCTTATTGTAGAAGTAAAACTCAATCTCTTTAAAAAGATACTTCTTCTCACCCTTTTGAATAGCAAAACTTTCAAACAGCATCTTTGCTATTTGTTCAAAACGCTCTTCGATGCCAGAAGTATTCATGTTAGCATCAAGAGTCATTAATTGTCGGAGTTGTTCTATCATTTGTATATTGTCATAATCACGGTGATACATTAATCAATTCCCAAATACACTTTCTTGTACCAATTTGACCAATCAGGCAAATAATCAACTGCCACATCCACAAGCGCATTTGATTTGAAGTCATAGAACTTTGGAGAGTTATTTGTTAGTGCCCGATATTCATTCATAGTCTTGTCAAGAAAAGAATTATCTGGATGAGAGACAACCGAGAAATAGACATCTTCAAATACGCCTCTATTCTCAAGTTCCAAAGCCAGCATTTGATTTCTCCAAAGTTGATTCATACCGCCTCTAAACGGACAGCCATTGCCTTCAAATTTACCACAGAAGAATGAAGATTGGGCATCCATAATATTCCAATAATAGTAACCGCAATGCTTGTGGTAATAACACTTATCGTGGTTTTTCAAAATTTCTTCAATACCACAAGAAGTGCAATATGCTTTCTCTGAGTGAGAAATTGCCTTTGAACGGTAGCCTCCACAAGTCGTGAATTCCTGCTCTGTTAACTTGTGCTCTATCAACCAAAGGCACAGTTTGTTGTTCTTGTTGCGATATGCAATGGCAACATCTGAGTCTGTACCAGCATTAGGACTATGATCTCCAAGAAGCCCTTTTGTTCCTTCAAGTGTTGACTCCCAATACTCAAAGCAATATCCTTTGCGAAGCTGGTTTCTGTCAATATGGTCAAATTCTTTTGGTACGACTCCTGCCTCTATAAGTATTTGGTCTGCGTACTCACTTTCCAAGATTGGCACAAATAGGTTGATACATGCAGTTTGAGAACTTGCCACATGTACAGAAGCTGCAAGGTGAGGCTTATATGCAAACTTGCTTGCTTGAATGTCTTTCACTGTTTCTTTAATACCATCATAAAGCATAATAGGTATTTTGGCTTCGCTATATGGCTTTGGTAATAAACAATCGTGTTCAACTCCA
>Ga0310695_10013468_pt1 | contig 11233 bp, 8 predicted proteins | sample RumenRJG_04DNA_FD_203882 | JGI IMG/M metagenome (GOLD analysis project Ga0310695, IMG submission 203882) | Bovine rumen microbial communities from Lethbridge, Alberta, Canada - RJG_04 (v2) (version 2) | ecosystem: Host-associated > Mammals > Digestive system > Stomach > Rumen | place: Canada... | reverse complement strand
TGTGGTAGACCGTTTCCATGCATCGTTCAATACAGCGTTCGATGCTACTACCAATAAGTATAAGAATGCCATTGAGAAGCTGGTGCGCAAGCCCATTGCCATCATGGTCACTGTTGTGATAGGTGCCGTTGTGCTGATAGCCACCATGGCAACCACCAAGACTGGTCTGGTGCCTGACGAGGATACTGGAACCATCTTCTGCACCATCTCGATGCCGCCTGCAACCTCTGTCGAGCGTACTAAGCGCGTCATCAGTCAGGTGGACAGCATCCTGGGTGCCGACCCGGCTATCCAGAGCCGTGAGCAGATACAGGGTTATAACTTCATAGCAGGTACGGGTTCAGACCAGGCTACCTTCATCATCAAGCTGAAACCGTTTGCCGACCGCCAGAAGGGCTTCTTCTGGAAACTCAGCGGACTGTGGCAGGGTGACGGCATCTATCGTTTCTTCCTCAATCCCTACGAGTCCAACGGTGTGCTGGCTCAGATTTATCTGAAGACGGCCCACATCAAGGATGCCCAGATTCTGGCCTTTGCACCGCCCATGATTCCCGGCTTCTCTGCCAACTCGGGTGTGTCTATCGTGATGCAGGACCGTACCGGTGGCTCGCTCGACAAGTTCTTCGGTATTGTGAAGGATTATCTGGCCGAGCTCAACAAGCGTCCGGAGTTCCAGACGGCGCAGACCTCGTACAACCCGAACTATCCGCAGTATATGTTGCATGTAGACGTGGCGAAGTGTAAGAAATCAGGCATCACGCCTAACACCGTACTGACCACACTGCAGGGTTACTATGGCGGTCTCTATGCCTCGAACTTCAACGCCTATGGTAAGCTCTACCGTGTGATGATTCAGGGCTCGCCCGAGACCCGTATGACGCCCGAGTCGCTGAACAGCGTCTATGTGCGTACACCAGGCGGTATGTCGCCCATTCAGGAGTTCTGCCGCCTGGAGCGTGTCTATGGTCCGTCGAACATCAACCGCTTCAACCTGTTTACCTCTATCAACGTGACGGCAACAGTGGCTAACGGCTACTCGACGGGTGAAGCCATCAAAGCAGCCCAGGAGGTTGCTGCAGATATGTTGCCACAGGGCTATACCTATGAGTATTCAGGTCTGACACGTGAGGAAGCCAAGGCTTCGAATACCACAGCCATCATCTTCGTGCTGTGCTTCATCTTCATCTACCTGATTCTGTCTGCCCAGTATGAGTCGTACATCCTGCCACTGGCAGTGGTGCTCTCTGTGCCTTTTGGCCTGGCTGGATGTTTCTTGTTCACCATGCTCTTCGGGCATGCCAACGACATCTACATGCAGATTTCGCTCATCATGCTGATTGGTCTGTTGGCCAAGAACGCCATTCTGATTGTTCAGTTCGCTTTGGAGCGTCGACAGACGGGTATGGCCATCTCATGGTCTGCCGTCTTGGGTGCTGCGGCCCGTCTGCGTCCTATCTTGATGACATCGCTGGCTATGGTGATTGGTCTGCTGCCTATGATGTTTGCATCGGGTGTAGGCAAGAATGGTAACCAGACGCTGGGTGCTGCTGCTGTAGGTGGTATGTTGATAGGTACTTTGTGTCAGGTCATGGTTGTCCCGACGCTGTTTGTACTCTTCCAGAGCTTGCAGGAGCGCATCTCGCCCATGAAGTTCGAGGACGAAGAGGAGAACCCTGACGTAGCTTCTGAGATATCCCAGTATGCACATCGTCCTGTAGACTATGAATTAGAGAAGTAAAAGAGCTATGAAGAAGATTTTGATTTTTGCTGCTGCAACCATGCTGCTTGGCAGTTGTGGCGTATATAATAAGTACGAGCGCCCCAGCGTAGATACCCAGGGACTCATTCGCGATGTCGAGTCTGATGCTGACACGCTGGCTGTTGCACCCCAGGATACTGCCTCGTTTGGCAATCTGCCCTGGCGTGCAGTGTTCACCGACCCTCAGTTGCAGGCTCTCATTGAGCAAGGCTTGCAGAAGAATTCTGACCTGCGGAACGCTGCTCTTACAGTGCAGATGTATGAAACCATGTTGAAGGCTGCCAAGCTGGCCTTCCTGCCAGCCATCAACTTTGGTTCCAACTCTTTGGGCAACATCCAGACCATTTATACAGACCCTTCGCAGACCAACAAGTCCTATTCGTTCCCCATGACGGCTTCGTGGACGCTCGACCTCTTCGGCAACATTCTGTCGCAGAAGCGTTCCACCCAGATGAAACTCCTGGGCTTTAAGGACTATCAGATGGCTGTCCGGGCACAGGTCATCAGTGGTGTAGCTAACTGCTACTATACGCTGTTGATGCTGGACGAGCAGGTGCGCATTGTGACAGAGATGTCCAAGATGGCCAAGGAGACTTGGGAGATGATGAAGCTCCAGCATCAGTTGGGCCGTATGCGCTCCACCAGCGTGCAGAGTGCTGAGGCTGCTTATCTGAACACGTTGACACAGGCCAACGACTTCCGTCGGCAGATACGTTCAACAGAGAATGCCCTCTCTCTGCTCATTGGACAGGCCGGACAGCAGATTCCGCGTTCTACATTGGCTCAACAGTCTCTGCCTACCGAGTTTTCTACTGGTGTGGGTGTTGCGCTGCTGAAGAACCGTCCTGATGTGCACAATGCCGAAATGCAGCTGGCTGCCTGCTTCCACGACGTGCAGACCGCCCGTTCGCAGTTCTATCCCAATATTACGATTGGTGCTACGGGAGCCTTCGGTAATGTCAATGGTACACTGAACCCGGGCAAGTGGCTTACCAATTTCTTTGGCGGTCTGACACAGCCCATCTTCAACCGTGGTGCTTTGACGGCTAATCTGAAAGTGTCGAAGCTGAAGTACGAGCAGGCCTTCAATTCGTGGCAAAACGCTATTCTCTCTGCCGGTAACGAGGTCAGCAACGCCCTCATTAACTATCATGTCTATGACGAGAACTCTAAGCTTGAAAGCCAGCGTGTAGAGGTGCTCACCAAGAATGTGGAAGACACCCGCGCCCTGTATAAGAGCTCTGGCAGCACCTATCTGGAGGTGCTCACGGCTCAGACGCAGCTGCTCTCGGCCCAGCTCGCGAAAGTGAATGATGACTACTCCAAGATGGTCAACGTCATCACCCTCTATACCGCCCTTGGTGGTGGAGGAAAGTAGCGCCAACTTATTATGTTATTATGTCTAAAAAGGATAAGTTAATATGTCAGAAATAAGCCCAAAAGCCGAAATAAGCCCCAAGGCAAAAATCGGCAACAACTGCAAGATATTCCCCTTCGCCTATATCGAGGACGATGTGGTGATTGGTGACAATTGTATCATATTCCCCTTTGTCAGTATCTGTAACGGTACCCGCATGGGCAACGGCAACAAGGTGCACCAGGGAACGGTCATTGCTGCCCTCCCACAGGATTTCGAGTTCCGGGGTGAGAAGACAGAGTGTGTCATTGGCAACAACAACATCTTCCGTGAGAATGTCGTGATCAATCGTGCTACCCATACTGGAGGCCAGACCGTGATAGGCAACGACAATGTGCTCATGGAGGGTGCTCATATCTCGCACGACACCAAGGTGGGCAACCGCTGTGTCTTTGGCTATGGTACCAAGATTGCCGGTGACTGTGAGATAGAGGATGGTGTCATCTTCTCATCGTCTGTCATCGAGAATGCAAAGACCCGCGTGGGACAGGGCTCTATGATACAGGCCGGCACCTCTTTCTCCAAGGATGTGCCTCCATATATTATATGTACGCGCGATTGCCAATATGGTGGTGTCAACATGCATGTAGCCCGTCAGCATGGAGTTGACGAGAAGACCTTGAAACACATTGCCAATGCCTATCGTTTGGTGTTCCATGGCAAGACGGCACTCTTCGATGCGGTCAACCAGATTGAGGAACAGGTTCCTGATGGTCCTTTCATCCGTCATGTCATCGAGTTCCTCCGCGCTACAAACATAGGCATTATCACCAAGTAGGCTCATGTGTTCTAGTACATGCGAGCAACTATTTTGCGTGATAATAGACCTATTAAAAGAGGTGTAGGTTGTTTTAAACATTTTTGGCGAAAAATACGACGTCTTAATATCATAAAAAATGTTTAATTTTGCAGCCGAAATTTAACGAAGCGAAAATATGGCTGAAACAAACGCGCTGTTGGCAGGCCAGGAGCCGACACTCAACATCGAGGACGAGGTGATTTTTCTCGATAGCCTGAACGAAGTTGAGACATTGTCGACTCTCTCTCCTGTGAAGATGGATTATAATGCCATCGTCCATTGCCGTCGTGGTCGGGTGTTGCTCGAACTTGGCGGCAACCAGCAGGTAAAGGTGACAGCAGGACAAATGCTCTTGGTTCCCGCCCAGAAACTGATGCATCCCATGATGGTGAGTACTGATGTGGATGCGGGAGTCCTGCTGGTCAGCGATAGCGTGCTGAAGTCGGTATTGGGAACGCAGATAGATATCTGGAATCGGGCTATGTATCTGCATGAAACCTACGTGATAGACATCAGCAGGTGGTCCCATGCGATGGAAAGCCATGCTCATAGCGTGTTTAAAGGGGAGAACCTGGCATTGTTCCGCGAGTTTGTACTTGCATTTCTGCGTGTCTACTTGCTGATCGTCTGTGAGGAACTGCTGCAACAAAGCAAGGCTTCCCTCAGCGGCAATGTGTTGTCGACAGACCGGGAGAAACGGATCTTCAGTTCGTTCCTCGACTTGTTGCAACATGAGCAGCAGAAGCGTCGTCAGGTGAGCTACTATGCAGAACGACTCTGCATCACATCGAAATACCTGTCTACGATATGCCGCAATGTCAGCGGAAAGTCGCCCATGCGCTGGATAACGGACAGTGTGATGGAAGACTGCTATGCTTTGCTTCGTAACACCAATTTGTCAGTCAAGGAGATCTCCATTCGACTGGGCTTTCCCAACTCGTCGTTCTTCGGCCAGTATTTCAGGGAACAGGCTGCCCAGACTCCGATGGGGTATCGTAATAAATATAGAAGTCAACTCTAAGGTATGGGTAGAATCGATGTAGTAAAGATAGGATCCAAACGTGAGTTACATGATTTTATTCGTGTACCTTATCATATTTATGAGCATTGTCCGCAGTATGTGCCCGACTTGGAAAGCAGCATCTGCGAATTGTTCGATCCTCAGAAGAATCCCGCCTTTGAGTTCTCGCATATCCAGCCTTTTGTTGCCTACAGCCTTGGGGACGACCAGTCGGCCAAGACACCTGTAGGACGTATTGTCGGTATTATCAATCGCAAGGCCAACGAACGCTGGCAGACACGTCATGTGCGTTTTGCTCTGATTGAGTTCGTTGACGATGAGGAAGTGTCCAGGGCACTGGTCGATGCCGTTGCCCAATGGGGACGGTCGTTTGGCATGGATGCCATTGAAGGTCCTATGGGCATTACCGATTTCGACAAGGAGGGCATGCTCGTGGAAGATTTCAACCTGACGGGAACCATGAATACCATCTACAATCCAGCCTACTATCCGCGCCACATGGAAGCATTGGGCTTCCGAAAGGCTGTCGACTGGCTGCAAGTGCGCATCCAGGTTCCTCAGGAAGTCCCTGCCCGCTATGCCAGAACAGCGCAGTATGCCCGTGAACAGATTGGATTGCGGGTCATCAAATTGACGAACAGTGACATTATGAAGGGTGGTTATGGGAAAAAGGTCTTCGACTTGCTGAATACGGCCTATCATTCCATTTTTGGTTTCTCGGAACTGTCAGAGCGCCAAGTGAGTGACTTCATGGACAAGTATCTCAAACTGATAGACAAAAAACTGATTCCGGTAGTGGTCAACGACCAGGAGGAGATTGTGGGTGTGGCTATCACGATGGGATGTCTCTCGCATGCCATGCAGAAGGCAAAAGGTCGTTTGTGGCCCATCGGTTGGTGGCATCTGCTCAAAGCCATGAAATGGCAGCGGGAGGAAAGCGCTGAGATGCTGCTTGTCGCTGTACGTCCTGACTATCAAGGCTTGGGTGTCAACGCCCTGTTCTTCGACGATTTGATACCCATCTACAATCAGTATGGCTTCCGTTGGGCTGAGACGGGACCCCAGCTGGAGGACAATGTGCGCGAACTGTCTCAGTGGAAACCGCTGAATCCGGAATTCGTCAAGCGTCGTCGCTGCTTTATCAAGGAGATTAGCGCGTAGCGGAAAGAATATTTGTGAAATCATTGAAAATAAAAAGAAAATAAATAGAAAATATGGAAAACAGAGTAGTAATCACAGGAATGGGCATTTGGTCGTGCATCGGTACGACGCTTGACGAAGTGCGCCAGTCTTTGTTTGAAGGACGTAGTGGCATCGTTTTTAGCCAGGAGCGCAAGGACGCAGGTTTCCGTTCGCCCATCTGTGCCAATGTGCCAAAAGCAGATTTGAAGAAAGTGTTGAGTCGCAATGTTCGTCAGATGATGCCTGAGGAGGCTCAGTATGCCTATATGGCTACTGTGCAGGCCCTGGAACAGGCTAAGCTGACACAAGACTATATTGACAGCCATGAGGTAGGTGTCATCTATGGCAATGACTCTGTGGCTGAGGCTACGATGGTTGCCATGGACAAGTTCCGTCAGGTAGGCTCGACGGCAGCCTGTGGCTCGGGAGCCATCTTCCAGTCCATGAACTCTACTGTGACCATGAACCTGGCCACATTGTTCCACCTGAAGGGTATCAACCTCACTGCCTCTGCTGCTTGTGCCAGCGGTTCTCAGTCGCTCGGACTGGGCTACCTGCTCATCAAGAACGGACTGCAAGACTGCATCGTCTGTGGTGGTGCTGAGGAGAACAATATGTATGGCATTGCCTCGTTCGATGCCCTGCAGACCTTCTCTACACGCATCGATGCCCCTGCCAAGGCAAGCCGCCCCTTCGACCGCGACCGCGACGGACTGGTGCCCAGCGGTGGTGCTGCCACACTGATCATCGAGAGCTATGACCATGCTGTACGTCGTGGTGCTCCCATCCTGGCTGAAATCCTCGGTTGGGGATTCTCTGGCAATGGTGACCACATCTCTACACCCAATGTGGAAGGTCCCACCCGTTCGCTGCTGCGCTCGCTGGAGAGTGCAGGCATCTCACCCCGCGAAATCGGTTATGTGAACGCCCATGCCACCTCTACGCCTATTGGTGACAGTCGTGAGGCTGAGGCTATCGCAAGCGTGTTCGGGGACTATCGTGTTCCTGTGACCTCTACGAAGAGCCAGACTGGTCATGAGATGTGGATGGCGGGTGCTTCAGAGATTATCTACTCGATGCTGATGATGAAGAACGACTTCATTGCCGGTTCTATCAACTTCGAGAATCCTGATGAGGTTACTCAGTGCATCAACGTCATTCCCGAGACTCGTCAGGAGCACTTCGACATCTTCCTGAGCAACTCGTTCGGATTTGGTGGTACCAACTCGACGCTGATCGTCAAAAACTGCTGATATTGGAAAATAACAGTAAATAGAAAATAATATAGTAATTTGTAAAATTGTAAATTGTCATGACAAGAGAAGAAATTATCGCACAAGTAAACAGCCTGCTGGCTGAAGAGTTTGAAGTTGAAGAGAGTGAGTTCACACCCGATGCGAACCTGAAAGAGACCCTCAGCCTCGACAGTATTAACCTCGTGGACCTCATCGCACTGGTGCAGTTCAATTACAAAATCACCATCCCTGTAGAGGACCTGAAGAAGATCCAGACCTTCAACAACCTGTACGACTACATTGAGGAGCATCAGGCTGCATGATATACAGCGGTGATGACATCAAACGGCTGATACCCCAGCGCTATCCGTTCATGATGGTGGATACGCTGGAGGAGCGTGACAGTAAGAGTGCTGCCGCTACCCTTGAGGTACGGCAGGACAATTACTTCATGCTGCCCGACCAGACGATGGCAGAGACAGGACTCATCGAGCACATCGCACAGTCCTGCTCAGCCTTGGCGGGTAGCCAGGCATTGTCTCCTGAGTCATCGGCTCCTCCTGTGGGCATCATTGGTGAGGTGAAACACTTTGCCTGCCATCGTCGTCCGCGTCTGGGCGAGCGACTTGATACCGTAGTCTCTTTCGACATGACGTTTGGCAACGTCACACTGGCCACTGGCCATACTTCCGTAGGCGATGACCCCGTCGCTGAGGTTAAACTGAAAATATTCATGCAATGACCCACTTGTTGATCCGTCTCGCTCAGTATTTCCGCAGCCATCAGCTCGTCTGCTGGCTGTCCATGGTGGCTTTGTTTGCCTTCTTCGGTTACTTTGCCACCCAGATACATTTGGAGGAAGACATCAACAAGCTGATGCCCTCGTCCAAGAACGAGGATGGTACCACCAAGTTGGCTTTTGCAGACTTGAAAATCAAGGATAAGGTATTCCTGTTGTTCGAGGGAGAACATGCTGACAGCCTGGCTGAAACGTGCGATGCGTTCGTTGAGTCACTCACCAGGAGCGACTCTGCCAGCCAGACCATAGGCGATGTGTTCTACCGCTTGGACGAAGACTTGATGCCTGATGCCATTGACTATATGGCGGAACACATTCCCGCCTATATTGATACCTCTGCCTATGCGAGGTTTGACACCCTGCTCACCCGCGAGCATTTCGTACGTCAGATGCAACAGAACCGCGACGACCTGACGGGCGAGTTTGGCAGCATGTTCCCGGAACTCATCCAGATGGACCCGATGGGCATGCGTAGCGTATTGGCAGAACAACTGGCACCCATGATGAGTGCTGGCAACTACAAAACCATTGATAACCACTTTTTTGTTCCGGACTCAACGGTCTGCATCGCCTTTATCACCCCTCGCTATTCAGCCACCAATACCGGACAGGGCTCTGCCATGTTCCAGATGCTGAACGAGCTGATAGACCAGTATGCCAAGAGTCATCCGCAGGTGCGCATCAGCTATCATGGGACACCTGCCAGTGGCTATTATAACTCTACACAGATCAAGCACGATCTGACGACTACAATAGCAGGGGCACTCGTCTTGGTGCTGCTATTCCTGCTGTATTGCTTCCGTCGCTGGGATACCATCCCTCTGTTGTTATTACCCGTCGCCTTTGGCACTTTGTTTGGCTTGGCCATGATGTACTGGCTCAAAGGCGAATTCTCACTTCTTGCCTTGGGCATTGGTGGTGTGGTGCTGGGTGTGGCCATGAGCTATGTGCTCCATGTCCTGACGCATCACCAGTATGTCAGCGACCCTGAACAACTGTTGCGCGACCAGGTAAAACCTGTACTGCTGGGCTGCATCACCACCATCGGTTCCTTTGCGGGTCTGTTGTTTGTCAATACCGACCTGCTGCGTGACTTTGGCTTGTTTGCTGCCTTTGCCATCCTGGGCACCACCTTGTTCTCGCTCATCTGGCTGCCTCAGATGCTGTCCAGCAAGACCAGTCAGCATGCCTTCAGCTGGCTGGATCGTATCAATGCCTATCCTTTCGACCGCAAACGGCCTCTGCTGGTCGCTATCTTGCTGGTCGTCCTGCTGGGTGTGGGTGCCTATCTGGTGGGGGGAACTCATTTCGATGCTGACATGCACAATCTGGGCTACGAGGCTGAGATTACGGAGCATTCCGAGAACCTGCTTCGCGACAAGACCTATACAGGCGACAAGACCAAATACTTTGCCAGTCAGGGGCGTACCATGGAGGAGGCCATTGACCACTTTGCCATCTTGGACCATAAGCTCGATTCGCTGCAGCGCATCGGACTGGTGAAGAGCTATACCCATACCAACCAGTTGCTGGTGGCACTCCATACGCAGCAGCAGCGCATCGATGCCTGGCATCGTTACTGGACTCCGGAACGTCAGGCTACCGTCCGCAAACTCATCAACGAGACGGCTTCCCAAGCCGGACTGAATCCTGAGGCCTTCAATGCTTTCTTTGAGGCTGCCAATGCAGACTACCAGCCTGATGCGCTCTACAAGGCAGAACTCATCCCCGAGGGCTATCTCTCCACCCTGACCGAACAGTCATACGGTGGGGACTATTTGGTGTTTACCTCTGTTCGCTGTCAGAACGACTCTGTGCGCAGCAGCGACAGCGACTATATCCGTATCTGTGATGCCGTCAGCAGCGATCCTAACCTGCTCGTGCTCGATACCTATTATTATACGACAGACACGCTGATTCAGATGAGCCAGGATTTCGACACCCTGCAGTGGTTGTCCATGGCTTTTGTCTTCGTCGTGCTGCTCCTGTCGTTCCGTTTCAACGTCAAGTACACGGTGTTGGGCTTTGCACCCATCCTGCTCAGCTGGCTCATCGTGTTAGGTGTCATGAACCTGTTCGGTGTACAGTTCAATCTCATCAGCATCATCATTTCCACCTTTATCTTCGGTATTGGTGTCGACTACAGCATCTTTGTGATGAACGGTCTGATCAATCAGAACCTGCAATACCACAAGACGGCTGTACTACTCTCTGCTATCATTCTGATCGTGACTGTCAGTAGCATGTTGCTGGCTCAGCATCCTGCCATTCGCAGCGTAGGCTTCTCTACGCTCGTAGGCCTGCTCTCTGCGGTGATTCTTGCCTATGTCCTCCAACCTGCCGTATTCCGATGGCTGCAAAAAGGAAAATAGGTCAATAGTACAATTGTGAAGCCAATTGTAAACAGTAAATCGTAAAAAATCCAATTAGTCAAATCAAGTGAGGTGAAGTACGACGTAGTAATCATAGGCAGTGGACTCGGAGGTCTCATCTGTGCCCGTCAACTGGCACAGCGGGGGCGTAGCGTGGTGGTGCTCGAGCGTCAGCGCATACCAGGCGGATGCCTGCAGAGCTATCGTCGTGGTGAACTGGAGTTTGACACGGGGCTGCACTATGTCGGTGGTCTGGACGAGGGACAGTCCTTGCACGATGCTTTCCAGACGCTGGGATTGCTGAGCCTGCCTTGGCAACGACTCGATGCCGATGGCTTCGACCTCATCACCATAGGCAACCAGACATACCCTCTGGCTGAGGGCTTCGACCATTTTGCGGACACCTTGGCTGCCTTCTTCCCGCAGGAGCGCAGTGCGCTGCGTCAGTTCGTGACGATGCTACGCCAGTTGCCACCCATGGAGCAGAGCTTCCAGGTCAATGCCTACGACTACCTGACATCACTCTTCCACGACCCGTTGCTGGTCAACGTGGTGTCTGCAGCTGCCATGAGGATGGAACTGCGTCGCGAGTCTCTGCCGCTGTTCACCTTTGCCCATGGCTTGAGCAGCTACATCCAGAGCAGTTGGC
>Ga0310695_10013467_pt1 | contig 11234 bp, 5 predicted proteins | sample RumenRJG_04DNA_FD_203882 | JGI IMG/M metagenome (GOLD analysis project Ga0310695, IMG submission 203882) | Bovine rumen microbial communities from Lethbridge, Alberta, Canada - RJG_04 (v2) (version 2) | ecosystem: Host-associated > Mammals > Digestive system > Stomach > Rumen | place: Canada... | reverse complement strand
TAATAAAATTTATCCATAAATTTTAATTTAAAAAAAAATAAAAACATTTTTATATATTATCAAAATTTAAAAAAAACATTTTTTTTCATATATATCTTTATTTATATTTTTAAAATAAATGAATTAAACTTTATTAATTAAATATATTTAAACTTGAGGTTGCCATCCTATAAACATTTTTTCTAATAAATTTGGATTTTTACATTTTTCAATTAATTCAATTAAAAAATCCTTAATATTACTATCATTAATTTTATTGAAAGTAGAAGACAATGAAGTCAAACAATTATAAGCAGAATGATCATTATCAAAATAAGGATCAAAAGCATAATAATCTAACTCACTTTTTAAAGTTTTAAAATATTCTTTCAAAACAGAAAAAGTTTTATAAAAATAAAAGAAAAAAATCCCATTTTCTTCAAACAAACCTAAATTTCTTCTAATATTTAAAGTATATCTAAAATCAACAATTTCAGGAATAGGTAAAGACAAACCTTTACCACAAACATACCCAAAATCAATATGAACAATATCACCTGAATTTAACATATACATAATATTACCTAAATGTCTATCACCTAATCCAGTAAAATAACAAGTTAAAGACCAAATTGCAGTTGAAATTATATATCTTTTTTGATATTCATACCATATATTTGGATCTATTATCATATGATCTATATATTGATATAATACATTCATTATTTCATTTTCATTTAATATAAATCCATTTGCTATTTTTTTTTCTTTTTTTTGATATCCTGAAAATTGATCTATATCATATATTCCATATTGAAAATTGAATATATCTGTTAAGGGAATTGAATTTTCTAACCATTCACCTAATACTACATGACATGATATTGGACTTATTAAATATCTTTTTAAACTTATTCCATAATTTGTATCAAAATGCTTTACATGGAAAATATTATTTATTTCGTTAAAAATTTCAAATGTTTTTAATTCTTTATTTATATCATTGGCATCACCTTTTAAAAGAAAATTAAATATTGGATGTTCTTTATCTTTTTCATATTCATTATTATTTTCTTTTTTGTTATATTCATTTATAATATTATTTACATTTTCATGAAATTTACATGTTCTAAAACTTATTTTTGCAGGACGTTCTTTTGAAGAAAGTACTTTTATTGAGAATAACATTTCACAAAAATATAATGTTTTATTATCAATTATTATTTCATTATTTTGAGAATTATCAATGTCTAATAATAAATCTTTCATTTCTATATCTGTATCTGAAAAGTTTAAATTAGTATTTTTTGAATAATTTTCTGAACGAACTATTGGCATATAATTTTTCATATTTTCTAAATTAGGTACAATTATTTTTGCACCATTTTTAAATAAATTATTAATATTTATAATACTCAATTTGATTGTATCATTTTCATTTATATTTCTTCCATCTAATTTCTTAATTGTTAAAAATATTTCTTTTAAATATTTTTGAAATGATATATAATCATTTAAAATATTTTTTATTCTTGGTTTTAAATTTTTTACAATTTCTTTTATAAAAGATTGACTTTTAATAATATTATTTTCAAATCTTTTTGGATTTTCAGATTTTGAAAGTAGTATTGATAAATCTTTTTTTTCTGTAGCTAAATATGAGGCAAGTATATAAACTATATCATCAATATATTCATTTGCATAATTTGATAGAAGTAAAATTGATAATTTATATAATTTTGTATTTTCATAAATATATGATATTAATAATTGAGGTAATATAATTTTTAATTTTTTACAATTTATTAATTTCATTTGATTTAATATTTCTTCATATTTATTTTCAAAATTTATTGGAATAGATGAATTTGAATTTATAATACTAATTTGAATTTTAAATATAATATTTACTATTTCTGGTAAATATTTAGTTAAATATTTTTCTTCATCTGTTTTTTGACAAATTTTAATTGCAATTGTTAAAAATTCAAAAATTTCATCATCAATAAAATTATATTTTACTTCTTTAAAAAATGATTTGGTCAAATTTATTTTTTCAAAACTTATTTTATTTATTTCTAAAAAATATTCTAAATATAAATCAGCAATTAGTGAATAATTATTATTTTTAGATTCATTTTTTTTAAGAATTGTTTTAATTGATAAGGCAAAATCTTGGTAATTATTTTGAATTTTATAATCAAATTTTATTTTCAAAATTTTAATTTTTAATTTTTTAATAGATTTATTTTCATTACATAAATTTTCATAAATATTCCATAAAAAATTATTAATATTTTCTTTATCATTAGAAATATATAAATAATGATATTTATAACAAGTATAAAAATGTTTATATGTAATATTTTTATATTCTGATTTTGATATTTTATTAAATATATTTCTATAACATTCTAAATATTTAATAAAAATTATTTTTGCATTTATATATTGATTATTTATAATATTTAATTTATATATTTTACATATATCTCTTATACATTCCATCTCTAAAATAGTTTCATTAATAAAAATACAAAATATTCTTCTAAATTTATATATTTGAAGATATTTTTCTAAATAAGGAAATTTATAATTCATAATTCTTTCAATTAAAATTTCTTTTAATTTATCTTTTCCTTTTTCTAAATATTGAATATATAATTTAATTTCTTTTAAAAGTAATAAAAAAAAAAATTGTCCAGAATCATTTAATGAAGTTCTATTAATACATTTGATAATAGCTAAATCAATTAATGATGATAAATTTAAAATGTTTATATAATAGTCTCTCGATAAACACATAAAACATAAATATAATTTTTCAATTATTTTATAATATAAAAAATATTTTTTGACATATAGAGTAAATTCAAAATCATCTGAAATAAAATAATTAAATAAATTTAACCAAGATTTTTTATCAACATAACAAAAATATTCTTCACATAAAAGTGTTGTTTCTTTTTCAATTTGAAGAATTTTTTCAGATTTTGGTTTGACAATTTTATTTAACAAGTTTTTATCATTAAAATAATTATAAAGTAAATTACCATTATCTTCAATTTTTGCTAATGATTCATAATATATTTTTATTAAAGGAAATTTTTCAAAGTTTATTAAATTTCTTATATTATGTTGCCTTCTGTAGTCAGATATAAATTTATTTAAAAGGTTAACTGTAGTTTTTGGAAAATTATTATAGTTTAATTTTTCAACAAATTGTTGAAATAAATTTGTTTCATAAAATCTATTTTTTAAATCAATCCAATTTTTATGAATAAAATAATAAGGCATAATATTTTTTAATTCAGATTTTTTTTTTCCTTGTAAATTATTTTTTAAATTTAAGACAAAACTAAATATATTGTATTGAGAATGAGAATAATTTCTATTTTTTTCTAAATATGAAACAACTATATGATCTAAAAATTTAAATAATGAAATTGAATAAACTAAATATATTTTTTTTGAGCCTTCAGTAAGAAATTGAAAATAATTAAATAATATTAATTTTTGTTCTTCTTTCATATTTTCTGTTTTTAAACAATTTAATAGAATAAATTGAGCTAATAATAAATTATATTCACCACATCTTAATAAATATTCTATAATATTTTTGTTTTCTTCAAATAAATTTGGAAAATTCTCTATTATTTCTAATAATTTAATCATATTTTCACTAAAAAATTTACTAATAAAATTATAATTTTTAAAAAGTTTTTGATATCTATTATTTTTCAATTGATAATTTAATATATATAAAAAAGATTCTATTGATTCTAATTTTGAATCATCTAAAATTGAATTTCTCTCTTTTTGAATATATTTAGAATTTCCTAAATATGTTTTTGCATTTAAAATTTCAAAAGGTATATATGAAAATAATAAAATACTTTTTTCTGTTTTTTCATTTATATATGTTATGAAATTTTTTGTATTATCAAAAATTGTAGAAGAATTTTTTAATATAAAATATTCTTCTGGTTCTAAAAATAATTTACATTCAATATTTGAGACTAGAAAAGCAAGATTTTTATTATCAAAAAGAATACCTTTTTTTGTACTATGGAATGTAAAATTATTAATATATAAAAAATAAGAAATACCTCTATTTAATTTTTTCATTAGATTTTTTTCATTTAATAAATATTCTCTATTTAATTTATTATTGATATAAGTATCAATTGACAGAAATATTAATTCTAATTGATCAAATTCAGAATTTTTAATTCTTTTAAATAAATATAATAAAAAGTCTTTATCATTAAAATTAATTTGAACTATATTCTTTAGTTTATCAATTTTGAAATTTGGAATAATATTTAAATCAACAATCTTTAAAAATGACCAACATTCATTTGATGATATATTAAAAAAAGAATAATTATCACAAAGATAATTATCAATAAATGAAAAAAAATTTTGAAATAATGAATTATTATTAAATAAAGATTGTAAATTATATAAATATGCAATATAATTAAAAATAATTTTTGAAATTGTTTTAATACTATTATTCTTATTTTTTTCAATACAATTTTTATCACTTTTTCTTTTTTTTTTCTTCCCTTCATAAGTAAAATTAAAATATTTTATAATTTCTTCTAAAATAAAACAAGAAATATATGCCAAAAGAATACTCTTTGATACTAATTTACTTGCCAAATACATATAATTATAAAAGCAAACATATTTTATTTCATAAGGAATAGAATTATATTCATCTTTAAAAAATAACATAAAATCATATATAAAACATGAATAATATATAAAATTAATTATTGCTTTCATTAAACTTTTTTGTTCATATGGATGTGAAAACATTTTATATAAATAAAAGAAGATACAAGATAATCTAATTTGTTTTATTTCATTATTTCCATTAATTTCAAATTTAACTTTAACAAAATTATCAATTAATCCAATTAAATTTCTAGAGTTTTGCTTAAATTTTTCATTATCTTTTATATATTTTATAAAATTTTTTATATCATTTTCATTAATTATTTTATCTTGTTTATTTGTATATAAATTATATATAATATAATCAAAATTCTTAACTGCAACATTATTTAAATTAATTCTATAAATTAATATATATTTAAAACAACTTTGAAGAAAATATGAAATCTCAAAAAATTTATCAAAAATATTTTTATTTGAATTATCTAAAGAAGTTTTAATAGATATAAAAAATGAATTTATAAAATTATTAAAATCCTTATTTTTTAATTTAGAATCAAATTCTTTTCTTATATTACATAAATAAATAATTGCTAAATAAAATTTTTTTTTAAATGAATAATATAATTCTTCTTCAAAATTATTATAAATTTCTTTATATTCATTAATTTTTTCTTCTTTATTTTCTTTAATATATATATAATAATATGCAATTTGTAAAGAAATAAAAATTAAATAAATATTAATTTGTTTTTTTCCATTTTTTATATAATTCATAAAATCAATTGGAATATTTGATTCTAATAAAAAAAATTGATTTAAACATTTTAAATTATCAATTATATAGTAACAACAGTTACTCATTTTTAAAAAATTTTTTTGATATATAAAATTTGATAAATCAAAAATTAAATTATAAAAATTGTTTGTATATTTTTTATTATTATATTCTTCAACTTTTAAAATATAATCACCTGATTTTTTTACTATTTCCTGAAGTTGATTAGTAAAAAATTCATAATCATTTAAATAGGATTCTTTATTTGAAATTAAATTAATTAATTCAAAGACAGGAGATGGAATTATTTTAAATGAAATTATATCTTCTTTGTCTTCTAAAAATGAATTATTCATTTATTTTCAAATTAAATTAAACATTTTTTTTGAATTTAAATCAATTTGTAATTATTATTTTTTTTTGTTTTAATTAATAATATTGATTTTTTATCTTGATAAAAAATTAATGTAGTCTTTCTATTTCATTTTTTTTAAAATATATAATAATTTTATAAAATCTATATTGATTGATAAACTGTTATTTCCAAAAAAAAAATAAAATTAAAAATATCTATTTATTAAATTATTATTCATAAAAACTTTAAATAATAATTTACATAAAAATATTATATGATTAATAATATAAAACTAAATATATTAAAAAATAAATTGATAATATATAATTTTTAATATGCATAAAAATAAATTAAAAAAATAAATTTTTGAAAATAATATGTAATAAAAAACTGAATTCTTATATATTTTCTTCCATTTAAATGCTTTATAATATGATTTATTAATAAAAAAATAAGAATCCTTAAATCAATAAAATAAAAATTTATTAAATTTAATATATATATAATCAAATTTAATCTAATCAAATCCACAGGTTAATTGAAATATGGTACTGTATATATTATTTTCATGAATAAAATTTGATAAGAATTTTTACCAATTAATAATAAATTAATAATTGCCTCTTACCGACAAAATATTATATATATTATTTACATAATAATATATAATCCAATTAGATTTACTCAAAATTTTTATAGAAAGGATTTTTTGGTCTTTCAACGACATAAATATGTATTTTTGATTCTTCTTCAGAAGAGTTTGGTCTTGTTGTACAATTTGAATCAGAAAAAATATCATCATTTTGAAGATTTTTTTCTTGTTTTTTTTGTTTTAATAAGGCAAAATCTTTTTCAATTTCTTCAATTGAACAAGAATTAATAAATAATTCTTCATTTTTTTTTGAACAAGAATTATTAATATAACATTCTTTTGAAATGTCAAATGGACATTTTTCAATTGAAGGATTGAATCTTAATCTCTTATTTGAAGATATATATTTAAATCTTTTTGGTTTTGGTTTATATATTTTTAATGGACAACAAACAACTTCTGATAAAGTATTCATTTTTTTTTATTTTTTTTATATTTATTATCGTATTAAAAATAAAAATTAATTGGAAAAATCATTTTAATTAAATCAATTATTAAATTAATTCATATATTTCTGTATAAATTAAAAAAAATATTTTATTAATAATCAATATAATCCATAGATTTTATATTTTAATTTATTTTATTTTTTAAAATTTTTTTTTTGAATTTTGTTCTAAATTAATTTTTTTATTTGAATATGAATTATTTCTCTCATGAGAACTTGTTCTCATATTTTTATTATTTAATTTATTTTTAAATAAATTTTTTGTTTTATTCCCCCCTAAAACTAATTTTATATCTTTAAAATATTTTTCCATTATTTTTGTAACTTGTTCATTTTTTATTAATTCATTCATATTATTTAGATAAATTTGTTTAAATATTAGTAAAATATTTTCTTTTTTATTTTCATTTAATAAATTTTTGTTTTGAAAAAATTGTTTTAAAAAATTAAATTCTATTTTATAATTATTTTTAAACATTACATTATTGATTGTTTCAATTTCTTTAAAATTACATAACATTAATTTTTTATCTTCTCTAGATATAATTAAATTATCTCTTTTTAATTTTTTTTTTCTTATTTCTTTAAATTTATCAATAAACAATTTTAATACTTTATAATATTTTTTACTTTTTAAAATAATACTTTTTCTAGCATTATGATAAGCTAATATAATATCAATAGCTTTTTCAATACATAAATTACATTCTAACTTTAAAGAATAATTATTTAATTTTAATGAATCTAAATATTCTTTAGTATAAAAAATTTCAAAATCATTTTTAATATTAAAAAAAATATTTTTTGGACTTAAATTTTCATTATTATTAATTAGTTCATCACCATCTAAAGTAAATAAATCATTTTCAAGATATGGAATAATTTCTTCAGTTTCAAAATCATTTATAAAAGTTTCATTTATATTATATAAATTTTGCTTTAAAATTTCTTTTTCAAAATTAATAAGTCTTGGTATTTTTTCTTCTGTTGAAAATTTTCTTTCTCCTTTTCTTATTTTTGATTTTTTTGTTATTGAATTTGTTAAAGAATTAATTTTATTATTTGTATTATTTAAAACATTTCTTTTACTTGATAAAGTTTCATCTGATAAATTTTCCTTTTCTGAATTTCCAAAACTTTTATTTATATATTGTTTTGCATTTAAATTTAAAGATTGTTTTTGATTAATTTTATTTGGTAAAATTGAAAAATAATCTTTCATTGAATATTTTTCTTCTTTTGTACTATAATGTCTAATTTTCCTGTTATAAATATTAGTTTTATTATTTGATGTCTTATTTAAAGAATCATTTAATTTTTTAAAAGAATTTGTTTGATTTAAATTTTGATATTTTCTATGATTATTTTTTTTAAATGATAATTCAATTTTTATTTTTATATTATCTTCATGATTTATTTGATTTGAATAATTTAATGTTATCCAATTTGTAATAACAGATAATTTTTTATATAAATATTTATTTATTTCTATTTTACTTGATGCTATAGTTATTCTTGGACAATTTCTTTTTAATTCAATTTCTAAAAATTGTATATTTCCTAATTTTATATCTTTGTTTATTATTTTATTATATAAAAAATCTTGTTTATTAATTGAAAAATAAATATCTGATTCTGGAATAATGTCTTTTGGCAAATTAATTATATCTATTATCTTTAGCTTTGCCTGCATTTAAATTTTTTAATTTAATAAATTTAATTTAAATTATTTTAATTTTATAAAAAATTAATAATTATATAATATTATCACATATTATCAATTGAATTCACCTATTAACTCATTTATCATTGATTTTATTTTATTTATATCTTTTTTATCATTTAATTCATTTATATTATTATGTGCATATGATTTAGATTTTAAATGAGCTACTTGATAATCTCTATTTTTAGTATATTGAATAGTCTTTTCAATTAAATTTTCACTTTCATTTAAAATCCTATCAGTATCTTCATTTTTATATTCAAATATTTTTCTATATTTATAATTATTATTTTTTCTTTCAGTATTAGATATATTACTATCTTTAATTGAAACAATTTTTCTTAATTGTAATTTTTTATTTGGTATAAATTTATTTCTAGAAAAAGGATTAACATTTATTTTTTTTTTATAATTTATATTATAATCACCATAACTTTTAATATAACTTTTAATATAACTTTTATTTTTCTTTTTTTGTAATTTATTTAATTCATTTTTTAAATTATTTAATTTCATATCATTTTGTTCTTGTTTATTTTTTAATATATTAAATTCATAATTTAATTCGTTAATAATTTCATTAAGTTGATTTATGTATACTTTATTTTCTTCAATTTCATAATTTTTTTTTGTTAATAAAGATATTATTTTTTCTACATTTCTATTTAATTCATTGACTTTTCCTTCTTGTTTTAAAATAATTTCTTCTAAATCTTTTTTATCAATTTCAAATGTTTTGATTTTAATATTTAAATTATTTATTATTAAATACAAATGTTTATTTTCTAATTGATTTTCATATTTTTTATTTGATAAAATATTTCCTTCATTTAATAATTTTTGTAAAACACCTTGTTTATTTTGCAAAGTTATTAAAATAACATTTTGTTCATTTATTTCTTTTTCTAATTCAATTTTTAACTCATTTAATTCTTGTTTTAACTTTTCTAAATTTAATTTATTTTTTTCAATATTTTTTAATAATTTTTCATTTTTATCTTTTAATTCAACTAATAAATTTCCAGTGATAAAAAAATCATTATCATTATTATGATTATTACTTAAATAATCAGATATATTAAAATTATCTATTAAATTATCCTCATTATTATCTTTTTCAGTTTCCAAATCATTTTCTAACTCTATTATTTTATTTTGTAATTCTTTTATTATTTCATCATTTAATTGTTTTCCTTTTTCAAGTTCATTTTTTTCATTTGTTAATTCATTTTCATCTAAATTATCAATTTTATTTAATAATGTTTTTTTAATATTTTCAATTTCTTCTTTTAATTTATTTATTTTATTATTATCCTTTTCTATTTTTTCCTCTTTTTTATTGATTTTATCTGATAATTCTTTCTTTTCTTTTTCTAATACTTTTAATTTATTTTTATATTTATTGATTAAATCATTTTGATAGGTGATATTTTTATTTAATTTAGCTTTTTCTTTTTCTAAATCAGTAATAGAAGAAGCCATTTAATTTTTTTATTTTATTAATTATTAATTTATAAAAAAAATATTTCTTCTAAATATGCTAAATATTATTTTACATATACATTTTGTTTTTTTATACAAAATCAATCAACAATTTCTAATATTTAAAAATAATAAAATATCAATTATAATTTAAAAATAAAATTTTAATTCTCTCCTTGTAATAATTGTAAAATAGAATATGAATTAGTTCTATTCTCTTTATTCTTTACATTTAAAGAAGATCCATTTGTAAATTTTAATTTATTAATGTCTTCATCATATAATTCAAAATTTGAATCATTATCATTTAAATCATTATTATCAATACATGAGTCATCAAAACTAATTTCATTTTCTAAAAAATTATTATTTATAACTTCTTTAGATAAAACTTTTGGAATATTTGATTTTAATTTTTTCATTTTTTTCCTTAAATCATTCATTTCATTTTCTATTGATTTATCAGATAAAGAACTATTATCTGAACTAGGACATGATATATAATAATTTTTTGTTTTTATTAAAATTTGATTATTTATTTGATTTCTTTTTAAGTCTTTAAATCCTTTTGTATTTAATTTTAATTTTGAAGGAATAAAATGCATTTTTAAAGGCTTTGGATGAGGAACAAAGTCTTTTATATTTAATGATGGTTGTTCTGAATATTTTCTTAATGAAATTTCCAAATTTATATATTCTTCATATGATAATTCTTCTAAAAAATTTTTTTTTGGTAGATTTAATAAACTACTTTTATTGTCTGAATTATTATATAAGTTTGATTTTTTATTTAAAGATTTTTTCGTTAATGAAGATTCATTTGTGTCAATTTCATCAGAATAATTTCGTTTTTTTAAATTTGAAAAATGTGTATCCATTATTAATAAATAAATAATAGAAATAAATTATAATTAAATGATAATTTTTATTATTATTATTTAATTAAAAACCAAAATTAGAATAAATTATAATAATTGATTATTTTTTTTGAATGTATAATAAATTTATTCAAAAAATATGAATGAAGATCAAAGTAAATATAAACAAAAATAAATAATATATATTAGGTAATATTGAAATCCAAAAAATAAACATGAATAATAATAATGATATATATTCAATTCAAAC
>Ga0310695_10013465_pt1 | contig 11236 bp, 9 predicted proteins | sample RumenRJG_04DNA_FD_203882 | JGI IMG/M metagenome (GOLD analysis project Ga0310695, IMG submission 203882) | Bovine rumen microbial communities from Lethbridge, Alberta, Canada - RJG_04 (v2) (version 2) | ecosystem: Host-associated > Mammals > Digestive system > Stomach > Rumen | place: Canada... | reverse complement strand
CCGAAAAGACCTGCGCCGGGAAGCCCCTGTACCTCCCCGACGGAAGCGGGCTTCTGTCCCTGCTCATCCGCTGAAGGCGCAGAACGGACCCTTCCCCCAACCCCACAGACCGGAGGACATTCCCGTGGAACAAGAGAAAAAAGTACCCGAACCGTCCGGGATGAAAGAAAAACCCCTCACCCCGAAGGAAAAGCGGCAGAAGTTTTTGAAGAATCTCTACGATATCGTCGAAGTGCTGGCGACCGTCACCGTGGCCGTCACCCTGCTCTACGCCTTCGCCGTGAGGCTCCAAATCGTCGACGGATCCTCCATGCTCAACACCCTGCACGACAAGGAGCGGCTCCTCGTGACCGGCCTCTGCTACGAACCTCGGCGGGGGGATATCGTCATCATCCACAAGATCGACGCCGATCCCTACGACCGCCCCATTGTCAAGCGCGTCATCGCCACGGGCGGGCAGACCGTCGATATCGACTTCGACACCTGGACCCTCACCGTCGACGGCGAAACCGTGGAGGAGAGCTACCGCTGGGTGGACCCGGAGAAGAGGCTCATCACCTGTGCCTACTCCCTCCCCGTCACCCTCCGGGACGATCAGATCTTTGTCATGGGCGACAACCGCAACGGCTCCGCCGACAGCAGGACGAACGAGATCGGGCCGGTGGACATCCGCTGCGTGGTGGGGAAAGCCTTCGCCCGCGTCGCTCCCCTCAGCCGGTTCGCCCTGTTCAGAAATCCCTTCGACGCGTGATCCGGCGAGGGACTGACGGCATGAGCATGAACGAAACCAAAGACGGACCGATCCCCGCGCCGATCCCGGACCGGGAGACGGAAGAGCCGGATCCGCCCGTACCCGGAAGGATCCCGGATCCGCCCGCACCCGAAGGGCCGGACCCCGCCGAATCCCCGGAGGACCCGGAAGTCCCGGACGGATCCGAAAACCCGGACGATTCCGAAGATCCGGACGAATCCGAAGACCCGGAAGAACGGGCGGCCGGGACCCGCAGATTTCTCGCGGCTGCCTACGACGTGTCCGAAGTCCTCGGGATCATGACCGCGGTCATCATGCTGGTCTTCGCCTTCGCCGTCCGGCTGAACGTCGTCGAAGGGGGCTCCATGCGGCCGACCCTCGAAGGCGGGGACACCCTCGTCGTGACAGATTTTTATACGAAGCCCGCCCGCGGTGACATCGTGATCCTGCACCGGATCGACGCCGCCCCCTACGACAAGCCCATCGTCAAGCGCGTCATCGCCGTGGGAGGCCAGACCGTCGATATCGACTTTTCCGCCTGGATCCTCACGGTGGACGGCGAGCGCGTCTCGGAGGACTACCGCTGGCTGAACCCGGAGCGGGAGCTTTTGAAGAGCGAGATCCCCCTGCCCGTGACCCTCGGCGAAAACGAGATCTTCGTCATGGGCGACAACCGCAACGCTTCCGCCGACAGCCGCCAGAGCGAGATCGGCCCGGTGGACACCCGATGCGTGGTGGGAAGGGCGGTCGCGCGGTTCTCCCCGGGCGGGACCTGCGCCGCGATCCGCAATCCCTTTGAATCCGAAAACGATACAGGAGAGTAGATATGAAACTCTGCGACATGCACTGCGATACCGCGATGGCCCTCTGGCACGGGAAAAAGGAGCTCTGGCGGAACGACTGCCACATCTCCCTCGAAAAAGCCGGGGAGGTCTACGAAAAATACCTCCAACTCTACGCCTTCTTCACCTCCACCCGGCTCTCCGACGAGGAGGGATGGGAGGACTTTCTCCGCTCGCGGGAATACTTCCTCGCCGAATGCGAAAAGAACGGCGTCTCCCTTCTGTATTCCGGGAATGAGATCGAAGCCTGGGACGGGCTGGACCCCGATGAAAAGGGAGGCCGGTTCGCCGGGGTGCTGACGGTGGAGGACGCCCGGATTCTCTCGGGCCGCATCGAACGGGTCGAAGAGCTTTACCGCCTCGGGATCCGGGTCGTGACGCCGCTCTGGGGAGGGGAGACCTGCATCGGCGGATCCCACAACACGGACAGCGGCCTGACCCCCTTCGGAAGAGAGGCTGTGAAGGAAATGCTCCGCGTCGGCATCGTCCCCGATCTGTCCCACGCGTCGTTCCGGTCGGCGGACGAGATCCTCGACCTCTGCGCGGCGGCGGGAAAATCCCCCGTGGCGACCCACATGAATTCCTACGCCCTCCACCCCCATTCCCGCAACCTCACCGACGACCGGTATCTCCGCCTGACGGAACTGGGGGGCGTGGCCGGGATCTCCCTCTATGTCCGCCACCTGTCGGGAGAGGAAACCGTCACACCCGCGAGCGTCGCCGAACACCTGGCCCACTACGAAAAGCTCGCCCCGGGCCGCGCCGGATTCGGATGCGACTACGACGGAGCGGACGTCCCCGAAGAGCTCAACGGCATCGCCCTCCTGCCCCGGACGGAGAAATACCTCCGCGAAATCGGCATGACGGAGGAGCAGATCGAAGGGATCTTCTACGGGAACGTGCTCCGGTTCCTGGAACGGACGATCCGGTAACGGGAGGAGAGAATTAGGAATTGGGACGCCGTCAGCCGGGACCGTTTTTGAAGGGGCGGACGGATTGTTTCGTGTGTGATAATCCTCTCATTCTTGTTCTACGTGAAACAATTCCTAATTCTTCATTCTGAATTCTGAACTTCACTCCTAACTCCTCACTCTCCATTCCTTATTCAAACAAGCACGAAAATACAAAACCGATAGGAATTTCACTATGCTTTATTTCAGCACCAGAGACGTCAGCGAAGCGCCCCGGTCCGTTTCGGCGGCGGAGGCGATCAAGGAAGGGCTCGCGCCGGACGGGGGACTGTACCTGCCCGACGAGATCCCCGCGCTCACGGAGGGGGATTTCGACGACCTATTGCGGATGGATTACGCGGAGAGGGCGGCCTTCATCCTCTCCCGTTTCCTGCCGGATTACGACCCGGAGCTCCTTCGGGAGGACTGCCGCGCCGCCTATGCCCCCGACCGGTTCCCCGCGGATGAAAGGGGGGGGACTTTCGGGCAGAGACCCGCGCCCCTGAGACCGCTGTCCGACGGCGTTTTCGCCCTCGAGCTCTGGCACGGTCCTACCTCCGCCTTCAAGGACATGGCTCTGCAGATCATGCCCCGCCTGCTTTCCCGCGCGCTCTCCATGACCGGCGAGAAGCGGACGGCGCAGATCCTCGTTGCCACGAGCGGCGACACCGGAAAGGCCGCCCTCGAAGGGTACAGGGACGTTCCCGGCACCGCCATCACCGTCTTCTATCCCACGGGCGGCGTCAGCCCCATGCAGGCCCGGCAGATGCAGACCACCCGCGGATCGAACGTCAACGTCGTGGCGGTCCGGGGCAATTTCGACGACGCCCAGAACGGCGTGAAGGCTATCTTCGCCGACCGGGAGCTCGCCGCGGAAGCCGACGCCTCGGGATTCTTCTTCTCCTCCGCGAACTCCATCAACTGGGGCCGCCTCGTCCCGCAGATCGTCTACTACGTCTCGGCCTACTGCGACCTCCTCGCGTCCGGCCGGATCCGCCGCGGGGAACGGGTGAACGCCGCCGTCCCCACCGGGAATTTCGGCAACATCTTCGCCGCGTGGCTGGCAAGGGAGATGGGCGTCCCCTTCGGAAGGCTGATCTGCGCGTCGAACCGCAACAATGTCCTGACGGACTTCATCCGGACGGGGATCTACGACCGGCGGCGGGAATTCCACAAGACCATGAGCCCGTCGATGGACATCCTGATCTCCTCGAACCTCGAACGGCTTTTGTACTCCCTCGGCGGCGCGAAGCTGACCCGGGAGCTCATGGCTTCCCTCGCGAAAGAGGGCCGGTACGAGGCTCCGCGGGATCTGACCGGAAAGCTCGGGGCCGTGTTCGCCGGGTACTTCCTCGACGAGGAGGAGACCTCCGCCGCGATCGGGGAGACCTGGAGGACGGAGGGCTATCTCGTCGATCCCCATACGGCGGTGGGCCTCGGCGCGGTGAAGAAATTCCGGGAGGAAACCGGGGACGCCGCTCCCGTGATCCTCGCCTCCACCGCCAGCCCCTTCAAATTCGCCGCCCCCGTCTCGGAAGCGATCGGCGTGAAGGAGAGCGGAGCGGAAGACGACCTCTACGCCGGTCTGCGGGCCCTTTCCGCCGCCACCGGATGGGAGATCCCCGCGCCTCTCGCCGCCACGGAGACCCTGCCCCTGCGCTTCACCCGGGTGATCGACCCCGCGGGCATGGCCGGCATCCCCTTCGAGCTCTGATGTCGGTCTGGGTCATCGCGGATCTCCACCTCTCCTTCGGAAAAGACGTCCCCAAGCCGATGGACCGCTTCGGAAGCCGCTGGGAGAACCACGCCGAAAAGATCGCCCGCCGGTGGAACGCGGTGGTGCGTCCCGGGGACACGGTGGTCATGCCGGGGGATTTCTCCTGGGCGGACACTCTCTCCGAGGCGGAAGCGGATTTCCGGTTCCTCGACGCGCTCCCCGGGAAAAAGCTCCTCGGAAAGGGGAATCACGACTACTGGTGGACCGGCGTGACGAAGATGAAGGCCTTTCTCGCCGAACGCGGGTTTTCGACCGTCGATTTCCTCTACAACAACGCCCATGCCGCCGAAGGTCTCGCGCTGGCGGGTGCAAGGGGATGGTTCCTCGAAGAGCGGCAGCAGACGGCCATCGAAGCGGACTACGGCAAGCTGGTGCGGCGGGAGGCGGAGCGGCTGAATCTCTCCCTCGAAGCCGCGGAAGAACTGCGCCGGAAGGAAGGGATCGGGGAGCCGCCCCTCGTCTTTTTGCACTTCCCGCCGGTCTGGGGGGATTTCCGGCTCGACGAGCTTGTCGACCTGATGCGCGCCCACGGCGTGACCCGGTGCTGGTACGGCCACATCCACGGCCAGTACAGCCAGCCGCCCTCCTTCGAATGGAAGGGGATCACCTTCGCCAACGCCGCCGCGGACTACCTGAACTTCACCCCGCTGCCCGTAAGGATATGAGTGAGGAGTGAATGGATGGTTGTCTGTATCGGGTGACATGCGGTGCGGGATTTGCGTTTGTATTTTATGAAAAAGGAGTCGGCGTTGGACGCGCGGACGTTCAGCCGGACCATGGGGCAATCTTCGCGGGCCCCTGCAGATTCAGACATGACGGGCGGAACATGGCGTTTTCCCCGTGCGGTCTTTAGCATTGGCCGGATGTACGAAATGAATAACTTTACGACATGCCAATGCGGTGGCCTTGCGGCGGTGATTCAGTCGCGCATAGAAAAGGGACGATGTGCGGGCTTTCTGCCGATTGTTTCACGTGAAACATTCGTGCGGTCCTCCCCGGCCTTATGTTTCGCCCGGATAGATTTTTGATCGCATGGTTCAGCATTTCCCTTCGTGAAGGGATGAACAAATCCTCCTCCGCCGACGGACTGGTCGACGCAGTCACCAAGCCGGTCGACGCAGTCACCGAGACCGTCGATGCTGATTTCGAAAGACGAAATCTTTCGTTCCTGCCTTCGATGAAGGCGTGCTTTCCTCCGCCGACGGCCAAAGTGTACGGTAAGACCGGAAAACTCCCGCGGAATCTTGTGGAATTTTTCCCGCGAAATCTCTTTCTTCCCCCTTGCAAACGGGGAAAAAACGTGGTACAATAACATACTGTATGAACCTGTCTCTGTCCGTACCCTCTCAGGCGGAGGGAGACGATCCGACGGACCCCGGAAAGACCGGGCCACCGAATTTTATTGTCAGGAGAGCAATCATGCCCAATATCAAATCCGCGAAAAAGCGCGTGAAAGTTATTTCCGCAAAGACTCTTCAGAACAAGATGTTCAAGAGCCAGCTGAAGACCACCGTGAAGAAGTTCCGCGCCGCCGTCGAAGCCGGTGACAAGGAAGCCGCGAAGACCGCCTACGCCGCCGCCGTCAAGAAGATGGACCAGGCCGCAGCGAAGGGTCTCCTTCACAAGAACAACGCCGCCCACAAGAAGAGCGAGTTCACGCTTCTGCTCAACAAGATGGCGTAAAAGCCGCCTCCGACCCGCGAGGATCCCCGTTCATGGCTGCTGGACGGAGAAGAGAGCGGACGGTCGGACGGACGACGGGCGAATGCCGAAAAAGAAACCATCCCCGGGATCATTGCTCCGATTCCGGGGACGTTTTTTTGCCCTCCCGCCCATTGGTCCTTGACAAACTCCGCCGCGTCCTGTATAATAATTATATAGATCTCAAAATATCAACGCCTCAATCTTAAAAGGAGACTTCCATGAAAAAACGCCTGACCGCCTTTCTGCTCTGTCTGCTTCTGACCCTGATCCCCGCCGTCACGGCCGGATGCTCCGATTCGAAGGTCAACAGCGAAGAGGGGGGAGCAACCGCCGAGACTCCCACCGCCGACGCCGCGCAGGATTCCGCCGAGGAAGAGCCGGAACCCACCGCCACGCGGCTCGTGAAGGACCGCTACGCCGACACCGACCTCGGGGGATACGTCTACAAGGTGTTCGCCATCCCGACGGACGGACACTTCTATTCCCAGGTCGCCGCGGGCATCAACGAGGTCTACGCCGAGGAAATGAACGGCGAGATCATCAACGACGCGATCTTCAACCGCAACGCCCTCACCGAGGAGACCCTCAACGTCAAGATCGAACCCGTCTGGGGCGGCGACGTTGGCGGGATGCGGACCCAGCTCCACAACGAAGTCCTGGCGGGCGGCACGGAATACGACGCCACCATCAACCGCATGGACTACCTCGGCACCAATATGCAGAACGGGGACCTGCTCAACATCAAGAACATCGCCACCATCGACACCTCCGACTTCTGGTGGGACAAGAACATCGTCGATTCCTTCACCCTCTTCGGGACGAAGCTCTACTGGATCTCCGGCGACCTCAACATCTACGACGACTTCGCCGCGGAAGTGATCTTCTTCAACAAGCAGCTCTGCGCCGACAACGGCATGGAATACCCCTATGAAACGGTCCTCGACGGCAAGTGGACCATCGACCGCTTCTATGAAATGGCCAAGACCGCCGAAAAGGATCTGGACGGCGACGGCAAGCTCGCTCCGAAGACGGACGTGGTGGGCCACTGCGAAGAGAACGACCACGTGAAGCACTGGATGTACGCCATGGGCGAAAAGGCGATGGACATCGGCGAAGACGGCTCCCTCACCATCCGGATCCAGGAGGAGAGACAGATCCGCGCCGTGGACAAGCTGTACAGCATCATGGTGGAACAGGGCATGACCTACACCGGATCCTCCACCGAATTCAAGGCCGGACACATCCTCTTCCTCGGCACCATGCTCGGCCCGATCGGCGGCCTGCGCGACATGGAATACGAGTTCGGCGTCCTCCCGATGCCCAAGCTCGACGAGGAGCAGGAGCACTACGGCGAATACATTTCCAACGGCTGGTGCACCGCCTACGGCATCCCCATGACGAACCCGGATCCCGCCCGCACCGGCATCATCCTCGACGCGATCTGCGGCTTCTCCAACGAGACCCTGCGCGTCGCCCTGTACGACGTCCTCTTCGGCGCGAAATTCGTCCGCGACGAGGAATCCGTCCGGATGCTCGACATCATCTTCGAATCCAAGATGTACGACTGGGCCGTGGACTTCACCTGGGGCGGCAGCTTCCAGAACCTCTACAACGGCATCTACAACGAGAGCCACACCAGCACGAACAATTTCGTCTCCCAGACCGCGAAGGTCATGAAGGTCATCAACAAAGGCCTCGAAAAGCTCGTGAAGTCCGTCTCGGAACTGGATTACTGATCCTTCCCCCGGCCTGACTGCCCCGCGGACCGCACCGAAAGCAGATCGTCGAACCGGATCGCCGTGTTCCCGACGGTGAGGATCCCCGCGTCGCCGTCCACCGAACGGCAGGGGCCCCGGACGGTTTCGTAGGTCCCCCGGATCCCGAACGCGTCGTGATTGCGGTCGCCGCAGGGAACATAATAGGTCGCCCGGACTTCGGGCAGAACGCCGCCGCTTTTCACCCCCGCCGGGATCCGGTCCCGCAGGAGGGAGAGGCGGCGGTTTATTTCCGTGCGTTCGTCGGCGGAGAGGCAGATCTTTTCGACGTAGACGGCGCGTTTGGTGCGGATCGCGGTGCCGTAGCCGTCCAGCGCGTCGAAGGGGGCGAAGATCTTGGCGCGTTTTCCCCGTTCCATCGGAGGATGCACCCGGGAAAAGTCGTCGCCGTCATGCCGCGGCCGCCCGTGGAGAAAAACCGCGGCATAGGGGAATTTCGGAGGGATCGCGTTCTGCATGGGGATCTCCTTTCCGATCTCCCTTCCGAGGGAGAGCAGGGATCAACCGGCTTTGCGAATATTATAACTCTTATTATATGAAAAGTCAAGAGGAAAATTCCGCATAAACGAACGCAAATTCAGATCCCCGGTGCCCTGTGTTTGGTTCCGGACGAAGATCCCCGCAGAAAAACCGGTCTCCGACAGAAACGCCGAAGGCCGGAGGTTCAGCCGCGCATGGGAAAAAGGGGCCGCCTCCGGTTTGCGAAGCGGATTTTCTCCGATTGAGAGCGGTGCCCGAAAGAAATAAAAAGAAAACCGTCGGAGCCGAACAATGAAGTTCTTCCCCAACGGTTTTTGTTTCACGTGAAACAACGCCTTGAAAAGCCTTGCTATTCTTTATCTGCGCGAGGCTGGACAATCGGATCCCGATACGCGGACACGCGATAACGCCGAATGCGCAATTGAATCTCCGCTGTAAGGCCGACGCATTGGCATGTTGTCAAGCTATTCTTTTCGTACATTCGGCCAATGCTAAAGACCGCGCGAGGTTGACGCCATGTTCCGGCCCGAACGGTCTGAATTTGAATCGGTGCGCGAGGATCGCTTCGTTTACCGGCTGAACGATCGCGCGTCCCTTCCATCCCTGCGCAGCGGGCGGAGCGCTCCCCTCCCAAAAACTCACATCCCGCATGGAACGATATTGGGGACGGACAGCATCACGGCACCCAGATCCCAAGCTCCTGCTTCATTCTCAAAATTCTTGCCGCGGAGATCTCGAGCCGTTCGCGGGAGATCTCCCCTCTCTCCACCGCCGCCCAGACGACGGGGAACTGATCCGGCCAGTTGGTGCAGCAGATCAGGTCGTACCCCGCCAGAATGGCTTCCAGAGAGCCGTTCCCGCTGGTGCAGAAGTCGAGGATCCCGTTCATCCGCATGTCGTCGGTGATGAGGACCCCGCCGTAGCCCATCTTTCCCCGGATATAGTCCACCACGGCGGAGGACACCGAGGCGGGACGTTCGGGATCGAGGGCCGTGATGATGTGGGAGACCATCACCGACGGGACCCCCGCGTCCATCGCCCGCTGGAAGGGGATGAGGTCGAAGGCTTCGAGCTCCGCCACCGACCGGCCGTCCCACGCCAGGGCGACGTGGGTGTCCGAGACCGCGCCGTAGCCCGGGAAGTGCTTCACCGTGGTGGCGACGCCCTTCTTGTTGAACTCCCCGACGATGGTCTCCACGATCTGCGAGGTCGTTTCGGCGTCCTGCCCGGGGGAGCGGCTGTACATATAGTCCGAGGCGTTCACCGAAATGTCCGCGACGGGTGCGAGATTGTAGTTGAGGCCGAGGGATTTGAGGAGGTTCGCTTTCTCCGCGGCGTCCACCCGGATCCCGTCGATCCCGCCCCAGGCATACACGTCCCGGGGTGAGGCGAAGGGGACCGCCCGGTACCAGGAATACTTGCTGGCCCGGGTGACGGTGCCGCCCTCCTCGTCCACCGCGTAGAGGGGAGGGATGGCGGAGGATGCCGTCACGCGGTCGACCCCGGCGCGGAAGCTCTCGGGCGTGTCGTCGGCGTAGTCCTCGGCGAAGGTGATATACCCCCCGAATCCGTATTCCGCCGCGTAGCCCGCCGTGGCCCAGGATCCGTCGTAGGTGGCGATGAACATCTGGGTCAGAAGCTCCCTCTCGCTCATGGCGGCGATCTGCGCCTGGACCTCAGGGGAGAAGGCGGCGAGAGGATCGGCGGCAGGCTCCGGCTCGGGCTCGGGTTGAGGCTCGGGCTCGGGTTGAGGCTCGGGCTCGGGTTCAGGCTGAGGCTCGGGATCCGGTTCAGGCTCTGGTTCAGGTTCCGGCTCGGGCTGAGGCTCGGGGTCTGATACGGGCTCCGGGTCTTTTTCCGGTTCGGGTTCCGGCTCGGACTGAGGTTCAGGCTCCGGTTGAGGTTCGGGATCCGGCTCCGCGGCGGGAGGAGTATCCGTTTTGCCTTCCGTCTCTTCCGCGGGCGTCGGATCGGATTCTTCTATCGGCTCCTGCGTCTGTTCCGTCTCCGCTTTCGGATCCGCTTCGGTTTCCGGGAGAACGGGATCTTCTCCGCCGGAGGGAGTTTCCGGGGCCGGCAGATCCGTTTCGATCCGGGGCGGCGTGACGGCCGGTTCCGCTTCCGACTCCCGGGGGGCGGTGAAGACGGCGATCATGGCGGCGCAGGCCAGAATGAACAGGACCGCCGGGAAGATCACGCCGGCTTTGCTCGGTTTTTTCACGGGGACTCACCCCTCCTTTCCCGCTTCGTTTTTCGCGGCTCTCTGCCGGACCGCCTCGTAGAACATCACGGTGGCGGCGCAGGCGACGTTGAAGGACGAGGCCGACGAGCTCTCCGCCATCGGGATCGTCACCATTTCCGTGCAGAAGGGTCTGAGCCCCTCTGACAGCCCGTCCGTCTCGCACCCGATCATGAAGACCGTTGGACCCGTGAGATCGCAGTCCCAGAGCGGCTTTTCTGCGTGTGCCGTGGTGCCGGGGATGTTGATCTCCCCCCACTCCCGCCTCAGACCGTCGAAGAAGGCGGCGAGGTCCTCGTGCCGCGGGATCCGGACGGCGGGGACCCGGAAGAAGGAACCCATCGTCGCGCCGACCACTTCGGGATCGTAGAGATCCACGCCGTGCCCCGTCAGGATCAGCCCGTCCGCCCCGAGCGCGTCGAGAGTGCGCAGGATCGTGCCGAGGTTGCCCTTGTTGGAAGGCCGGTCGAAGAGGGCGACGAGGGGGGCGGCTCCGTCTTTCGGGCGGATGACGGAGGGGTCGTCGGGCCGCATTTTGACGACGGCCATCAGTTCGGAGGTGTCCTCCTTCTCCGACAGCTCCTTCATGAGCGCGGGGGTCAGTTCCAGATTGACGTCCGTCCTCACCCTCCGCAGAAAATCCCGCGCCCAGTCGGAGAGGGGCGTGTCCGCGGGATAGAGGAGGGAGGAGAATTCCCAGCCGTTCTTTTCGGCTTCG
>Ga0310695_10013460_pt1 | contig 11243 bp, 10 predicted proteins | sample RumenRJG_04DNA_FD_203882 | JGI IMG/M metagenome (GOLD analysis project Ga0310695, IMG submission 203882) | Bovine rumen microbial communities from Lethbridge, Alberta, Canada - RJG_04 (v2) (version 2) | ecosystem: Host-associated > Mammals > Digestive system > Stomach > Rumen | place: Canada... | reverse complement strand
AAATTACCTTATTAGCAGCAAGCTGCTTTTTGTTTACTAAAAATTACCACGAATTACCAGAAAATTTCCCAAAAATAAATTTTCTGATTTAAATTTTCTGGTCATCGTCGCTAATTTTTGTTCCAAAAGCCAAGCATCGAAGATGCGTTTTTAGGGTATTTTGAATTCGTCGAATTCAGGTAAGTTTAACGTGAGGAATAACGAATTACCTTGTAACCAATTACGAATTAGTAATAGAAAACAGCTTATGTTATTGTCATGGTTAATGCGGTACCCACGGGAAAGGTTCCTCTTTTAGTACATTTGTACGGCAAGTTGATAAAGAAAGAACACATAGAATTGGTAGTACATACGTCCTATGTATGGAATAATCAAAAATGCAATACTATTGGCTAATCTATACCCCCTATTCTATTATGAAACCAAACGAATACGAAGCTGAATCTGGGATGTGTCCTTATTGTGGTAGCGAGGATGTGCAGGTGCTGTGTGATGGTACTTGCCGCTGTCTTGAGTGTGGGAGCATCCGAAGATATAAAGAATCTATTCGATAAAAATGTTAAAATTTGCTGTAGGCTCTTTTTTATAAATAAAAAATTGTAACTTTGCATATTATGTGTGCAGTAATAGAAAACATGGTGAAAATTCAGATATTCTAATATGAGTTGCAATAACATAGATTTCGTAACATTCTGCATAGGTAATCTCTCACGTAGATTAAACCTTAGTGCTGGCGAGGTGTATCGACGACTCAAGAAGTCGGGCATCCTGACTGATTATATCGTGCCAAGCTATGATGTGCTTCATACATTTGGTAAGGAGTATCTGATGGAAGACCTCACCGAATATATGAGGGAGAAAGGAGTGTTGGAATAATGGAATCCAATCACGATGAAGCCTTCCACGCTATCCTTGAAGCAAAGTATGCTCGCATCATTAGTGAGATAAGCGAGATGCATAATGTAAGTCTTGAAGAAGCGATGGATATATTCTATAACTCACCATTACTGCCTTTACTTGAAGAAGGTGTTGCCGACCTCCATTGTCGAAGTGACAAATATCTTGCAGAGGAGATTTGGCGAGAAAAAGAAGAAATTTAGGTAATAGGTAGGTAACTTGCATGTATTAGTTCTTTAATATAATTCAAAAATCCCGCATAACTACTTGAGTTATACGGGATTCTTTATTTATTTTACTTCAATTTCATCAAGAGTAAACGCTATTATATAGCAGTTGGTTATTCATTCACACATGAATGGTCTAGAGATGTAAATGAGAAGTAGGGGAGAAGTTGGGGGAGATGTCAAGGAGATTATAACCCCATTCCTTGTTTTGGGCATTATTGGCACTTTGGGGTAGTACAAACGTCGCGTTTTTGTTAAATCTCACAAGTTTTACATTAAAAATCTGTCAATATTGTCAACTTTTTAATGTAAAACTCGCTTTATTCCTTGTTTTTGAGTTCCATTTCTCCCAATTTTTGTGTCTATTCAGAACCTTATATCCATAAAGTTATTATAGTTTAGTAGTTCAAAATAATGGCTCCATATCAATTTGTGAGACGTGTCTCACATTTTTGTTTTTGGTAGAATACAGGTGAGTTTCTCTTTTTTTTGCTTGTTTGTTGCTTTTTTATGAGCATATCCGCATTTATTCCGATTATTTTTCGTAATTTTGTCGTCAAGCAAGAGAAATAAGCGTAATATGACAAAGCGTAGAGAAATTCGAAATAGCACAGCTGAGTTCCTGATATTCCAGATAGAAGGAAAGGAACAAGGTGTTGAAGTCTACTATAAAGATAATACCGTATGGTGTACCCAGAAGGCAATGGGTATGCTGTTTGATGTGAATGTGCCAGCAATCAGTAAGCATCTCAAAAACATTTTTGAACAGGGCGAACTTGAAGAAGAACGAACTGTTTCCAAAATGGAAATAGTTCGAACTGAAGGAGAACGTCAAGTTAAACGTGAGACTGTATTTTACAATCTCGATGCTGTTATCAGCGTAGGCTATCGTGTGAATAGCATCCGTGCAACTCAGTTCCGCCAATGGGCAACGAGTGTGTTACGAGAGTTTGCTATACGTGGATATGTTTTGGATAAGAAGAGAATGGAGAACGGCTCGTTCCTTGGCGAAGATTATTTTGAACATCTGTTAGCTGAGATACGTGAAATACGTCTCTCTGAACGTCGGTTCTACCAAAAACTGACCGATATCTATGCTACTGCTGTTGACTATAATCGAGATGCACCAACTACACGATTATTCTTCAAGATGATGCAGAATAAGATGCATTATGCTGTTCATGGGCGAACAGCCGCAGAACTGATTGTAGAACGTGCCGATTCTGAACAGGAACACATGGGGCTTACTTCATGGGAGAATGCTCCTGATGGTAAAATCGTAAAGACAGACGTGGTGATTGCCAAAAACTATCTCAAAGAAGCAGAACTTGCAGATATGGGGCAGTTGGTGAATGGTGTGCTTGAATTGGCAGAAAGAATGGCGAAACGTCATATTCCTATGACAATGGATGACTGGTCGAAACGGATTGACACCATTTTGGCTGCTGGTGGTAATGATGTTTTGCAAACAGCAGGACAAGTTACGGCAGAACAAGCGAAAGAATATGCGGAAACTGAATTTGAAAAGTATCGCATAATTCAAGACCGTCTGTTCCAAAGCGACTTCGACAGATACATGGACTCACTTCCTTTCGAAGAAGACCCTAAAGAATAAAGTATGTAACCATTTGTCCGATACTATCAAAAAATTAGAAACCTCGGACATACGATTTGTTCGTTGCAGCTATAACACAAAAATCCCGCATAACCACTTGAGTTATACGGGATTCTTTATTTATTTACTTCTAAAATTTACTTGACCTCCTCAAAAACGACTCTAACTGACTATCAATGCGTTAGCACAGGATGTCGCATACATGTAGCAAAATCAGAAATAAGTACTGATAATCAACATGTTACAAAATCAATGCAAAGGTATGATTTTCTACATAAATAACCAAAAGAAAATACATAAAATGCTACATTAACACAGTGCTTTCTTGATTTAAATCATTTCTATCAATTTGGAATTGTGTAGAATCTCCAGCAGAAGTTTATGCACCCATATTTAATTGGTAATTTTTATGGATAATCTCTTATTTTTCAATACGTTTATAGAAACTGCCAATCTGACCATCTGGTGATATGTCAACATCATAATAATCTCCATTGTAATAATATGCCATTTTTCCTTTTCGGAAGAATCTGTTGTTTGGATGTTCATCTTTATATGTTTGATATTCATCATTCAGAGAACCTAAAACGATATCCATGGTAGCTTCCAAATCCTTTTCGGCTAATTGAAATTTACTTCTTTCTCCAAATTGATTCTCAACAGTCAACTCTTTCACATGGCGAAGGTAGATGTGTAGAAACGATTCAAAACTCATATATAACAGATGTTTGCCAACCACATTATAACGATGTTCATGAAAACTTAAAATCTTTGAAAACAGAAGAGCTGCCTTTTCTGGATAATCTTTGGCCAACTTTTCAAAGCTTAATCCCATTTTTTGCAGTTCTTTATCAGCTATGCTAAAGCGATTAGCTAATCTATTATGTGACAACTGCATCAAGTCTGCTTTGTTCTTCTCTGTCATTTTACCTGTCTCCTTTTTCCACAATAGCCAGAAATATCCGACTTCTTGATTCACAATTGTTCCGTTCTCATCAAATATTTCCTTTATTTCTTTTTCTGTCAGTTTCTCGCGTTCCAGAACAATCTTATAGGCAAGGTATCTATTATGTTCTTCAGGAGACAATTCTATTCCGTCTGCAATAAAATGACATAAAGCTCCATACATGAAGAATATATCATCACCATTGCCTTTTATCTCAAAAGGAATTTCCATCACCTTAGGTTTACGCAAAAGAGGACTCGCATAAGTGTTATTCTCCTCTGCCGCTGGTACCACCAGCATTTTTGCTATATCCTTTGTTGGAATACCATCTATAAGAAGTTGAGAATATAGAAGACCGTCTAAATTCCCCAAAAGTTCTTTTGCTTTAACGTTGGATATATCATTAAGAGCCGTTCTGTCTTTTTCAAGAGCAATTCTCTCTTTTTGGTAATATACAAACACTACTGTCAACAACTCTCCATATACCTTTGCAGATTCTTGACTCAATGTCAATGTCGTAACACAATCCTTTGCACCTGCATACTCATATATTTCCTCTTGAGTAAAGCCATCGGCTGATTTGTATTGCTTCATACCGAATCTTTCCACTATTTGGTTTTCAAGGAGATCTTTTTGTTGGTTCAGTAAAGAAATAACATCTTCTGCTGAAATATCAATGTTATTATTTGTATCCATTTTGTCAATTTATAATTTCTGTAATTATTCAAAGTCTGTTGCGAAACATCTTTTGAATTTTTATTCCTCTGCTTTTTCTGCTACTATATTCTGATAGGCGACTTGTACCATGTTTTCAAAAGGTTGATATAGCACACCTCTGTCTCGCCCTCGCATATAACAAGGGCGATTTTCCGCATTCGCTTTGATGGAGTTTTCTCTCTTCTGCTTGCCATAATCAACCCTCCAACAATTGCTTAATATTTGATACGGAAGAATCAACATAGGGAACGGCATCGAAGCGCCCTTGTATATATCCTTTCTCAGCATCCATATTTTCACGGAAGTCTTTGAAGTCGTATAATGAATATACTTCCGTAGCTCCTTGTTCAGACTTGTTGACAAAAACAATCTGATCACGTCGTAGCCTCTTTACATCAATGAGGTTGGTGTTATGGGATGTGAACAATAGCTGACTGCTTTCAGATGCATGAATCAAATCAAGGATGAAATCTGCCAAACGAGTGTGTAAATTCTGGTCAAATCCATCTAGCATGATTCCTTTTTTGTTCTTCACCACATCAAGTAATCGAAGTAATATCTGAAAAAGTTTTTTTGTACCATCTGATTCTTCCATATCCATGTCAAACATCACATCCTTGTTATTGCGGTGAAATGTTTTAAACTTCAAGACATCAATAGGTTTCATTTCAACTTGTCCTAATACGGCTGCAGGAGCATAGATTTGCTCCTTCCTAGCTTCAATATCGGTAATGTCAGTATCACAGATCTCAAGTGCCTTGAGAATCACTTTTTTATAAGTATTGAAACTGTCAAGAACCACCATTTCATTGACATTAACCAGTCCGAGCAAGAACTGATTCATGAAGTATCGGTACAATTTCTGAGCAAGTTCTCTGTTCATGGAACTTGCACGGCTGAGGAACAGATTCTTATCACTTGTATTCAAAACAACATCGCTAGGCTTATTGAAAACGCCTGTTCCAAAACTATATTTACCGTTAGCATCACGAACAAAGACCTTTGCTCGTCTGCCAACTGGATAATAGTATAGGCTTTCTAAAAGAATACGATTCTTTGTCAACTCAAATGAGTATTCGTACTCCACTTCATCACATACAAAATCAATCAAAAACTTACTAGGCTTATCCTGCCATCCATCAAACTTAAATGGCTCAAAATTGAATATCACGCCCTCATTGTGAAGGTGTGAATCCAATATCATTCTACAGCAGAAATTGATAGCTTTGAGAATGTTAGATTTGCCAGAGGCATTAGGGCCGAAAAGTCCAACGGATTTAAGTACAGGAACACCTTTCCACTCCATGACATTGTGGCTCAATTCTCTTGCAAGAGCCGTATTAATGTTTCCGGCTCTGAAGTCAATTCTTATTCTATCTCTAATAGAGTAGAAATTTTCAAATTCGATTTTTAATATCATCTTGTGTTTGATTTTGTAGGATTTCTGCAAAAATACTAATTAAATTTGAATTTGCAAAGCTTTTGTGGTGTAAAGTGCTTTGATGTATGTAATTTTAACATTTATCAATCGAAAAACATAATACAATGTTACATAAACAATAAGAATCACGCACTTACATAAATGATATCTTGTCTGAACTCTTCATGTAGCACTTGTGGCATAGACAATATGAAAAAAGTGAGACACGTCTCACAAATTGCTAGACTGCCATTGTCGGTTTGCAGAAAAACGCTTCAAAAGGTAGATGTCATATTCCTTTTCATTACCAATAGTAATACATTACACATAAATATTATAAATATAATAATTGACATGTTTATGTCAAAAAATTGATTAAATCGTCAATTTTTTGCTTGTTAATGGTAGATTTTGGGGTGTTCCTGCATTTATAACATTTTTTTTTAGTAAATTTGCAATCAGACAAAAGAAATCTATTATGGCATAGGACGCTTTATCTCGGCAAATACACGAAGCATAAACTGGGGTAAATGTGTTATTAAAGTATCAGTAATAAGTAAAAAAGGAACTGCCTGGATTGAGAGGATTAGAAGTCCGTCATCTCAAGAATATGCGTGGCCTATATGAGGCATAGAGTCAACTGGAAACAAATTCGGTAATATCAATTGCCAAAACAGATGATAATTCGGCAATTGCAATTGCCGAATTACAAGATACTGTTGAAAATGAGTGTAATACAATTCATTTGCTGCAACAGGCAAATTATCCAGAGCTACTAAAATTAGTGAAATTATTAAATGTGTTGATAGTGATTTGGGTAGTACCCAGAAAGATGGCACGGTAAATGGCACGGTAAATGATACGATAAATGATACGATAAATGATACGATAAATGTTCTGATAAATGCCAACGTATTGTCTGAGGTCATGACCGTCAAGCGAGATCTCTATGTTCTCCGCGATATGAACCTTGCCAAATATGTAGGAAGTAATAATACTGGGCATTGGGAGGTGAATAATTAAAACAATTCGAGCAATGACGCAGAAGAATAAAGATATACAGCCACAGGCTGAACCATATATTGTGAAGTCGCATGACATTCACATTGATACGGACTATGCGGATTGGATAGCAGAAATTAAACATCGCTATCGTTCCGCACAGGTGAAGGCAGCAGTCAAGGTTAATGCTGAGAAACTCTTGTTCAACTGGCAACTTGGGCGTGACTTGGTTCAAAAGAAAGCCGAAGAACGATGGGGGGCTGGTGTTGTAGAACAAGTAAGCATGGACTTGAAGCGAGAGTTTCCAGATGCGGATGGATTCTCGGTACGCAATCTTTGGTATATGAAACAATGGTATTTGTTTTATACTCCAGGAGGGGGTACAATTATGCACCAAGCTGGTGCAGAATTGCAAAGGATAGAAAATCAATATATAACAAGACTGCACCAAGCTGGTGCAGAATTTAGTCCTGAGAAACTCCACCAAATTGGTGGAGAATTTCCATTGCCTTTTGCATTAGTGCCTTGGCGACATCATGTTGAGATAATAACGAAATGCAAATCAATCGATGAAGCCTTGTTCTATGTGGGCAAGACCATAGAACAAGGATTAAGTCGCGATGCGCTCATCAACTGCATCAAGGCCAATCTCTATGAGCATCAAGGCAAGATTGTCAATAACTTTACCGACCATCTGCCAACATTACAAAGCAAACTTGTCCAAGAGGTTTTGAAAGAAAACTATGATTTCGGTTTTGCTACAGTTGAACATGAGATTTATGACGAGGCAGAGTTAGAGGAAGCCCTTACTCAAAATGTAACAGATCTCTTGTTGGAAATGGGAACAGGCTTTGCCTTCCTAGGTCGGCAAAAGGAACTTGTTGTGGGTGGTCGATCACGCAAGATAGACTTACTATTCTATCACATACGTTTGCGTTGCTACATAGTCTGTGAACTGAAAGCCAAGCCATTTGAACCTGAGTTCGCTGGCAAGTTGAACTATTACGTGAATGCCGTAGATGAATTGTTGAAGACTGACGATGAAAATCCGACAATCGGCTTGCTTGTTTGTTCCGATATGGATAAGATTGATGTTCAATGGTCATTCAAAGGTATAAACACACCGATGGGTGTGGCAACGTACAACAACATCAGAATTAAGGATGCCCTCCCAAGCCAAGAGCAATTGGCCGAGCGTGTGCGCCTCTTGCAAAAGGAATTGCAAGAAACAAAACGTTTGAAGAATAAACAATAAAAATGATTGAGTAGTATGACCTACAATATGGATTCACATATCAAGTTTATTGAGGATGTCAAGGCTCTTACATCACCTTGTTTGTGAACGCAAGTTTATAAACTAAAGCGTATGCGGAAAGAGCGCATCACACGATACGTTTAAGATGAAGGTGTAAGTAGCAAAGTAATTTTCTGATAGTTCAACATTATTTTAATCGTCTATGACACAACAAGGTTTTGAGGATTATATATTTGCAGTTTATGGTCATTCAAATGGCACAGCAAAGAGTTATATAACAGCAATACATATCATTGATGAAATGTTTGCTTTTGATGATGTTTTTGCTTTGGAAGGTAAATCCATTACATGCATAGATGATTTGGGATTATTAAAACAAATTGCAAATTATGTATGCTCCCAGCAAACTTTGTTCAAAAAAGGAAAAGATTCTTTTTTCCGCAATATAAATGATAGACAGAATAGTTATCCTGGTAAGGGGTTCTGTTCTGCCGCTATCAAACAGTTACTCAAATATTACGCCTATGATCAGGACGAAGAAAAAGCTTGGGCATTTATTAGGCTAAAAAAGAAGGGGAAAGAAGTTTCAAAAGAATTGAGTACATTATTTAAAATCGATAAAGAAGGTGTAGATGTATCTACTTACACAAAGGCAAGATTAGGACAGAGCTATTTTCGTAAAATGGTATTGGAAAACTATGGAAATAGATGCTGTGTGACAGGATTAAATGTCCCTCAGACTCTTCGTGCAAGTCATATCGTGGCATGGGCATCAGATAAGAGCAATAGAATGAATCCTGAAAATGGGCTGTGCTTGAGTGCAACGTATGATGCAGCTTTTGATAAGCATCTGATCTCATTTGATGATGATTATCGAATGATACTAAGTAAGAGTATTAAAGAGTATTTTACAAACGATGTGTCAAGAGAATATTTTGAAAAATATGAAGGAAAGAAGATAATATTACCTTCACTATATATGCCAAATAAGAGGTTGCTTGAAAAGCATAGAAATTTAATGGGCTAATAAATTTTGTCATGTAAAATCGATAATGTGGATTAAAAAGAAACATGATGCTTTTGGGCAAAATCTGAAGAATTAAGAATTGTATAGTGGAGTTCCTTGTCTTTTTAATGGAACAAAACAGAGTATTAATAAGGAAGAAGCATTATGGCAATAAAAAGAAAATGTTTACCAACTAATGTGTTAGAAATGATAAGTAACACATTAGGAGACACAAGCCAAGGACTGACAGGAAGCGAGATTCATCATTTCTTGTTGCAGGCAAATATTGAAGATATAGATGATACTAATACTAAGCGGTATCGTCTTTATAATGCTTTTGCAAATGAGCAGAACAAAAATAAATGCTCGAATCAGATTTTGAATTTTATAGGATATGTTTTGGCTCCTTCAAGATTCGTAAACAATAAAGAGGAATTTGAGCGATTGCGGAATGCTGTAAATCAACAGTTAGCATTTGTTGGGTACGAACTTAAAGCAGATGGGCAATATCGAGAAATCAAAGTTGCAAGTACTATTTCCGATGTGCAAATAAAAGCTGACAATCTGAAGCAAGAACTAGAAAGTAGAAAAGCTCATCGAGAAGTTTTCAAATACTGCAAGGCAGAATTATTACAAAACAACTATTTTCATTCGGTTTTGGAAGCAAATAAAGGCTTATTTCAGCGAATACGTGATTTGTCAGGCATTCAAACAGATGGAAATACGCTAATAGAGCAAGTGTTCAGTTCAAATCCTATTTTGATAATAAACAATTATCAATCATCATCGGAAAAAAACGAGCATAACGGCTTTTGTAATTTATTAAAAGGCCTTTGTGCCATGTTTAGGAATCCTACAGCCCATGAACCGAAAGTGGATTGGGATGTAACGGAACATGATGCGCTTGAAATTTTGGGTATCATATCTTACTGTCATCGAAGATTGGATAATGCACAAAAAATTAGATAATAAATATGGCCTTTTCTTTTGAATTAGACAATAGAGGATACTTGAAGAAACGCGAAAGTATCAATCTAGAATATAAACAAAACTTTCAGTTAGGTGACAACCTACTAAAGTATATTAAGACTTTGGCAGGTATGGCAAATAACAAAGGTGGGCAAATCATCTTTGGAGTCCAAGATAGTCCTCATATACCAATAGGAATGACGAATCAAAAACTTTATGATATTGATCCCAAAGAAATTGATTCTAGGATTCGTGAATACTTTTCACCTGAAATCAAATGGAGTGTAGCATTCCAAGATTTTCAAGGTAAGTCCTTTGGCATGTTGTCTGTCGAAGAAGCTAATGTTAAACCTATTGTATGTAAAAAAAATAAATCTGATTGTTTACGAGAAGGAGCTATCTATTATAGATATAGAGGAGAAACAAAAGAAATTGAATATCCCGAACTTGTTCAGATTTTAGAGAAAGAACGAGAGAAGGAACGTTTACTTTGGATTAAACACATTGAAAGAATATCAATGGTTGGCCCAAGAAATGTTCACATATTGGATAAATATAATGGTGAAATTTCTTTCGGAGACAGAAAAGTTCTTTTAGATAAATCGCTAGTTAATCAACTGAATTTTATAAGAGAAGGACATTTTACTGAGAAGGACGGTGAAGGAAGTCCGACATTGAAATTAGTTGGAACAATTGAAGGATTGATAGATGTTGATAATGCAGTCATTGATCCTAATGCTATGTATCCGTTGACAACTAAAGAACTTCAATCCGAATTGGAAATAAATTCTTATGAGATGCAGGCAATCATTTTCTGCTTGGATTTAAAAAATAAGCCCAAACGTCATACAGAAATAAAGCAAGGGACAAAATCAAATTCTATCCATAAGTATTCCACTTCTGTTGTTGAATTTATAAAAAAAATTATGGAACAAAGAGGACGAGATGCATACATAAATGAATGTATACAAAAATACAAGCAACGTCCGATAATAAGAAAAACGAAGAAGAATAGACGTTAAATATATGAAAAGTTGATAAGATATCAAAATATTCAACATATACCTAAAATCCGCAACTATCATCCAATACACGATTAAGGGTAGATTTATGAGTCGTTAGTAGTAGCTTTCAGTAAAAAGCAACAGCACAACATCAATATGTAGCCACCATCCCCTTACCCCACGAT
>Ga0310695_10013457_pt1 | contig 11246 bp, 9 predicted proteins | sample RumenRJG_04DNA_FD_203882 | JGI IMG/M metagenome (GOLD analysis project Ga0310695, IMG submission 203882) | Bovine rumen microbial communities from Lethbridge, Alberta, Canada - RJG_04 (v2) (version 2) | ecosystem: Host-associated > Mammals > Digestive system > Stomach > Rumen | place: Canada... | reverse complement strand
GCCCTTTGGCAGATTATGGACTGGAGGGTGATTGCTGCTCGGTATGATGGGTGAAGGATGATGTTATCTGCGTAGCAAGATACAGACAAGTCGGTCATTGAACTATTGGTTTGAGAGAGAATTCGAGCTTTCTTGCGCTCCTTTCTGTGCTCAGGCGCTACGCGGAGGTCTCGCTTCGCTAGTCGAAGAACTTCCAATGGTGATATGGCCGCTTGTCGGTTTTAAGAAATGGTTCACAATCATTTGATGAAGCAATTCATTGCATTATACGATAAAGCACCAATCTTCTCCCTGAATGGGATGAACATTTTTGAACAATACCATTGGCAGTGAAGATGCACTGAAGAAACACTTTGGACATGTCATGAATCTCAGCCGAGATTTTTGTTTGGCAGTATATCCGTACCAGAGTTATTCCATCTGGGAGAAGGTGTTCCACCGTAACGAGACGGTACTGGAATATTTCCAACGGCTAACACTGATGGACTGTCTCTACTATATGCAACAAAGCGGGAAAGACTTTGTGTTGGAGATGTGCAACTTCCTAATAGACCAGATGGTCCAATCAGGAATGAGTCTAAGTGCTGACTGCACATTTGAAGAATACCGGCAAGTGATGAACGTGCTGGCAGGAAAAACGGAAATCAAAAAGTTTATACGGCTAAAGCAGACGGAGATCGGTGCTTTGCAAGACAAAAAGCGTCAGGCTGAGATCCTGAAGATGTTATGTCTTGAGATGGGTACTGTTAATATCAATTATGAGAAGCCGCTTGACTATAACAAGGTGAACTATAACGACAGGCCATTAAATAGATCAGGGGACCGTCCCCTGATTCATCTTCACTTACCCCCTTGGAGTTAGCGCTTGCTGCTTAAGCGATGGATGACACCATAGGGGACTCCGGTAATTCGGGAGATTTGTCGGAAGCCAGCACCAAGGTCTAAAAGGGCAAGGAGAATTTGGTTGCACTGTTCCTTGTCGAGAGTCTGAATCTCCAAAGTTTGAGCTATGCTCGACCTCTGTCGTGACTCGGCAATGTCTGAGAGCGAGCTCTCGCCATTGCTCTCGCTACTCCCTCGGTTGGAAATCTGGAAATGGTCTAAGAGATATTGGCGTACTTCTTGGTCGCCAATAGTGACACGAGGATTATCGTCGATGTCGAGAATCATCACATCGTCGGAGAGTGGTGCATCAACAAGTTCCTGAAGGTCTGACAATGGCATTCGCTTTAGAACAACGTTAGTGGCACATAGGGATAGGGCAGGAGGAACGGAACCTGTATATTCTCCCCAGCAACTTTATCAGCCCTTGTGACTCTGGAAGGAGTTGCAGGGGCGAATTGTTTATAACGGTTTTTACGATGTTTGACGAGGGCGGAAAAGGATGGCATGAGAGATTATGTTAAAAAAATGCATAAGATTGTAGAAAAATAGAAATATTTCACTATCTTTGTGCCTTGAAAGGCAAGAAGTCGGGCGGCTCCGACATTGCATCGGTATTTAAATGTTGAAGTCATAAAGCGACTGAAGACCAGAGTGATATGATGACGACGAAAGAAACGGGAAGTGAATCGGGACGCGACACAAGGATGTGTGGTGACCCCAAGACGTGGTTTCCGATGAGGGTGACGTATCAGCGGGAGATGAAGGTGAAGGCGGAACTGGACCGGCTGGGAATAGAGAACTTTGTGCCGATGACGTATAAGGTGGTGGAAAGGCAGAATGAAGGGGATGCGGAACTGCGGAGGGTGCTGGTGCCGGCTATCAATAACCTGATTTTTGTTCGGGAGACGCAGGAGCGGGTGAGTGAGTTGAAGCGGACGAACGAGGTGTTGGAGCCGCTGAGGTATATGATGGATCGGACGGCCTCCTTGGAACACGCCATTATGACGGTGGCGGACAGGGAGATGGATAACTTTATGCGGGTGGCTTCAAGGACTGACGACAGCGTGATGTTTCTGGACAACGAGACGGTTGTGGGGAAGGAAGGCAAGCGCGTGGAGATTATGGGCGGCGCGTTTGAGGGCGTGACGGGCGTGATAAGGAGAGTGAAGAGGTGTAAGAGGGTAGTGGTGGAGATAGAAGGTGTGGCGAGCGTGGCGATAGCGTATGTGCCGGTGGGGATGTTGAGGGAGATTGGGTAGAGGTTATAGAGATGGAAAAGGTTAGGGCGTATGAAGATAATTGATGAACAACTATTGAATGAGGTCGGTGCGCAGGCGAAGGAATCTCCTCGTTTGCGAATGAACTATAATTTTCATCAGAGTCTGGATGAGTTGTGCCATAGGTTTATCAATGCTGTGGAGCCGGGAACTAAGGTTGAGATACATCGGCATCCCACCAAGGATGAGACGTTCGTGATTCTGCGAGGAAAGGTGCGAGTGACTACGCATAGGGATGATGGGTCGATTATCGAGGACGTGGTGCTATGTGCAGAAGAAGGTCGATATGGTGTGAATATCCCGAAAGGGGTGTGGCATACGATAGATTGCCTTGAGGAGGATTCTGTTATCTTTGAGTGCAAGCAGGGGCCGTTCGTGGAGCATGAGGTGGATGGAATCTTAGAATTGCCAAAGAAATGATGAAAGAGATTGGAAAAGGGGTATGGCTGATGAGGCTATGCCTCTTTTATGGTTTAAATGGTACATAGAAACTGATTATTAATAAAAACACTTTTGACAATGGATAAGAAAAGGTCACGTAGCCAGGAGTTAGAGACAATCATATATCAACAATTCAGAGAGAAATTATCTGAGGAGTTTGATATATTTGTGGAACAACGACTGGACTCCAGAATGAGGGCTGATATAGCTATTTCAAAAGAAGATAAGAAATTGGCTATCATAGAGATAAAGCCAAATCTCTTTAATAGGCCTGACAAATCAGATATTGAGAGGCATGTAACAGACCTTGCGTATAATGGGCAGTTTAGGTATGCCATCATTGCTGTAGATGAGCACACATTAATGCTTAAGGATTGCTATCTGAATAAGAGAGACGAATTCAAGAGGATGACGTTAGAAACCATCTGCCATGCTTTTGAAGTCATCAGAAATCCTAGCCTAGTGCCTGGGATTGAATATCGAGAAGCGGTGTTCGGACTCCTTAGAGAATTAATACCAGGAGAAAAGGCTCAAGCGTTCTGTGAAAAGAACAGGGCTACGGTGATGATGAGGGATGAGGACTCTTTCTATTTTGATGATGAGAATCTGGAAGATGAACTGTTTGACTGTTTCCTGAAGAAATTTGAAGGCGAAAAGATTTGCAGATATACTTCTTTATCGTCGTTGTATAGGACCATTAATGAAGGAAAACAAAGTATGTGCTGCATAGTGGGCATGAACGATAGAAGTGAATGTACATATGCAGATAATTACATGAGGGGTAAGCAAATTGAAAACAACTCAACATATAAAACTCCGTATGAGGTTGAAGTGGAGAATAAGTTTTTCATTTTGTCGTGCATGGATGCAGAGAAATATGATGACCTGACTATGTGGAGGTTGTATGGTGATAATACTAGAGGTGTGAATATTCTATATAATGTAAATAAAGAGGGGCTGAACGGCTTTAAGCTTTATTATATTGATTATGCCGAGGCAGATGGAAGACATCTAACTTTAGATAAGATTAAGAACTTGATGGCACTGAAGGTGGACGAAAGGACGTTTAGAATGAGGAAATGGGATGAGTGGAAGCATTTCTTTAAACCCTATGAGTATAGGGATGAAAAGGAAATTAGGTTACTTTATAACAGGAAGAACGAGCAAGCACACTTGTGGATTCTGACCAGTGACTACCAGATAGTATGCCCCCTGATGATTTTTGGACTAGATAAATTCCCCTTAATAATTGATGAGGTAAAGCTGGGTCCAAATTGTCCGGATATCGTGGTAAACCAGTTGCAGGTAGAGATGATGATGCGAGAAAAACTACAGATCCCCGGATGGAAAAAGAAAGAGAATATTGTGAAGACGAGTGGGATTGGGACGTATAGATAAGAGGTTTTGGATAGTAAAGACAAATTTTGGAGTTTTGGGAAAATAAATACGGCCACCTGACGGTGACCGTGTGTAAGGAGCCCGAAGGCGATGATTAGACTTCTTGTTTCCCTATTCCGATGCCGGTTTCTCCGTCCTCGTATATTGACACAAGATTCTATATCTCCGTATGCACGTTTTCTCCGTTCAGCCGGAGAGTCATCTTATTTAACGTCGCTACCCTTCATAGTCCGACGGTGCAAAAGTACAACATTTTTATGAAAATGCAATCAATTGTCAAAGGAAAAACCATTAAGCAGGTGAAAAAACTTAATCTGTCAGGTATGAACCTAACAGAAATACCCGCCTATGTGTTTGAATATACAAATCTGACCAAGTTGGTGTTGAGCAGAAATGGCATTAGCAAGATTCCGAAGGAGATTGCGAAACTGAGGAAACTGGAGGTGCTGGAGTTGACCTATAACAACTTGACGGAAATACCAGCACCCGTATTCAAGTTGCCAAAGTTAAGAGTGCTATCTGTGGGTCATAACAAATTGAAGAAGTTTCCAAAGCAATTGGTAGGCTCTACGATAGAACAACTGATAGCAGACCATAACCAGATAAATGTGATGGATGCTGCAGCTTTGGATAATTTGACAAAGCTTATTATCAGCTACAATCCTCTTGGAGGGCAAATAATTACCCATAAGTTGGAAAAACTTATGTACTATGATTTTAGGCATACATATTTGGGTTCACCGGACTTAAAATTGTTGCCAGATGATTGCAAAGGCTATGTACCCATTCATCGGGCAGAGATTACTGATGATATGTACCTAACGAAAATGATGATAGACTTTTCAAAGAATTCCGGAAATATGAGATCTACAGAGGGAACCATTTTTATTAGTCACTCGTCGAAGGATAAGGCATTAGTGGAACAGTTCGTGGATGAAATCCTACAATTGGGCATGGGAATCTCAAGCGACAGGATACTTTGCACCTCCATTGAGGAAATGACAATACCTAATGGGTCGAAGATGAGAGAGTGGATTCATGAAAAGATTGAGAACTGCTCATTAGTATTTCTGATGATTTCACCTAACTATAAGAAAAGTGAGATCTGCCTGAACGAGATGGGGGCCGTATGGGCTTTGGAGAAAGATGTTAAGATTTTGCTACTGCCAGGTATTAACTATGGCAACTTCGGTTGGCTAGAAGAAATACGTCAGGCTGGTCATATAGAAAGTGAGGGCGTGCTTGATCAATTGTATGATGATCTTGGTACAGAATATGGCTTAGGTAAAAAAGTTGCAGAATGGGGACGGCATAGAAAGAAATTTCTAGATTATTGTAACAGTTTACCGAAATCAGAACCTGAAGCGAAAGAAGCGGAAACAACTGAAAAAGAAAACATGGGCCAGATATATTTGGAGTACTGTGCCCAGATATTTGACTATTTGAGATATTGGAAGTTTCCTGTATGGACGGGAATGTTAGTAGGAGCAAGGCCTAAAATTGTTACAAAATTTATAGAAGACCTTGAATTATTGGTGCCTTATTTGGACTCCAGAGCGAAGTATGAAGGGTACGGGAGACTAGACAGTATGTTTGAGGCCTTGTCTCTGAATATCGATGACCTTATGAATGTGCTTAATATTTACCTAGAGGGTAAAGATGATGTTTGTACGGTAAGGGCATTTTATAGAGAAGAACCTCACAATCCCCAGTATCATGATGATTTGGAGAATTATAATGCATATGTGGCATTTATCTATAATTTGACATATGAATTGACGAGAATCTGCAATGCCATTTTAAATGAAGCTCGTCGTATTAAGGTAAACTTCATGTCTGACTTCGGTGTATTCACAATCGATGAGATTGGCCATAGAGGTAACAAGATAATTAAGTTTGAATACAAGGATGGCGAGATATATAAGGGTATAGAGGATTTTATAGAGACAGCAATGACCAGAGAAGTTCATACGACCTTTGACAAGGAACGTGTGAAGGAGGTATTAGGGGATATTCTAAAGGGTTGAATCGAATTAAGAAATAGTTGCTATGAATACCACACGTGTAGGCACTGAGTTTGAGAACAAGGTTTTCGATTATGTTTCATCATTATTAGACACCGAGGGCTTTCTTGGAACGACCAAGAAGTATTCGAAGGTGTTTAAGCACAAGAAGTATAAGTGTGCAGCTACAGACCGTGAGATAGATTTTGATATTACAATCGAAACGTATAATCACCAAGCTAATAGTGATGAATGGAGCTCGCTGATAATCCTTGAATGTAAGAACTACTCGCAAAAAGTGGATATTGCAGATCTGGATGAGTTTACAGCGAAAATGAATAGCATTTCAAGGAGTGGTATCAAGGGGTGTATGGTTTCAACCGTTGGCTATTCAAGAACGGAAATAGACCAGGCAAAGAAAGATCATATTGCACTGACTGTATTTGCTAATAATGATATGGAATGGTACACTACCAGAAATACTCACATGGAGTCAGAGCATCTGATGGAAATGTTGTTAGGTAAATCACAAATAGGGTGTACACCTGTGATATATAATGATGGAAACTTTACCAATCTTATTGATTTCTTGAAGAGTGCAGGTGCAGCAATAACAAACAAAAATGAAGTGTTTATACCCTTCTATAAAGATGTTACTATCAAGCAGAAGGCTAATGAATTATATGGTAAATGCGATTATGTGACTAATGATATAGCAGGCGAGACGTTGGCAAAGTTATATCCTGATGTGAAGATAAGATTCGAGGATCTGCCAGCAGGAATCTTGGGAACTTTTTCTTTCGACGAAAAAGTTATAACTATTTCGAATGTTATCATAGACGATGAGCATAGAAGGAATTTTACCTTGGCTCATGAGATTGGTCATCTTTGCTTGCATGAGCCCTTTATGAGAGGGCATGCAAAGAAGTTTGTTGACTATAGCATGGATAAAATGAAGTTGTTGCAGGACGATTTAATCAAGAGAATGGAGCAGCAAGCCAATAAGTTTGCTTCATTTTTGCTTATGCCACAAGGCAAGCTTGAGGCAGAGGTTAACAGGCTTCTAGAATTAACGGGCAATAGGACTGGCCGGTTCTTTTTAGATAATCAGACGTGTAACATCAAAGAAGTGGATGGCGTATTGAAAAGTCTATCTCAGACATTTAATGTGTCGAAAGAAGCCATGAAGATAAGATTGATAAAAGAGGGGTTGTTGATTGATAATTCGAAAGAACCTCAGAGAATCAATCGGATTATCAAGAAATGGTGAACAACAGAGTATAGCATTGAAAATATATAAGATAATGGAGAACGAAGAACTTGAACGTCTAAGGAAAGATACCATAGATGATACCAGTAATGAGACTACTTGGGGTGGTCCCGCTGGAGATATTTTGACTGGCATCAGGAATACAGAGCATGCTCCAGCAGGCAGAGCCATATGGGAACTTGTTCAGAACGCAAGGGATGTGTCGTGGGAAGATGAGCCAGCGGTTATATCTTTTGTGAGGACTGCTCAGGGGCTTGTGTTCTCACATAGAGGTAAACCTTTTAGCGATATATCTCTTGGATCACTTATCAAACAAACAAGTTCCAAAGTCCGTTCTGACATTAAGACTGTAGGAAAATACGGTACAGGATTCCTGACAACCCATAGATTTGGACGCATGATACACCTGAAAGGGTTGCTCCAAGTTGTTAAGGGAAGAGATTTGTATTATCCCTTTCCTGAACTCAAGATTGACAGGACATCGGATGATAAGGATGTACTAAAGAAAAGCTTGCAGAAGCAGGCAGAGGAGGCAAATAGTTGGGGACATAAAGTAGAAGATTTGACCTGTAATCCTCATGGTGAAACGGAGTTTAGGTATGACAGCATTACTGAAACAGAGAAAGATGCTCTGAGGGAGGCATTTGAAAAGGCTCCTGAACTGACACCATACGTTTTGGTTCTTAACCAAAGGTATATTCAACAAATCAGTTTCACTGATATGTTGGAAGATTCTGTTGAGAAATACGCCCTTGGTGAATTTATTGATGAACCCGTGCAAGAGGGAGAAAGCTACAACATGCGGAAAACATGTATAGAGATAACAAAGGTTGGTACTCCTTCCAAACGAACCATTTTTTATTTGACCTCAAAACAATCAGACTCAAGAATAAATGAAAGTGTTGTGACTGTAATACTTCCTATTGAAGAGGTCAGCGAGGGTAAATACAGGTCATTCCTTTTTTCACCAAGCAAAACCAATTTGTATCTTTCACTTCCATTAATCGGAACAGAGAATTGGGGCGTGAACTTTCTGATTCATTCACCGCTCTTCGAGTGTGATAACGATTCAAGGAGTAGCCTCAGAATTGTTCCGCAAGGCATGGGTTTTGCCGAGAATGAAAATCAAAGAATGCTGGATATCGCTTTCTCGATGGTAAAAGAATGGTTGTCAAACACAATCGATAAAATTGAAGAAAGAAAGTTTTTAGGGAAAGTAGATTTCAATATCGCTAGTAAGATTCCGTTTATTGAAGAATACTATGACAAACAACAGCAGGCGTGGTCGGCATTTTTCAAGGAAATTCCTATAGCTCTCAATGATCAGCAGACATATACAAAGCCCAGTTCACTATATGTGCTGGATGAATCATTAGCTACTTGCGCAGAGAGTAATTTTGAGTTAAAGTTTGCCCTATATGCAGTACTTTCAAGTCTACATCCAGGGAATGTACCATTTGAGTCTGACTTTATTTATTGGTGCCATGTAGTCAATAAATGGAAAAGGCCGGAAGGGGAAATGCATATAATGGGTGTTGAAGATATTGTGAAAGCGATAGAAACCCTGAACTTGAACAATGATGGGAAACCTGTATCGGAAGATTGGAATAATCATTTCTACCATATTGATAAGTACCTGATAGAATCAGGGAACGATGCCTTGCTGAAATATGCAATTACTCCTAATGAACAGGGCCAGTTGATGCCAATAAAGGATTTGAGCATACCTCAAGGACTATCTGTTGATATGAGGAAGATACTTGATGATATTGTTCCTGAAGAGAAGAATGGGTTTATTCACACTTCGTTCCGTCCGTTAGGAATCCCCAATTTATCTACCTATACTGAGAAAGATGCTAAGGAGTCTTTAACTAAAAGGCTGACGGAATTGCAAGGTAAAGTTGCGAACAAACTAAAAGCTATAGAAAATGATGTGAAAGCATCAAAATTTGACAGGTTAGAAGAGAAATGGGCAGATGAAATTAGTGATACTGCCATACAGGCCGTGTTCAGACTATTCACTATGTGGATAGACAGAACGGCTGATAATATGGAAAGCAAATTCCATCGTCTCTTTGCTGAGTATTTGGACGTGACTAATTTTGTAGAAGAGAAAATATCCAAAGACAATTTCTCTGACTGTGAACAGATGTGGAGGACAATCCTATTTGAAATTATCTATCGCTTCTCTAGGTTGTCGAAGGACGAACAAAAAATAAAGCGTGATTGGCTAAAACAGCTTTTGGTTGTTCTTAAAAATTATACTACGACCGAGGACTATTTAAAGAGGTTTATGCTGTTTCCGAATCAAGAAGGTGAATTACATTTTGCAGATGAACTTATAAGTGGAGTTGGGATAGAGCCAGATATGATTGGGTATTACGATACCCTTGTTTCTGCTGAAGGAACAAGTATAAAGAAAAAACTTGCTGATGATGAGTTTGCTCCTTTCCTGCCCAAGGTTGAAGTCTGGGATAATAGCACTGTTGGTGCTAAGATAGAAGAGGTGGTATGCAAGGTACAAGGCTATCCTAATCTGCAAGGGTATGATAAGAAAGCTACTGTTCTTCAGATAGTAAAGCTGTTCTCGGATACAGATGAAGGAAAACGATGGGCTTCATATTTTAAGCTGTTGCCTATACAAAAGACCTCAATACTTGTAACATTTGCAGAATCGGATAGCGTTTTCAAACTTCTTCTCCAACCAGAAAGTAGGCTGAAGAAAATGTCTGAGCTTGCAGAGAGAGTTGATTGTGACTCGATTTTGAACATTGCGGAGAAGGAACTTGAAAGGCGTTTGTATGATGAGGCTGATATGCAATACAAACGTGATTTAGGTTTGTATGTTGAGAAATACTTGGTGGAGCAGTTGCAAAATCTGCTTAACGATGGTGATACGTTTGAGGCTATCCCTGATGAAGATTCTTTGGAAGACAAAGATGTACAGGGAGGTCAAGATATTATTGTTTACCTTGTTCATGGAAAGGAGAAAACGCCATTATACTATATCGAAATTAAATCCCGATGGTCAACCAGAGAATCAGTAGAGATGAGCAAAACTCAATTGGAAGTGTCTGCCGACAAAAAGGATAACTATGCACTATGTGTAGTTGATATGCATGACTACGACAAAGAAATGGTGTTCAGGGATGAGTATCCTAAAGAATTCGCTGAGATTAAATCAAGAATTGCCGTAGTTGATAAGATCGGCGAGCGGAATGAGATATTAAAGCCTCACATCCAATATACAAAGACCGATGTCCATTTAGGTGGAGATGTCAAATCTATTGTTCCACAAGATTATGTGAAGGTTAATCATATTTCTTTTGATGAATTGATGGATGTTCTTGTCGAAAAAGTGAAAACCTATTATCTGAACAAATGAAAAAGGAACAACGAAAGATGAACTTAGCAACATATCGCAAGTGCGATGAGATTCGCCAAGAGGTACTGACTGCTCGCAATGGGAAGAAAGTGCGAAAACAAGATTATCCAGCTGCGGTGGTCTCTTGCGCAGACTCATGGGCGAATTTCCAGAATGCAATTGCTGAAACGAGTGGAAAAGTTGATAGCAATTCATATGCGCAAACACCAAAATTGGAATCTGCTCTTAGGACGCTGGGCGCAATTGGTGGTAAACGTGATGAGAATATTTGCAAGAATTATATTGGAGGATGCGCAGAACCACATGCGGCACGTACTGTTATGAAAGAGAATAATACTGCAACAGTAAATGGCTTGGTTTTCAGCTATGCTTATCGTCCAAGGACTAAGATGGTAATTCGGTATTGCAGGAATTGTACGGATGTATTTAATGTTCAGAATCCATGAGTGAAACACATTACTACTCAAATTACGCTAATAGCCGCGATATTGATTGTTTCTTCCGTATTGGGGATGTGGCATATCATTTCGCTTCTAATGGACAGCCTATACCAAGGTTCGTTACTAGGAAGACAAATCTGCAGATAC
>Ga0310695_10013455_pt1 | contig 11247 bp, 23 predicted proteins | sample RumenRJG_04DNA_FD_203882 | JGI IMG/M metagenome (GOLD analysis project Ga0310695, IMG submission 203882) | Bovine rumen microbial communities from Lethbridge, Alberta, Canada - RJG_04 (v2) (version 2) | ecosystem: Host-associated > Mammals > Digestive system > Stomach > Rumen | place: Canada... | reverse complement strand
GGATGGCATCATTGAGGACATGAAGGATTTAGGACTTCAACCGCCGATGCCGCGAGAGGTCCGGGCAGCACTTGAAGAATGGGAAAGGCAACATGGACGAAAAGAAGAGAAAACAGGGTAAGGCATCACGCGAGAAAGGAGCGAGAGGGGAAAGACTCTTGAGAGATTATCTTCGAAGCTTCGGGGCCTGCGTGAGAAGGGGATATGTGTTCTGCAGAGAATCTGATCTGGTCGGCCTTCAGGGCATCCATATCGAATGTAAATTCGTCGAGAAACTGAATGTCAGGAAGGCCATGGATCAGGCCATCGCTGAAGCTGGGAAGAGGAAAGACGGACTGCCGGCGGTGTTCTGGAAAGTGAGCAGAAAGCCGTGGCTGACGATCATGAGGACAGAAGATTTTATGGTGCTTTATCAAATGGCAAGGAGGGGAAAAGATGACCCAGTGCGAGATGATACTCGAATACATGAGGCAAAATGATGGAATAACAAGCAGAGATGCTTTTCTGCTTGGATGCACAAGGCTGGCGGCGCGGATCGCGGATCTGAAGAAAAACGGGCACCGCATCAGCGCGGAAAGAGTAACAGTAAACAAAAAGACGTTCACCTGTTACCACTTGGAGGAAGTAAATGGCAAGTAGAAGGATGTTCTCTCTGAGAGTCATCAATAGTGCAAGGTTTCTCAAGATGCCAGTATCATCACAGGCACTTTACTTCCATCTTGGAATGAGGGCAGACGATGACGGCATTGTAGAAGCATTCACCACGATCAGGGCGGTTGGATGCACAGAGGATGACCTCAGAGTATTAATGGCAAAAGGATTCGTCAAGGTACTGAACGAAGACCTCATAACCTATATCACCGACTGGAACGAGAACAACAAGATCAGACCGGACAGGAAGATTGACAGTATGTACAAGGATTTACTCCTCAAAATCGTTCCTGATGCACCTCTCATTGAGAAGAAAGAACGGTCAGACATCAAACGGACGGGCAATGGACAGGCAGTGGGCAACCAATGGACGGACATTGGACAACCAATGGACGGCATAGGTAAGGATAGGTTAGGTAAGGTTAGTTTAGGAGAGGTTAGTTTAGTAGAGGATAGGTTAGGTAATACTCTTGAGCAACCTCCGGTTGACTCGACTAAGGAACGGTTCGAATACCTCTGGGATTTGTACCCCAACAAGAAGGGAAAGAAACAAGCATTTGCAGCATTTCAGAGGGCAGTCAAAAAGGGGACTTCCATTGACACGATCCGTGAGGGTATCAAGGCATATGTCAGATACATCAATGAGTCAAAGATTGAATCCAAATATATCAAACAGGGTTCGACCTTCTTCCAACAGGAGGCATGGAATGACGATTGGACACCTCAGAGACCTAAGGGGTCTGTAGGAGGATTCTTGGAGGAGTTACAAGCATGGTAAACAGACTTTCAAAAGATGACTTCAAAGTCATCATGGCATCGCTCAAGGGAGCATTTCCAACATGGAACATCGACCAACACGGACTGAACCTCTGGTACACAACCTTGCAGGACATTCCGTATCCCACATTGAGCAAGGCAGCCACGAATTACATTATGACTCATAAATTTGCTCCGACCATTGCCGACCTTAGAGAATTGTCCTATCGGTTAAGCACTGATGCACCGATGCTCGCGCCGGCGGCATGGAATCAGCTGATCAGAGCACTGCGGCAGGCATATTCTCCCGATTCAGAGATGTATTGGGATCAGTTGCCCGACATTACAAAGAAGATCGTGGGAGGATATACCACATTCAGGCAGTGGGGCAACACTTCACTTGAAACATTGGAGAGTGTACAGAGGCCCATGTTCATCAAGCGGTTTGATGAGTACCAGAGGAGGGAAATGATCGACAAGATCACTCCAATTTCTGTAAGGCCACCACAGCCGGCGATTCCTGGCACTCCCAAAAGGGATTTGATTGAGGAAAAAAGGGGAGATGGAGTCGAAGCCCCGGATGACTTGATGAAGAAACTGAGAGAGAGGTTGAACAATGGCAAAATCAATTCTTGATACACGAAAGGGAATCTGTTTCTTATGCGGGCAGTACGGGATGACGGAAACACACCACATTTTCGGAGGGCCTAACCGCAGGCTCTCCGATGAAGATGGGCTGGTCGTTTATCTGTGCCCTTACTGTCACAACATACCTCCAAATGGCGTCCATTATGACGCACAGGCAATGAAAAGGCTGAGACAGGTAGGGCAGAAGGCCTACGAAGAGAAAATGGCGCAGAACGGTGTTGAGAAGCCCAGAGAGGCATTCATGAAAAGATATGGGAAAAATTGGCTTGATTGATGTGGACGGTCACAACTACCCGAATCTTCCTCTGATGAAAATCTCAGCATGGCACAAGAAACAGGGTGATCACGTTGAGTGGTACGATCCTTGGACAGGACTGGTCGATGAATACGACAAGGTATATATGTCGAAAGTGTTCTCGTTCACTCCCGATTATGAGCATCCTGTCTATGCCAAAGAAGTGAAAAAGGGCGGTTCTGGTTACTGCATCAAACTTGTGGACGGCAAGGAGATTTACGATACCGAGAAAGACACTCCATTGCCCTACGAGATAGAGCATTGTTATCCCGACTATTCACTGTATCCCGAACAGACTGGATGGGGATTACCTCTCAAGAAGCAAACCGCATACGGATTCTTAACAAGAGGATGTCCGAGGGGATGCGGATTTTGCCATGTAGCTGCAAAGGAAGGGCGATGCAGTAGACAAGTCGCAGATAGCCTATCAGAGTTTTGGAATGGTCAAGGAAACATAGTCTTGTGTGACCCAAACATACTTGCTTGTCCAAATCACATGGAGTTACTTCAACAGTTGGCAGATAGCAAGGCGAGAGTCAACTTCAACCAAGGGCTTGACATTCGGCTGGTCAACGACAGGAATCTTGAGATCCTCAAAAACATCAAATTGGAGAGTATACACTTTGCTTTCGACAGATGGCAAGACAAGGATCTGATTGAGCCGAAGCTGAGAGACTTCGTAGCCAAGACAGGATTTGATCGAGGCAAAGGTCATGTGATGGTCTACATCCTTACCAACTTCGATACTACGATTGAGCAAGATATGTACCGCATACAACTCTGTAGGGAACTGAATATCAGCCCATACCCGATGGTCTACGACAAGGAGCATTGCGCACCTGTCTACAGAAAACTCCAAAGATGGTGCAACAATTCGCTGTTTTGGAAATTTGAAACATTTGACGATTATTTGAAGAACGAGAAATACACACACGGCAAAAGGAGTAACAATGAGCAGACCTAGTGGCGCGAAGATCCGCGCAATAATCAAACGGCCTGATGAGGAATACGGCCATGTAACAAACATCAGCCCTTCGCTGAAGAATCTGCAGAAGACGGTGGAAGGGTACATCGAGAGAGTAAAGATCTGTGATGGTGTGGCAATGCTGATTAATGAGGATGGCAAATACTGCTGTCTTCCGAGAAATTTCCAGTTTGGGAACTATCCCACAAACACGATCATTGCCGGCACAGTGGTAATTGTAGGAGAAGAGAACGGAGAATTCACAGACTGCCCTCTTGATTTTGCAATGTGGAAGGAACTGCTGAAAGGATGGGGGAACTGAAGAAAGGAGACCAAAATGAATAGGGTCATTGGAAAAATATACCAAACAGATGATTATGGCATGTTTAAGCGACTGCCGGACAATCGTGATGTTTTAGAAAAACGTGTGAGGAAGTTGGTGGCGTCAATATCTGAAAAGTACCTGACAAATCCGATCATTGTCAATGAAAACATGGAGATCATTGACGGACAGGGCAGGTATGAAGCACTTAAACATCTTGGAAAGCCGATTGATTATATTGTTGTACACGGCGCAGGAAGTGAGGACTGCAAGCGGATGAACCGCTTTAATACAAAGTGGTCAACATTGGATTTTGCCAAGAGTTTCGCAAAGGCCGGAAACAAAGCATATATTACTCTGCTTCGCGGAGTCAATGCGACAAACCTTCCGATAGGAACAGTTTTAAGGCTCGCCAATCACGGTACAAAAGCAGGCGGAACAAGTTATGCAATGAGCAAATTTGAAAAAGGACTGCTTGACTTTACAGATTTAGATTACGACAAAGTGATCCGTGTACACAAAGCGGCAGATGAGATTACATATGCATTGCAAACAACACACCGAAGGAACGACGCGTTTTACACCGCAGTAAAAATCATTACTGAGACAGAGAATTATAGCCATGACAAGATGCTGAGAAACTGTGCGGCATTGAGATCTTCTTATAATCAGATGTCTGCGCTGAAGGATCAGCTTGTCGAGTTTGAGCGCATTTACAACTACAGAACAAGCGGCGATAAGAAACTGTATTTCTCGGACTACCTCAGAGGCAAAGGAGCTGCGGTCCGTGATTATGGCAAAACCTATTCACCATATGACGACACAGACATTTCGACGCTTAAATGATTGGAGGAGAAAAAAGAATGAACAAAGTAATACTTATGGGCAGACTTACAAAGGACCCGGATGTTAGATACACACAGGGCAATGATCCGATGTGTGTTGCAAGATACACGCTGGCAGTAGACAGGAAGATCAGCAGAAACAGCAATATCAACGGCAACAACGCAGACTTCATCCCTTGTGTCTGCTTCGGCAAGACAGCAGAGTTCGTTGAGAAATATCTCAAGAAGGGAACGAAGATGGCAGTCACCGGTCGTATCCAGACCGGATCGTATACGAACAAGAGCGGGCAGAAGGTGTTCACTACGGAGGTAGTAGTGGAGGATCAGGAGTTTGCCGAGAGCAAGAACGCACAGAGCAATGGACGGCAGCCGGAGGCAAAGGAAGACGCAAAGGAAGACGGCTTCATGGACATTCCGGACGGAATGGTTGAGAAACTGGATATGGACAATCTTCCGTTCGTATGATCGGGGAGGGCCTCTATATGAGGCCCTTATAAGGAAAAACTATGGATGCAAAACAAAGATTATCAGAGAACATCAGAAAGGCATATGAAAAGTGTGGGAAAAGCAAACGGCAGATAGCCAGAGAGACGGGGCAGGACCGCACGACCATTATTCGATGGATCAATGGCACGTACATTCCCAATGCGCTGTCGCTCAAGATATTCTGCGATGCGGTGGGAACGTCAATAACTGAGATTTATAAAGGGGTGTAAGATGCGAAGACAGGCGCATATTCAGGCATATAAAAAATTGGAAAAAGAGGGAGATAAATGGGCTCTGATCCTTTACTCAGGACTTGCTCTTGCAATGTACCGCCACTGGGGAATGAAGAAGACCGCGGTAACGAGGCTTGTGGATGTGACGTGGGATGCATGGAGGGAGTGTGCAGCGGATCATGATTCCAGCATCATTAAGATGTGTGAAGAAGTGACCGGGATTGAAGTGCAGAACGGGTCCGGAACAAGCTGGAGGGATGTGCCATACCTCAGTGGGGAGAAGCTGGGGCAAATGACGGAAGAGCAGTGGCTTTATCTAAGGCAGCAGCAGATCAAATGGGTAAGGCCGAGCATCATGGCATGTATCTTGATCGGCCTGCATAGGAAATATGGATATGGGTATGACCGGTGCCTGAGAGTGTATCAGCAGATCCAGGCGATTGAGGATGAATATAAAGGGAATCAGAAGAAGATCTGTAAAGCGGCGCTGGAAGAAGTCGGTGTGGATATTGATGATATGATGCACAGAAGAAGGAGGGAAGCAGTATGAGTGACCTGATAAGCAGAAAGGAAATAATAGACCGCCTTGAACGAGTGATACAGAACGGAGTGCCTAGCGAGGATGGCATGCACCCGATTAGTGCGGAGATGGTGTTGGAGGTGGTTAAGTCACAACTTGGCAGAGGTTGGCACGGACTTAATCAGCAGACAGGCGGCGATTGATGCGCTGCATATGCACTTAATGTACCGCATGGGAACGGATAGCAATAAAAAGCGGCTTGATGATTGGATTAACAGTTTGCCGTCCGCACATCCCGAAATCATACGGTGTCGTGAGTGTAAATTTGCAAGTGGTGACAGTAGGATTTGTATGAAGTTTGACCATAGCCCGATTGGCGAACTTGATTTTTGCTCATTTGCAGAGAGGAGAGAGGTGACAACATGAGTCTGAGAGAAGATGTCGAGTTGTATACAAAACTGTCAGGAGAAGATGGAAGTCAGGAAACAATCGGCACAATAGGGGCATATCTTCGTGGATACAGACAAGGCAAAGAAGACGCTGAACCGCACTGGATACCAGTGACGGAGAGACTGCCAGAAGAAAAAGACGCAGGAATCCTAAAGAAACTCGGAACGAGCAAACGGTCAGAATATGTTCTTGCCACGGTAGAAGTGAAAGGCGAAAGGATGACGGTAACTGCTTGTACATACGACGGGAAATGGGATTGGAATATGAAGTATGCATTCCCAGATTACAAAATTGTCGCATGGATGCCCTTGCCAGAATCTTACAAGGGGGTGACGGATGGTAGAGATTAACAGATGCACTCGCACCAATTTCTGCGCTGACTGCGACGATCCCGATTGTCTGCTTGCAGGAGAGGTCGAAGCGGACTGCCCGAAATGGAAGTGCGACAATCCGTCAATGGACTGTGAGAACTGCGAGTTTTTGAAGGAATATAAGAGAGAGGTGACGGAATGAGAAAACCCGAAGATATTAAGATTGGCGATAAGACGTTGGCAGAGGTCATTGAGAATCACAAGCATTGGTGGAACGAGGACTGCGAAGGTTGGCAAAGCATGCGAGCCGGCCTGAGCGGAGCCAACCTGAGCGGAGCCAACCTGAGCGGAGCCTACCTGAGCAGAGCCGACCTGAGCGGAGCCTACCTGAGCAGAGCCGACCTGAGCGGAGCCTACCTGAGCAGAGCCAACCTGAGCAGAGCCGACCTGAGCGGAGCCGACCTGAGCAGAGCCGGCCTGAGCAGAGCCGACCTGAGCGGAGCCGACCTGAGCGGAGCCGGCCTGAGCGGAGCCTACCTGAGCAGAGCCGACCTGAGCGGAGCCTACCTGAGCAGAGCCAACCTGAGCAGAGCCGACCTGAGCGGAGCCGACCTGAGCAGAGCCGGCCTGAGCAGAGCCGACCTGAGCGGAGCCGACCTGAGCGGAGCCGGCCTGAGCGGAGCCGACCTGAGCGGAGCCGACCTGAGCGGAGCAAAGAATGTTCCGTATATCCCTTATGCTTGCCCCGATTTTGGGATGTTCATAGGTTTCAAAAAAGCGTTTGGTTACATCGTTGTCCTTGAAATCCCAGAGGATGCAAAAAGGCTGTCTGCAACAGGTCGTAAATGCAGATGCAACAAAGCAAAGGTGCTTGAGATTCAGAACATTGATGGCACAAAAGCTAATGTTACAAAGGTTGCGAGCGGTTATGATTCGAACTTTGTTTACGAGGTAGGCAAAACGGTAAGCGTTGACAACTTCTGTGAGAACAGGTGGGAGGAGTGCAGCCCAGGAATCCACTTTTTTATCAATCGCCAAGAGGCTGTTAATTATTGAGAGGTGACGGAATGAGTTTCATAGTACCAATGGAAAAGCCAAAGCGATGCGGATTATGTCCGTGTTTTCACGCAGAACATCCGATGCACTGTCAAGCGGTTAAAGCACATAAAGATAAAAGGATCATAGCACCATATGGAGCACCAATCCCAGACTGGTGCCCGCTAATCGAACTGCCACCGCACGGACGGCTGATAGCCGAAAAAACAATCACGGAAATTAGATACCACGATGCTGACGGATATCATATAGTCAACGGCGAGCAGTTGTGCGAGTTAGAAATTGATGCAGAAACAGTAATCGAAGCGGAAGGAGAGACATGAGCAAACAGAATGAAATCAACGTAGGAGACGAGGTCAACTGGTTAGGTGACTGCTTCATCGTGACCCGAATCTTTCAGCCACACAATATGAAAGAACAGTGTGACGGAATAGACGATGACGGATGCGTTTATCACGATGTTCTTATCAAAGACCTTGAGAAGACCGGCAGACACTTCGACATCGCCTCAATACTGGAGGCTATGCGATGTGGACAGTGATCAGTGAGATGGGCCCGGACGGACCTGAGTACATAGTAGTCAACAAGCAGACAGGGGAACGCATAGGATATTCTGACTGCGAACCGTGGGCCCAGGAATTTGCAGACGAACTGAACCGAGAGGGGAAAGAATGATAATCATATTTTTTATAGCGGGGATAATAATCTATGAATATTTCAGAGCACCGGAAATGCATGAGTGAGGAAGAGGCGAAGAGGATCATCCTGGAAGATCCACATGGCAATATCGTGAAACGGATGGAGGCTATTGCAGTGGCAAGGTCCGTCCTTGGAGAGAAATGCAGCATGAAGGATATCTGGGAATGGGCAGAAGCGGATAATTGAATAATTAAAGAGTCTCAGCTAAAATACCTTAACCATCGTGGTTGAGGTATTTTTTTGTGGAGGACGCTGAATAAGTGGTAAAAAAAGAGTTCATACAGATAAAAATTGAAGACCTGATCCCGTATGGCAACAATCCACGTCACAACGAGGAAGCAGTCCCCGACGTGGCGGAAAGCATACGGCAGTGCGGGGACCTGGACCCGATCGAGGTAGACGAGAACAACGTCATCCTGAGCGGGCACACGCGGCTCCTGGCGCTGCGGCAGCAGGGATTCACGGAAACCGATGTGATCCGGTACACGGGGCTTACGGAGGAGCAAAAAAAGAAGTACCGATTGCTCGCAAACAAGACGGGCGAAAAGGCCACGTGGGACCTCGAGAAACTGGCCGAGGAACTGGACGACTTGGATTTTGATGGATTCGACTTTGGATTTGACCTTGACGGCATTTTAGAGGACGAAAAAGAAATCGAAGAGGACGAAGTGCCCGAAAAAGCCGAATCACGGTGCAAACTTGGCGATTTGTGGCAAATTGGTTCGCACCGTTTAATATGTGGGGATTCTACGGATGTTGCGGTTATTGACAGGCTTATGGATGGGGTAAAGGCTAATATGGTCTTCACAGACCCTCCCTATGGATATAATTATCAATCGAATATGCGAACACAAAGCGAAAAGTTTGATGTTTTGGAAAATGACGATAAAATATTAGACTTTTTTCAAAGTATAAAAAATACAGTTGTTGGATTTGTTTATGTGTGTACTACTTGGAAAACAGCAGATAAATGGATTGAATTATTTAAAAATTATTACGAATTAACAAATGTGATTATATGGGATAAAGGCGGCGGAGGTATCGGAGATTTATTTCATACATTCTCAACAGACTATGAAATGATTTTAGTTTGCAACAATGGGCAGGAATTACGGGGGAAGAGATACGGTTCTGTGTGGAATTTTACAAACACAGAAATATCAAAGATGAAAAAAGAAGAACTGCTTAAAATTGTTTTGGAACAGAAAGAATATTATTCAATTTGGAAACAAAAGAAAGATAATCCGAATGAATATGTGCATCCGACGCAAAAGCCAGTAGCCTTATCTGCAAAGGCGATAAGAAGTAGCACAGATTTTGACGAAATTGTCCTTGATGTATTCGGTGGTAGTGGTAGCACACTAATAGCCTGTGAACAGTTGAACAGAAAATGCTATATGGCAGAACTCGACCCGAAGTATTGCGATGTCATAATTGCAAGATGGGAGAAATTCACTGGGAAAAAGGCGTTGAGAATAGAGCAATGAGATTGAACATGGGAACAACGCGCAAAGAAACCGAAAAGACGCTGTGCGTTTACAGATATACCGACATAGAGGATGAGCAGATAAAATATGTCGGTATCGTGCGGAAAGGGAAACTGTCAAACAGACTGCAGTCTCACGAAATCGATGATGAGTGGTGCAAGGACAGAGGATGGTTCATTGAATATTTTGATTGCGACACGCAGTCTGAGGCAGAAGCATTCGAAGCACATCTGATTGCCTTATACGGCACTGACAAATACTACAATGTCAAAAAGGCGGGATGGGGAATAAATAAGTATCTGCCAGATGTTGAAAAATGGTGGAAACCTGCCATGAATCCAACATGCGCGGATTTTGAAACAATGAGGGCATTCAGAAAGTTCAAAAAGGCAGTGGCAGAAAGGAATTATGAAGAAGCAAGGCGATTATTTGAAAGCTTTGAAATTACGCGAGGGTGAGCATGGGCGCGGGAAGAAAGCGAATTGAAATCGATGAAAGACTGTTCAAAAAGTTATGCGGCATATTCTGCACAAAGGAAGAGATCGCAGGTGTATTTGACTGTTCCGAGGACACCATAGAAAGATGGTGCAAAAGGACATATGGATTGAAATTTGCGGAGGTCTATAAAAAAGAGAGCGCAAAGGGCAAAATGAGTCTGAGAAGAAACCAGTTCAAACTGGCAGAGAAGTCTGCGGCAATGGCCATATTCCTTGGAAAGAACTATCTGGGGCAGACAGACAGATTTGAACAGATTGTAACAGAAGTCGAGGATCTTACACCTTTGGCGGAGATGCTGAAAGATGAAGAAAACGACGATTGAATGGCAGCCATTCTCTGCAAAGCATAAGAGATACATCAAGACGGCTCTGCACAGCAAGATGTCAGTGGCAGAGGGCGCGATCAGATCGGGCAAGACGATAGATCACTGCATCATCGCCGCGGCGCTGTTGGAAAGAGTGCGGGACAAGATCCACCTCGCGTCAGGCTCGACAATAGCGAATGCCAAGATGAATATCGGAGACTGTAATGGCTTCGGGCTTGAGCATCTTTTCAGAGGTCGGTGCAGGTGGGGCAAGTACAAGGATAATGAAGCTTTGTACATCAGCACTCAGACAGGCGATAAGGTCGTGGTGTTTGCCGGAGGCGGGAAGGCTGATTCATACAAAAAGATTCTCGGTAACTCATATGGAATATGGATAGCAACGGAGATCAATGAGCATTATGACAGTGACGATTCGCGGACATCCTTTATAAAGGTCGCAATGGGCAGGCAGGCTGCTTCCCTTGATCCGTATATTCTGTGGGACCTGAACCCGTGTTATCCGTCACACCCGATCTATACGAGATACATTGATGTGTTCCCATCAAGGTATGTCGGAGGATACAACTATCAGCACTTCACGATTGCTGACAACCTATCTATCACTGAGCAGAGGCGGAAGGAGATAGAGAGCACCTATGATGTCGGGTCAGTGTGGTACAGAAGGGATATTCTGGGAGAAAGGTGCATTGCAGAGGGCCTTG
>Ga0310695_10013453_pt1 | contig 11248 bp, 1 predicted proteins | sample RumenRJG_04DNA_FD_203882 | JGI IMG/M metagenome (GOLD analysis project Ga0310695, IMG submission 203882) | Bovine rumen microbial communities from Lethbridge, Alberta, Canada - RJG_04 (v2) (version 2) | ecosystem: Host-associated > Mammals > Digestive system > Stomach > Rumen | place: Canada... | reverse complement strand
AATTCTTGCGAATCCTCGGGAACAGTATCTCACAAAAACAGGCGGGATTCTATCCGCCGCCAGAGTTTACGCTTACGGTTAAACTGCTGAATATCTCATTTTCTGCGATTTCCCGATGAAAAGGACAAAAGCTCGCATACAAAATTCGACCGCTTTCGACGCAATCCCCTAAACTTCGATAGGAGATACCGTCGAAAACGGTTGAAAAAAATAAGGGCGCAAGCAGCGGTTGAACTGCCTGCGCCATTTTTGTTCGCGGGGGTGGGTATTTTGCTTTTCGTGACCTCCGCCTTTTTGTGCAGAGTTGAATTATCACGCCGTAGACCTATATACCGTCAGAAACAGATACGCGGCTATTTCACCTCACGTTTCTCCTTCGCGCCGTTCCGTACCGGTATGCTTTCTTTTTGAAGTTGCGTGAGAATAGCGGGCCGAAGCCCGCTATTCTCAATTTTCGCACCTGCGAATGGGTTTTTGCTTACTTTACGATGTTTTAATGAAGCGCATGAGCATGGTTGCCACCTGCGCGCGGGTCGCCTTGCCCTTGGGAACGAGGTTCCCGTCTATGCCGTTGATGACGCCGTCATCGCACGCCCACTCCATCGCGGGGAGCGCCCATTCGCTGACGGTCATCGCATCGCCAAAACCGTTGAGACCGGCGTTCGCGCTCACGTCAAGCTTCTTGTACTGCGCGTAGCGATAGAGAATCGTAGCAAGCTGCTCACGGGTCACGGGATCGTTCGGAGCGAACTTGCCGTTATCGCCCATCACGATACCCTCGGCGTTCGCCCAACGGACGGCCTGACCGTACCACTGCTCGCTGTCCACATCGGAGAACTCACTCGCGCCCACATAGGCGGGGCTGCCCTCCAGTCGCCAGAGCATCGTGACGATCATCGCGCGGGAGGTATCGCCGTTGGGGTTGAACAGATTGTCGCCCACGCCGTTCATCACATTGTTCTTGACCGCCCAGCGGATCGCCTCTGCGTACCACGCGGAAACGTCCACGTCAACAAACTTCGAGAGATCCACATCAGGCTTGAAGGTCACGTCGATCTTGACCTTGCCGCTGGGCTGGGTGAAGGTGTAGGTCGTGTCGTTCACCCTGGTCACGCTGACCGCCTTGCCGTTGGCGTCGGTAACGGTCACGGTATCCGCCTCATAGCCCTCGTTGGGCTTGACGGTGATGGTCACCGTTTCGCCGCTCTTGGCATTTTGGGGCGCAACGCTGAACGTACCGTTCGCGGTCTCGTTGGCTGCCTGCGTTCCGCCTGCTCCGCCGACACTGCCGCCATTGTTGCCGTTGCTGCCAGAACCAGGATCGGTCACGTCGGGGTTGTAGCCGATGGCATAAGTGGAGAACAGTTTGGTGTGAAGAACGATCAGGTTGTTCGTCCGATCCAGCGTGTAATAGCTTGTATCGTTGCTGCTCGTTCCCAGCTTGGTCGCTTCACCGTCGTGGAAGCGGTACAGGCTGATCTGTGCATTGGATTTGCCGCTCAGATCGTAAGGAATGCTGATATCAATCAACTTCGCTGTCTCCGTAACCGCTTCTTCGCCTTCGCTCTGACCGTTCTTTGTGATCTCCTTCTTCACGTCAATGTTCAGGTAATCACGTTCCTCGGTCGCGGCGTTCGCTGTAGAGGCAATCGCTTCGATCGCATTCTTCGTCTCCACGTCGGCGGTGGTCGCATCCTTCTTCTCCACGGTCATCGTGACGGTGACGCTGCGGTCATCGAGTTTGCTGCTTGCGGCTTCGGTATCCAGACCGCCGACCACGACAGGGGGCGTGTCGGTACCCGCGACCGAGACGATGGAGCTGTAATCGCTCTCCGGCATGGCGAAGCTCGCGTTGCCGGTAACAATCGCTCCGTTCACGATGCTGATCGCGCTCGTCACGGTCAGCGGCTCGGTGAACACGTTGCCGTCCTGATCGAGACGCTCCACGTTCTGAACCGCGACAATGTTGTAAATGCCGTCCGGGACGCTCTTGAAAGTGTAGCTGCCACTGTACTTCTGGTTGTCGCCATTATAGGCCAGCGCCGCGATCTGTGTCTCGCCGATCCGGATATCGCCGCGCTTGAGCGTCACTTCGGTCACGCCGCCCTCGGCGCCGGTGATCGTTCCCGTGACGTTCGTCGCACTGCCCCAGACCGCGTACAGCGTGACGCTCTCTCCGGTGGTCAGGCTCGTCACGGTCTGGCCGTCGCCATAGCGCACCGCGCCGGTTTTCGTGGTCGCCCAGCCCGCAAACACATGACCTTCATAGGTGAAGTTGTTGTTGGTCAGCTTCTCGCCCGTTCCGTAAGTGAAGTTGGTCTGTGGATTCATCGTGCCCGTGCCGCCGTTCGGGTCAAAGGTAACGCTGTAAGTGTTCGCCGTCCACTGCGCGACGTAAGTGCCGCCGTAGATGGCGGAGGTCACCATATCACCGCTGTTGTTCAGCTTCCAGCCGTCGAAGGTATAGCCGGGGCGCTCAATGGCGGAGCCGTTCGCCAGCGTGTAAGTGTCCTCCGTAAACGTAGCGGTGAGGGCAAAGGTGCTGCGCGACTTGACCTTGCCGCCGTTCAGATCATAAACAACGGTCTTGGTCGTGGGCGTCGTGCCGGTCGCCTCTGCAGACCACGCGGAAACGGTGTAGTTTGTCTCCGTGGCCGCGGGAACGGAACGGACATACACTTTGTAGTTGTGGCTCTCCTTCAGGCCGGTCAGCGTAAACTTGTTCTCGCTGTCCAGCGTCGCGGATTTCCATGCGGTGCTGCTCGCTGTCGGCGCGGCGGCACCCATATCCACCACCACATACTGCACCTTTTTGCTCGCCGGGTCATTTCCGCTGACTGTGATGGTCACGCCCTCCGCGGTGACGGTCGGGGTGGTCAGCGGCGCGGGGGATACGGTGAAGTTGGTCGTTGCGGTGGTGTAATCGGAATAGCCAGTCTTGGCAATTGTGGCACGAATCTCATAGGTTCCGACAGCCAGCGTGTTGTCGGGATTGCCCTGAGTCCAGGCTTCTGCGCCGACCTTGCGGTATTCATACGTCGAACTCGCTACATCGACCAACGTACCGTTCACCACGGGTGCCGAAGCGCTGCCGCCATAGGTGTAACCGCTCATCGCCACCGTAGGCGCGGCGCCGGAATAAGGCAGCGGCTTTTCAAGCGTCTGAACGGTTTTGCTGATCGCCGTGCCTGTTACCTGCCATGCCTCGCCGCCTGTGCGGACGAACACGGTGTACTTGGTGTCCGCTGTCAGGCGACTGAACTCGTTGCCGGACTGCCAACCTGTTGCGGGCGTTTCGGTCACGTTGCCCTCAACGCAGGCGTACTCATAGTGGCGCGTGGAGGTGTTGCCGAAGCCCGGCACGGTGATGGTTGTCTGCGTCGCCGTCGTAGAGAATTTCCTCGCGTTCGGAGTCACGGCAAGGACGGCGGCGACGGTTACGTATCCGTTCACATCCTTAGTGATCGAAGCGGTCGCGTTGGACGATTCTGCTCCCTCCGCCTTGACGTTGATGGTCTTGTTGTAGTCCTCTCCGATGAGCGTATACGCCGCGCCGGTCGCGCCGGATATCTTGTTCCCATCGCTGACTTCGCCGCGATACCACTGGTAGGTCACGCCGGTGGGGACTTCGCCATCCTTGCCGGTAACGGCTGCCGTCAGCGTACTGCCGACCTGTGCCGTGCCGTTGATGCGCACGCCGGTCAGCGGAACCGTCTTAGCGGGCGTTTTCAGTGTCAGGGGCACCGAGGGCGCACCGGCTTTGATAACGGTGGGGGCTCCGCTCTCGACCTCGACGCCCTGCACCACGATGCTGTAGGTCGTGTTGCCGGTCAGGCCGCTGATAACAAGCGGGAACTCGAACTGGCTGGGGAAAGAAGTCCATGTCGTTCCGCCGTCGATGCTGTACTGATACCTGCCGTCCGCGCGATAGTTCTCAAAGCCGTCGATCTTGATCGTGTTTTCGGTGACGGTGGTCTTGCTGACACTGAGGACGGGGGTGGTGTACAATCCGACCTCGACCACCGCGCTGTCCACGTCGATCACGCCTGTGTTGACCGCGTCCGTACCGGCCACGGTGACCCTGACGCGAACGGTCTTGCCGATATCCTCGGCGCTGCTGATCGTGTAGGTGTTTCCTGTCGCACCCGAAATCGCAGTTTCGCTCTCCGACTCGCCACTCTTATCCACGCGATACCATTGATAGGAATAGCTGCCGTTTGCGGCTGTCAGATTCGTGGCGGTCAGTTCCCTGCCATAGCGCGCCGTACCGGTCATGGTGAAGATCGGCAGCGTGGCAACTGCGAGCGCGGCGGACGGCGTGCCTGCATGGTAGTTCTCCGTCTCCTTCTCGCGCACGACGACCTGATAGGTCGTGGAGGGGGTCAGACCGGTAAATTCAGCGCTGTTCTGCCAGCTCGCTCCGTTGTCCTTAGAATACTCGTACTTCGTGGGTTCCGTCTGTGCGGGAGCGGTAACGGTGATCGTGCTGTCGGTCCGGCTCGCCTTCACGCCGGTGGGCGCGTCGTGGCCCGCCTTGGCGATGGTGTAGGTCACGCTGGCGGTGACGTTGCCGGTCGTTTCGCCATCAACCTTCACGCCCGTCAGCGTGATGCTGGCGGTATAGGTTCCGGCAGCGGTGGGCGCGGCTTTAAGAACCGTATCGCCTTGCTTGTAGACGATGGTCGGAACCGAAATCCCGCCGAGGCCATTGGTGACCGTGGCGTTGGCGCTGCCTTCCCCACCGTAAATCGTCAAAGCGGGGGCGTTGATGACCATCGTGTCGGTTGTTGCTCCGTCATGAGACCCGTCACTGTTTCCGCAGATCGCGCTGATCGTCGCACCGCTTGCGCTGAAACTGCCCCAATTATGATCGTGTGCAGTTGTCTTGAAAGACGCCGTACTGGGGGAAGAAGCATTGTAGTCATCAGTCGCCTTCAGTCTCTGATAGAAGGTGTACAGAGTTTCCTTCGTCAAGCCGGTGAAGAGGGTGCTGTCCTGCCAGATATTGCCGTCCGTACTGTACTCGCAGCCCTCCACCGCATCCAGCGTAATGCTGGTCGCACTGATGTTTTCCGCCCTCGGCGCGGCGGGGGCGGTCGGGGTTGCCTTGTTCATCGTGACCGTGAAGCTGCCGGTTGCGTCCTCATGGTTCGGCGCGCTCGCCTTGAAGTAGACCGTTCCAGAGTCAGCAACGTTGGTGAAGGTCGGCATTGTACCGTACTCGCCGCCCTCGGTCGTGCTGTAGGTGAACGTTACCGTCTGGTTATTGACCGAGGTTGCGGCAGTAGTAACCTGCGGGGTCTGCGCGCTGCCGGTATAGGTCAGCGCGCCGTTCTGCGATGCGCTGACATTGGTCAGTTCAGCATTCTCAATGTTGTAATCTACGCTGACGGTCTTCGCGTCCTCGCCTGTGCCGAGCGTAATGCTGGCGCGGTAGGCTCCGACGTTGACGGGAACCGTCTCGACAGCGTCGCCATAGGATTCTCCCTCGCCCTTCGTGGCATAGAGAACCTTTGCGCTGCCCTTAATACCGTTTGCGTCGGTTATCTTGGCCGCAATTGCTTCTCCTGTGTAGGTATTGCTATCCGGCGCAGCGATGGTCAGGGTTGCTTTGCACTCGTCAAGGTAGCAGAACTGGTCGGTATTCGCGCAGGTTGCTATAATCGTCTTGCTATCTTCACTTTCTTTGGTGTAAGTGAACGCGTGCTGATGGTTGACGTAGTGCGCGTAGACCGTGGTGTCTTTGGTGAACGTGTAGTTCGCTGTGATCAGGTCACCACCTGTCTGAGCTGTGTACCAGCCGGCAAAGAACAGCGGTTCCGCGCCAGCTGCCACCGCCTTAGTGGGCTTAGTTTCCGGGAGCGTAATGTGACCTGCCAGGTCGGTCTGAACCGGATCGATGGTAGAATTACTGGTGCCGCCATTGAGGTCAAAGGTCACTGTGCAAACCGTGCAGACGGCTGCACGAGCGGGAGTTTTGTCCTCTTCTATGTCAGAAGCCGTAAAGGCAACTGAAAGCTCCTCGCTCTTTTCCTTTGTAAGCGACAGGGACTCTGATCGGAAGTTCTTCTGTGCGATCACTTCTCCGCTTTCATCAAGCAGAAGCGCTACAGGTATGCCGACATTCGTTTCCTTCATGGAGTTGTTGCGGATATCCGCATAAACGGTATAGCCGCCCTCGTTTTCTTCCACCGAGGTGTCCGTGGTCAGCTTCTCACCGTTGTTTCTGGCCAGCAGACCGGTAAAGGAAAGGTAGTTGTCGTTGTTGTAACTATTCGGCTCCTCGGTTTCATCTACCCATGCGCGAGCGTAGACCGTCAGACCCTCTTCGGGAATCTCTCCGTTAACGAGCGCAGCGATGTCGGTGACATTGAGCGTCCGGACGGTTGTGTAGGTTCCCGCGTCGATCTCCGCAAGCGCGTCGTTGGTGATGGAAACTGCTTTGCCGATCATGCTCTCGTGGAAGGGATCCTTATAGAACGCCAGCTTGACGGTCTTGCCGCTGCCCGCGAGAGGAATGGCGGAGCTGTTGCCCAGCATGACCTGAATATCGCGCTTTCCGTCATACTCCTGCAGGAGCTTGATGCCGGAGATGCCCACATCCGGGCGGTTCAGTGCCAGCGTGCCGCTGCCGAGCGTTTCGCCGCCGCTCGTGACAGTGTAATTTGCGTCGCTTACCGCGCCTTCCGGGACGTTGTAGCTCATAATCAGAGTGGCGGACTGATTCGGGAGCAGGTTCAACCCTGTGAATTCCTTGTTCTGGCCGCCAACCGTCACCGTAACAGAGGCGAGCTTGCTGGTTCCCGTGTTGGTCACGGTAAACTGTACCGGCGTGGTGTAGCCGGGAATCACCTCGGAGATATTGATATCCGCGGTCACGTCCGCCGCCGTCTCCGGGAAGGTACCGGTCGCCAGCTTCAGGGAGGAGATCGCTTCGCCGTCGAGAATATCGAGATTGTTCGGGCTGTCGGAATTGCTCTCGTTCTCACCCAATTCTTTTGTTACTTTATCAAGGTCGATAGAATCATATTTTTCGATTCCCTCGATGGTGCTGTAATCGGTGCCGAGGATGATCGCGTGGATCGCTCCAGTGCTGTCCGTATAGGCGTCAAACCGGTCGACGGTGTAGTTCTTATCCGTCGTGGCGATATTCGTGGGCGCGGTCGTGCCAATCACGTCGTCCGCCTTGAAGAAGCGTACCGCGTTCAGCTCGTACTTGCCCGCGTCGTCTGCCTCGTCGCTGTCCATGCGCTGAGACCAGACGACGGAGACGTTCTCCAGCTTCATATTACCGACTGGCGCCGAGAAATGGAAATCGGAGCTGACGCCCGTCTCTCCGCTGCCGCCGATGCTCTCGGGGAAGTCGATGTCATAGCTGCCGTTCGCGTTGATGCGCGCCAGACGGATGTCGTGGGCAACAACGGCCTTCGTTGCGGTAACATTTCCGTTCGCGTCATATTCAGCAGCGGTCGTCCCCTCGCCCGCGTCGTGCTCGGAGTACCAGCCCAGGACGAAGTAGCCGCCGCCGCCCTCATTGACCGCCGTCACCTGCGCGTTGGTGTCGGTGTAGCTGTCGCTCGTCAGGCGTCCGGTGGTAACGGCGTTGCCGTCCGTGCCGATCACGGTGTAGAAGGTCTCGGTCGTGCTCACGTCCTCGCCGGTGCGGACGGTGTAGACCAGGATCGCCGTGCCGTCGTAGAGCATGGCGGAGTCGATGGCGTTCACCGTGCCGGAAGCGCCGTTGTAGGCGACCTTAGCTTCTGTCCACGAGCTGCCGTTCCAAATGCGGTAGTTGACGTTGTTCTCCACGTCGAACATGGCGGTAATATCCTCAACATCTGCACCGTCCGTCGCCATGGTGGATGCGTTCATGCTGCGCCACGCCACGATGGCCTTGTTGGCGGAGCTTGCCACGGTGGGGGCCATATCCGCAACATAGTTGTCCGTGAGGCGCGTTGTCGTCCACGCCGTGCCGTTGTAAGCGCCGGCGTAAATCTCGGTGGCGTTGAACATCATGCTGAGCTCGTCATTGGTGACCGCCGCGTTCTTGTCCGCCCGCTTGGGAGTCTCGACCTGCTTGACCCACGCGGCGAAGGCGTTATCCTTCGTACCGCTGGCGACCACGTCGAGGTCAGCAAGGACGTTGCCCTCGGAGGTATCCACGCGCGCACTGTTTGCATAGCCCGCGCCGCTCTTGACGGCGTAGCTCACAACGCTCTGAACGTCTTTTGCGTTATCGTTATCGGAAACATAGAGGAACAGCGCGCCGTCGTCGGTGAACGCCGGGTGAGAATAGGGATAGGAGTTGGTCTCAACATCGGTGATTGCGTTTGTGACAGCTCCGGCCGACCGCATCAGGCGTCTGCCGCTTGCCGCGCCGCCCGTCCACGATCTCTCCGCCAGTTCCAGATAGTCGCGGTTTTCCAGCTCTGCGCCGCCTTCGATTTCGACAATCGTGCTGCCGTCGTCAAAGAGATACATGGTGTAGGCTCTGCCGCTTCGTGTCGTACCCATGAGCGTGCCAAAGCCTTGATTGTTCCAGTATTGTTTAATCTGATCGTAGTTGTTCCACTTCTTCGTCCAGTTAAAACCGGTGGACGCGAATTTCTCGGTATAGGAGATAAACAGCAGCTTGACCTTCAGTTTTATGCCGATCTCACCGGAGATAGTGAGCTTCGTGCCGGTGCTGGCTTTTGCATCGCTGGGGGTCAAGAGCAGGAAGTTCACGTCCGCGCCGATCTGACCGTAAATTCCGAGCTGAAGCGCCACGATGGAGAGGTCGAAGCCAAGTCCGGCGAACGCCTCAACGGAGACGCCCAGCGCCGCGTCAAGGAGCATCGCGCGAACAGCGCTCTTGTTGCCGAACGCCACCTCCAGATCGGCGTGGAAACCGACCTCAAAGGAGACGAACGCGGGATACGGGCCGCAGAAGAAGGTCTGACCCCACTCATACTTGCCCTTTACATTGGTGCCCACGTTGCCGCCGCGGAAAGCGATGTTCCACTTTCCGTCCGCGATGCCGACACGTGCTTCGAGGATGATGGTTCCGTAGAAGTTAAACTCCATGGAGCCCTCTCCGCCGGAGTCTTCGTCATCGTCCTTCTTCTTGTTCAGCTCCTCCATTTCCTTCTTGAACTTGCTCATGTCCTCAGCAAGGTCCTGCGAATTGAAGTTCACGGAAACACCGTCATCGTCGTCGCCGCCGCGCTGATTTGCGCCGACAAAGGCGATAATACGGAAGGTCGCCGGGTCCTGCGTCGGCAGGATCATAAGGTTGATCGGATTATCTCCGCCCGCTCCGGCGAGGTTGCCGAGGAAGACGAAGCCCTTTCGGATCATGTCGTTGACGTTGATGCTGCGGAAAATCGCGCCGATGTCGGTACTCTCTTTGAGATTACTGCGAACCTCTTTGCCAACCGTTGTCGCACCTTGGTTCGAGTTCAGATCCGGCTGGTGGGAAAGGTTCGACACGCCGAACGGCATATTGATGCTCGCAACCGTCATGTTGCCGCGGGTGAAGACTGCCTTGATCCGCGCAGTTGGTGCAGTCGCTTTTCCCTCGACGGTCACATCGCTTATGCCGTCAGACGTCAGGTTGTCGTTCGTCATCACATAGGTGCTGCGGAGCATTGGCATGGATGAGAACGGGAACACAAAATAGGTTGTTTCGTCATTAAGCTGACTCAAATTTGTAATTTGAGCAGCCGTTACGCTGTCGCTGGAAATATCAGTCTGTCCGGTCAGCTTCGTTTCGTTGCCGGTGGGATAGAAGGCAAACTTTATTGCGTCCGAATTCTCATAAATCGAATAGCCTCTATTGCCTCCTACCTGCTCTCCCACTGTAACGTTCTCTCCCGGAAGCGCAATCACGGTGTAGAGCACTGCTTTCGAGAAGTTAGTCGAAATTCCGATGTTCTCTGTAGAATCGATAACGTTGCGCTTATAATCCGTCGCTTTCGAACCGTTCAGATACTGCTGGTAGTCCTGCCGGACGATCTGCGGCGATGTCCTGCTGCCGCTTACGGTATGAAGATTCACGATAGAATCAGCAGGATCATTTGACGCCGGATTGATGATCACATAACCTGGCTGATAGTTTTGCTCTGCTGCAAAACGATACTCAAACGCATAGGAAACAGTATCGTCCGCGTCTAAAATATCATCTTCATTCGTGTGCTTGAACTGTGTAGGATCAAACCACAGCTTAACTTTGCCGGCTTCGGCTGTAACAGAGACATCCTCTCTGCCATTCTTTCCGCTGTCTGGATCTACACTTGTCTTAATCAATGCGGTCGGGCAGTATGTATCGTTTTTGTAGACGCCGCCGCGAAGAATTACCTCGCCGTCATAAGGCTTACCGTCCGGAGTAATGAAAGTCAGCGTTACGCTGGAAATAGATTTCAGGGTTTTATTGTGACAGGGATAATAATCCAGTATAGTCACATCCCGCTCACCACTGCTTAATTCGTACTGATAAATAGTACCAACGTAGATTTCCCCTTCTGCGGGTTCTGACATCGCCATAACATTACCTTGAATGCCTGATGGCTCGTAAACTGCCAGTTCACCCTTTTCATCGCTGCTCAGGTAACGCTTAACACCCTTACCATTAGTGTATGCAACCTGGGTTGTGGTTTTAGGGTTAAAACGGAACAAATACAACTTATCACGCAACGTATGGACATCCACCTTAACCTGAACATACTTACCTGTTGCGGCATGCTTTGCTGTGATAGTAACCTCTGCATTATTCTCCGTCTCGCCCTTGCCTACGATCAGGAAATCGGTGGTAGGAACATAAGATGTATAGTTGAAGTTGCGGATATTGGAATACAATCCACCCTGCTCATAGTTCAATGTAGCGGAAGTGCTTGGGGTTTCTCCATCAGCTTCAGTGGCAGACCACTGCATTTTATCTGAAAGCATTCCCCATGTGCCCTCACCGTAGTTAGCTGAAATCACTTTTTGCAGACCAACAACCGTGCGAAATTCGTCAATGCCCGCAAAATCTTTACTACGATAATCAACTTTATAGCCTGCACCATCGCCAGAGCCAAACAGCATTTCTTTGATAACATCATTATTATCAATGCTGATGCTTTTGCCTGCTTCAGTACTGCCATCAACTCCCGCTTTACCTCCGGTGGTGCCGCCAACATCTCCGAAGGCTACGTCCTTCACAATAAGCTTTAGCGCATTTGCATTATATACCGTCAACAGCATGGAATCCATGCTCCATGCGTCATTT
>Ga0310695_10013444_pt1 | contig 11254 bp, 10 predicted proteins | sample RumenRJG_04DNA_FD_203882 | JGI IMG/M metagenome (GOLD analysis project Ga0310695, IMG submission 203882) | Bovine rumen microbial communities from Lethbridge, Alberta, Canada - RJG_04 (v2) (version 2) | ecosystem: Host-associated > Mammals > Digestive system > Stomach > Rumen | place: Canada... | reverse complement strand
TTGTTTTCTAAAATTTGACTGCAAAAATACTTTTTTTATAGCACTTAGCCACTATTTGTCTGTCTAAATAATATTAAAAAAGTTTCCCAAAACCTAAGTTTTAAGAAACTTTTTCATTATTTGCAGTTTTAGTTGGCTGTTGCGGCCTTCTTTTTCTTCTTCCACTCCAGTTTTGGAATCTTTATTTCTTGTCCTACTTTGAGTGGAGTCGATGCCTTGATGTTGTTATAAACCTCGAGATAGCACTCCATATCAGGACCAAGAACACGGCGTGAAATCTTTACAAGATCATCGCCTTCCTTTGCCTTAACCACCTTGTCGGTACCTACGATACGATAGGCTCCCAGTCTAACTCTTACGTCCATCGCGTCGTACTTGTTTGATGCGGCTTTAGCGTCGGCTTTGGCTTTAGCGGCGGCATCAGCTTTTGCTTTTTCTTCGGCTGCAGCTTTGGCCTTAGCTTCTGCTTCGGCTTTAGCTTTTGCATCGGCCTCGTTTGGCTCAGCGGTTTCGGCTGCAGGCTCATCGGCTACGGGCTCATCGGCCTTTGGCTCTGGGGCTACGGCTTTCTCCACATCGGCCTTCTGCACATTTATCACTGTACCTTCTTCGGCTGGTGCCATCAGCTTTTCGTATGGATAGTAGCTACCCAGGAAGTATCCTCCGCCCACGCCTACTATCAGTGCGAGCAATACCAGGAGCCACTTGCTGCCCGACTTTCTCTCGCGGGTTGGCTTTGTATCAAACTCGGGCTCGTCGTCTTCTACCTCTGTTTCGTATTCTGGTTCTGGCTCATCGATTGGCTCCTCAGCTACTGGGGCTACAATCTCTTCCTTCACCTCGCCGAATGCTGCTGCCAGCTCTTCGTCGGCAGTCATCTTTCTTGGCTCGGGCTCTACTATTGGCTCGTCCATCAGCATCTCCTCAGTTATCTTTGTTTCGTCAGAAAGCTGAGTGATGATTGGCTGAACAGGCTCGGGCTCAGGAGTGTATACAGGCTCAGGAGCTACAATTGGTTCCGGCTCGGGAGTATATACTGGCTCAGGAGCTACGATTGGCTCGGGCTCGGGAGTATATACTGGCTCAGGAGCTACGATTGGCTCGGGCTCGGGAGTGTATACTGGTTCTGGCTCAACGATTGGAGCGGGTTCGGGTTCTACGATTGGAGCGGGCTCTGGCTCGGGGGCTGGAGCAGGCTTCTTAATCGTCTGGAACTGACTCAGAATCGACTGCAGATCGTTTGCCACAGGCTTTGGAGTCTCGCGAACAGGCTCAGGCTCAACGATTGGCTCAGGCTCGGCCATTGGCTCTGGGCGAACGGTTATCTCAGGCTCCAGTTCGGGTTCAGCTATTGGCTCTTCTGCCATTGGCTCTGGGCGAACGGTTATCTCAGGCTCCAGCTCGGGTTCAGCTATTGGCTCTTCTGCCTTTGGCTGCTCGGGCTGAGCTGCATATGGTTCGATTACCCATTCTGGAATGTCTTCGTCTGCGATTTCCTCTATCACCTTTGGCTCGGGCTTGGCCATTGCTGCCTCCATCTCTGGCTCCAGTTTTTCATCGAGTTCTGATTCAAACTCAGGCTCAACCATAGCATCAGGACGTACAGTTGTCTCAGGACGAACAGTAATCTCAGGTTCGATTTCGGGCTCGGGCATTGGCTCGGGCTCGGGCATTGGCTCGGGCTCTGGCATTGGTTCGGGCTCTGGCATTGGTTCTGGGCGATATGTTACTTCGGGACGGATTGTCATTCCGAGATTCTTCTCCTCCTCGAGTTCATCATCTATATCGTCGTCGAATTCGTCTTCCAACTCATCTTCGGGTTCGTCTTCCGGCTCATCCTCAATGTCGGCAACTGGTGCTGCCACAGGCGCAGGAGCAACCACGGGCTCCTCTTCTACAAATCCGAAATCTACCAGCGGCATCGATGAGTGCTCATCCTCTGCCACAGGCTCTGGCTCGGGTTCTGCTACGGGTGCAGCCTCAGGGCGAATGGTAACCTCGGGCTCAGCGATTGGCTCAGGTTCAACCACTGGTTCTGGCTCTACTATTGGCTCAGAATCCAACTCAACCTCGGGCTCATCGGTAGATGTTGTAGGAACATCTTCGAAGTCTACACCATCATTCAGCACCACTGTCTCAAACTGCGAGAATGGCTTGTTTACCAGTTCCTTAAGCAGTGCATCGGGCACATAGGTTATCTTGCCGTGACCCTCTATCAGCACTCGCTCGCCGGTATTTACGTTCACGCTCTCGCGGTCTTCTACATCTATAATTTTAAATGTACCCAGGCCCTTTACCTTAACCAGTTTGTCGGTTTCCAGGCGCTGCTGTACTATATCAAACATAGCGCTAACAAACAGACTTGCGTCGCGCTTGTTCAGATGCTTCTTCTCTATCAGCACATTGGCCAGCTCTTGTATCGAAATCTTTCCCATCACTCGGCTCCTCCATTCTTTACGCGTTCTTTCCAACTTACATTAGGCTTGAATGTCAGCACCAGTTTTGGTGGTACCAGCATACGCTGTCCGGTTGAGGGATTGACCATGATTCGCTCCATCTTCTTTTTCACCTCGAATGTACCGAAAGTAGGTATCAGCACTGAGTCATCATCCTGGAAATGATCACCCATTGCATCTACAACGCAATTCACAAACTGCTGGGCCTCGTCGGTCGAGTAACCCGTGCGCTGTGCCAATTCTGTGATAAAGTCTTTATTGTTCATATGTTTTAATGATTGTGGTTCCGTATATATCAAATTCTTCCGAATCTGTAATCTTCACATCGTAGAAGTTGCCCACGGTGAGTTTGGCCTCGGCCGCTGGGATAAGCACCTCTGGATCAACCTCGGGCGAGCAGTATTCTGTTCGGCCGATATAGTAGTCGCCCTCCTGTCGGTCGATGATTACCTTGAGCACCTTGCCCACCTTTTCGGCCTCCAGTTCGGTACTGATGTTCTGCTGTATGCGCATTATCTTGTCCAGTCGGGCCTGCTTCACATCCTCGGGCACATCGTCCTCAAAGTTGTCGGCCGAATATGTGCCTTCTTCCTCAGAATATGCAAAGGCGCCCATACGCTCAAAGCGGGCCCACTTTACAAACTCCTTCAACTCCTCAAAGTCCTGATCGGTCTCGCCTGGGAATCCCACCATCAGTGTGGTGCGGATGTGTATGCCGGGCACCTCCTGGCGCATGCGGCGAACCAGTTCGTATGTCTCCTCCTTAGTGACATGGCGACGCATACGGCTCAGCATATTATCCGACACATGCTGCAGGGCTATGTCGAGATACTTACATACGTTCTGCTTCTCGCGGATCACTCGCAGCAGGTCCCATGGGAAGTGTGTGGGATATGCGTAGTGCAGGCGGATCCACTCCACACCGGGTATGTCGGCCATCTGCTCGATAAGCTCGGCTATGTGCTGCTTGCCGTCCAGGTCTACACCATAGTAGGTAAGCTCCTGTGCGATGACATTAAACTCCTTGGTGCCCTGACTTACCAGATAGCGCACCTCATCCAGTATCTCCTGCATGGGGCGGCTCTGATGCTTGCCCGTTATCAGCGGGATGGCACAGTAGGCGCAGTGGCGATCGCAGCCCTCGCTTATCTTGATATATGCATAGTGACGCGGAGTGGTGATGTGGCGCTTGCCCTCGCATACGGCAAAGTCCTCACCCTTCAGGTCCTTCAACAGTTTCTTGTAGTTAAACTTGCCGTACCATCCGTCTACCTCGGGTATCTCGCGCTCCAAGTCGGCCAGATAACGCTCTGACAGACAGCCCATTACAAACAGCTTCTCGATACGTCCCTCGGTCTTGGCCTGGGCAAATTCCAGTATGGTATTGATGCTCTCCTCCTTGGCGTCGTTGATGAATCCACAGGTATTTACAACCACAATCTCGCCCTGCGGGTCATCGCTATCGTGAGTGCACTGATAGCCGTTGGCCTCCATCAGTCCCATCAGAGTCTCGCTGTCCACAAGATTCTTAGAGCATCCCAGTGATATGATATCTATCGTCTTCGCCATTAATGTTTAATCTTTAATGTCAAACAGCGAATCTACAAACTGGCGTTTATTAAACAACTGCAGGTCCTGCATACCCTCGCCCAGTCCGATGTACTTTACGGGCACCTTCAGCTGGTCTGAGATACCGATTACCACACCGCCCTTGGCAGTACCGTCGAGCTTGGTGATGGCCAGCGATGTGATCTGTGTGACGGCAGCAAACTGCTTGGCCTGCTCGAATGCGTTCTGTCCGGTAGAACCGTCGAGCACCAGCATCACCTCGTCGGGAGCCTCGGGCAGCACCTTCTTCATCACGTCCTTGATCTTCTTCAACTCGTTCATCAGGCCCACCTTGTTGTGCAGTCGGCCGGCAGTGTCTATCAGCACCACGTCGGCACCGTTGGCCTTGGCGCTCTGCAGTGTGTCGAATGCCACACTGGCGGGATCGCTACCCATCTGCTGCTTTACCACGGGCACTCCTACTCGCTCGCCCCATATGCACAGCTGCTCTACGGCTGCTGCACGGAATGTGTCGGCGGCGCCCAGATATACCTTCTTGCCGGCCTGCTTAAACTGCCAGGCCAGTTTGCCGATGGTGGTGGTCTTGCCCACACCGTTCACGCCTACTACCAGTATCACGTAGGGCTTATGGTCGGCGGGCAGATCCCAGTTGTCATTATCGTCGCTATTGTTCTCGGCCAACAGTTCTGCTATCTCCTCGCGCAGAATTCTGTTCAGTTCCGATGTGCTTACATACTTATCGCGAGCCACACGCTCCTCGATGCGCTGGATAATCTTCAGCGTGGTGTCTACACCCACATCGCTGGTGATGAGCACCTCTTCCAGATTGTCCAATACGTCATCGTCTACCTTCGATTTACCGGCTACAGCACGAGTCAGTTTATCGAACACACTCGTCTTGGTTTTCTCCAAACCCTTGTCGAGTGTCTCCTTCTTATCCTTACTAAAAAATCCAAATAATCCCATATTGCAATATTTTCGATTGCAAAGATAGGTATATTTTGTGACACGACCAAAAAAAGAGGCCGCAAATTTCTTTGCGACCTCCATTTTCTTTTATTTTGTATTAGTTCTTACGTCCCTTCGGTAGTAAGCGGCTTCGCCGATTACTTAAAGAAGTCCTTAACGGCCTCGTTTGGAACCATCTGCTCATCGAAGATGTAAGCGCCAGTCTTAGGGCTCTTAACCATCTTGATTACCTTTGAATAAGCGCGACCATCCTTTGAGCCTTCGTGGAGGGTAGCGACGGTTTTCTTTGCCATACTTCAGTCGTATTATTTAATCTCCTTGTGAAGAGTCATCTTCTTCAGGATTGGGTTATACTTCATAAGCTCCATACGCTCTGGCGTATTCTTACGATTCTTTGTGGTTACGTAACGGCTAGTACCGGGCATACCACTGTTCTTGTGCTCTGTGCACTCCAGGATAACCTGAACGCGATTACCTTTTGCTTTCTTACTTGCCATGATTTTAATCTCCTATCACTTTAATGTCCTTCCAGTCTACAAATCCTTTGGCAACAGCCTGCTTCAAGGCAGCATCCAGACCTACTTTATTGATCATACGAAGACCAGCAGCGCTAATCTTCAACTGAATCCAGCAAGCCTCCTCTACATAGTAGAACTTCTTGCTGAAAAGGTTGACGTCAAAGCTTCTCTTAGTACGGTGCTTTGAGTGAGACACATTGCAACCTATCTGTGCCTTCTTTCCTGTAATTTGACAAATCTTAGACATTTCTATCTACCTTTTTACTTGTGATTTACACTTACTTATTCCAAACAGCGTGCAAAATTACACATTTTTATTGGAAATCAGATAATTACGCGCGTGGAAAATCAAAGAATTAATGATTTTTAACCTTCTCGGACCACTTTGGGTGCATCTTCGTCCTTCAGGAAGCCCAAAAACATCTCCATGGCGCGATTTGTAGCGATGGCCAGATTGATGTCGCGACCGTAGTCTTCTTCCAGCTTCATGGTCACTACTCTCTCCTTGCTTCCGCATGCCAGCCAGATGGTGCCCACGGGTATCTCTTTGGTACCTCCGGTAGGTCCGGCAAAACCTGTGGCGGCGATGGCGTAATCGGTGTTCAGAGTGGTGCAGGCGCCCTTTACCATAGCTATTGCAACTTCCTCACACACAGCGGTTTTCTCCTCGAGCAGCTTTCCGTCTACTCCCAGCAGACTCATCTTTACCTCGTCGATGTATGAGATGATACCACCCTTGAAGTATTTTGATGCGCCTGGCACGGCGATGATAGCCTCGGCTATGCGTCCGCCAGTGCAACTTTCGGCAGTACTTACAGTCCTTTCAGTCTCCCAGAGGATCTCGCTCACCTCTCTACTTGTAATTTTTGATTCAAAGTCCATCTATTTTAATGTTTAATCTTTCGCTCGGCTTCGCCGCTTGGCTCTGCCAAGAATGTTTAATCCTACTTAAATGTTACTTTACTGAATGCAGGTGCGTTGATGTCGCAGAACTGCTTGTCCTGATACTTGTAGTAGCCCACAATGCCTATCATCGCAGCATTGTCGGTGGTATAGCTGAACTTAGGTATGTAGATAGTCCAACCGTAGCGCTTCTCGGCATCGTAGAATGCATTGCGCAGTCCGTTGTTGGCACTCACGCCTCCGGCCACAGCCACATGCTTTATGCCGGTCTGCTTTACGGCCTTCTTCAGCTTCTTCATCAGTATGTCTACGATGGTCCACTCCAGCGATGCTGCTATGTCCTCCTTGTGCTTCTCGATGAAGTCGGGATCCTCGGCCACCCACTTCTGCATCGAGTACAGAAATGAAGTCTTAAGTCCCGAGAAACTATAGTCCAGTCCGGGTATGTTAGGCTCGGCAAACTGGTAGGCCTTAGGGTTACCCTGTCGGGCCAGTCGGTCGATGATTGGTCCACCGGGATAGCCTAGTCCCATCACCTTCGAGCACTTGTCGATAGCCTCGCCGGCAGCGTCGTCGATGGTCTGACCCAGCACCTCCATATCGTTGTAGGCATTCACCTTTACTATCTGCGAGTTTCCTCCCGATACCAGCAGGCAGAGGAATGGCAGTGGCGGCTGATGCTGGTCGTCCTCGCTCTCGCGGATAAAGTGCGCCATCACGTGTCCCTGCAGATGGTTCACGTCTATCATAGGTATGCCCAGCGAGCGGGCAAATCCCTTGGCAAAGCTCACTCCCACCAGCAGCGATCCCATCAGACCCGGACCGCGTGTAAATGCTATGGCCGTAAGCTGCTCCTTGGTTATACCAGCCTTCTTTATGGCCTGATCTACCACAGGCACCACGTTTTGCTGGTGGGCTCTCGATGCCAACTCGGGCACCACTCCACCGTAAGCCTCGTGCACAGCCTGCGATGCCGTAACGTTCGACAGCAGCACACCGTTCTTAAGCACTGCAGCCGACGTGTCGTCGCAACTCGACTCTATACCTAATATATATATATCACTCATTAGTACGTAAGTATTTCCACTCCATGTTCTGTCATCACCAGCGTGTGTTCCCACTGTGCGCTGGGCTGCTCGTCTTCTGTTATCACCTCCCATCCGTATGGATCGTCGGCATCAATAAACACCTTCCATGTACCCATGTTTATCATAGGCTCGATGGTGAACACCATGCCAGGCACCAGCAGCATGCCTGTGCCGCGATGTCCGTAGTGGTTCACGTCGGGCTCCTCGTGGAATTTCAGTCCCACGCCGTGTCCGGCCAGATCGCGCACTATGCCGTAGCCATAAGGCTTGCAGTGCTTCTCGATGGCATGACCTATGTCGCCCACAAAGCTGTAGGGTTTGGCGGCCTCCATACCTATCTCCAGACACTCCTTGGCCACGCGCACCAGTTGCTCCTTCTCGGGGCTGGTCTTGCCGATGATAAACATACGGCTGGCGTCGGCGTAATATCCGTCGAGGATTGTGGTGAAGTCTACGTTCACTATGTCGCCCTCCTCAAGCACATCCTCCTCCTTAGGTATGCCGTGGCACACCACCTCGTTTATCGATGTGCAGACGCTCATGGGGAATCCCTCATAGTTGAGGCAGGCCGGTATGGCCCCGTTTTCCTCGCACACTCGGCGACATATCTGGTCAATCTCCAGCGTATTCATGCCGGCATGTATCTCGGCAGCCACTGCGTCGAGCACAGCGGTATTTACCACACCCGCCTTGCGGATGCCTTCTATCTGTTCAGGGGTTTTAATCAATTCACGTGTTGGCACCAGTTTGCCTTTATTCTCCCAGTACATGATGGTCTTGTCCATCTCTGTGGGCTCCTGTCCTGGCAGGCAATGCCATCTTTTTTTCTTCTTAAACGTGCTCATTTCACCTTATTATATATACGTATCGGGCTGCAAAGGTAGTGCAAATCGAGCGAAATACCAAAAAAAATATGTTTTTTTTGCATTTCCGAGATGCAGCCTACCTTCGAGCGTCAGCTCAAAGGTACTGCAATTATATCGAAACACAAAATAATTTGCGATTTTTTTGCAAAAAGGCAGGGAGCTCGCGCCCCCCGCCCGCTAAATATCAGCCCTGCACAGCTCCCATCCTCGCATCATGGCGAAGTAATCAACCGACTCTGTGCCGTTGAGCTCTGCTCGACGGTTTTCACGCTCGGCAGAGCCGATGCGAGCATCGCTCTGCTCTCGCTTAATCAAACCATTTTCCTGAATAGCCATCGCCACGCCCACCATCATCCATCGCGCGGGCCGTTCGCTCGGTATGCCGATGGGCTCGTCGGGGCCGATGCCGGTGAGCCGGCTCACGTTAGCGATGTACGCCTGGGTATTGTTCTCGATGGCCGGCGCCCACTTGGTCACGATGGCCCTGATGGTGAACAGTCGGTACTTGTGATAGTAGGTACGCGTAAGCAGCCAGAAGGCCGCGCGCCACCCCCACTCCAGCGATTCAAACTGGCAGAACTGCGCATCGCTCTGCACCGCCCTCATGCCCTTCCACTTATCCTTACTTCGTCGGATGTTCAGCGGATTGTTGTTACGAATTCCTCTTGGTATGCTCATAATTTGCTTAATGTCTTAATGTCAAATGTCAACATATAGTGTATCTTACGCCACCATACTCTTCTTGGTGTACTGACCGCCCTTGCCCGGCGCTACACGGCCGTTCTGCTTCAGTCGCGACAGCATCTTGCGACCGCTCTGCTCCTGCTCTGCAGTATAGCCATAGATGGTAGCAAACTGCTCGTAGCTGAACTCCTGAGGCAATCGCTCGAAACACATGTCATACTTAGACCTGCGCTGGCGATCCTGATAGCCACCCGACGACTGATTGTCGAAGTAGTTGCGAGCCAACTCGTAAAACCAGTAGTGCTGCGTGCGATACTGCATGTCGAGCACCAGCTGGCATAGCTTCAGGTCGGTACGGTCAAGTTTGTAAGTGCCGGTACTCTCCAGTTCCTCCTTATGGCGATCGTCGATAAACGGCACAGCCATGGCTATTCCATAATAGCAACAGCGTTTTATCAGCATCTCGTCGGCATGGTCGTCGTTAAACTTGGCTATCTCCATCCTGTCCTTAGTCCAGTTGTAAGCCTGCACTATCAGCTGTCGTATGGGCAGCTCGCCATGTCGGCGGTCCAGTCGGCGGGCAAACTCGTCGAGCACCTGCATCTGCTTGCTATTGTCGAATTGTTCGGGCATCAGCTCCACCATCTCAAAGTTTGATGGCGGTAGCGGTATCACAGCCAATCGGGTGGCCAGTCCGTCGCCAAAGTTACGCTCGTTCACCTTGCGATACAGTGCCAGCGGAGTGCCCGTAAACAGCAGATTATAGTGTATATACATCGTAACCGGCACCGAGTCTTTATTGGCATACTGCTGTCCGTCTTTCTCATTATGGAACGCCTTAAGTTCAAAGAACTTCTTGTCTATCCATCCGCCGCCACGCTGCATCGACGTGGTGTTGTCGAGCTCAGAGTCGAACGTGGTCAGGTGCAGCTGCATCTCTCGACCATCCACAATCTCCCTAGCGTTCAGGTGGTCCATGATAAACTCCGCATTCGACGTGCGCGAGTCGTGGTCGCGTTTCACCACCTTCGGGCGGGTTATGGCATCCTTCTTCTGCTCCTTGGTAGATGTAGATCGGCCCTGCTGTTGTATCTTGTAGTCGGCCAGCAGGTCGATAGCCTTCTTGTCCTCGTCGAGTATGGGTTTCATCAGTCGCTCGTAGATGTCGCCCACAAACGATTTACCGGTGGCCGGGTCGCCGATGATGTGCACATCTGAGTTCAGACGGCGCTCGCGCCATGGCTGGAAGTAGTGGTGATAGGTGCAGCGAGTCATCAGGTTTACACCGCAGTGCCCAGTGGCAAACAGCGCTGCCGGCCACTGGTGCTGATTGCTGCACAGCCCCTGGCACACAGCCTTAAGCGGTGGGTAGTATCGCCACATGGCTTTTATCTGTCGCTCCCATTCGGTATAAGGTAGGTCGCGCAGCGGGTTGCGATTCTGCTGCTGTCGGTTAAGCACCGTAGCGCTCTCCTCATTCTCGATAGTGGCCAGCGTTTCGCGCAGGTAGTCGTCTTTAGTTATTCCGCATTTTGCCAGTGCCTCCATCATGCGCTTTGGCAGCGTCTTGGTCTCGGCATACTTCAGTGCCGACTTTACTGTGCCCGCCACATTCTCATTGCGCAGCTCCACTATATCCTGCACCCATGGCTGGGCTCTGAGTATACGCTCTATCCACTCGGCATCGCAGCTGGTAATGTATCGCAGCTCGTCGGCCAGACACAGCGACGTCTTGTGGCGTTGAGTCTCCTTGGGCTGCTCGCTGCCCACCCAGGCATCTACTATCTGCTGTATGGGCACACCGCAGAACTCGCCAAGCTCCAGGTCTTCAATGTTAACTACCTTATCAGCCTTATCATCAGGTCGACTCTTACCTTTATCGCCACCAGCAGTGGCAGCAGTGTTGCCTTGGCGATACGCCTCGCCATACAGGGCCTCGTATTCAGGATTATCATAATTCAATAGTCGCTCTTCGTCGATATACTTCACTTCCTCGGCCATCGGGATGAATGCCAGGCGACTACTATCGATCGTAGATTTGTCGCTTTCCACTCCTAGTATCTCAGCCATATGTAGCTGATTACCAGCCAGATTGCCCCACTCAGGGCGGGCGATAAACACCGCTTTGGCACCATCGCCCGACGGGGTGATGAATATCATCACTATCCCCTGCTGCCGTAGCCACTCCTCGCCGCGATTAA
>Ga0310695_10013443_pt1 | contig 11254 bp, 8 predicted proteins | sample RumenRJG_04DNA_FD_203882 | JGI IMG/M metagenome (GOLD analysis project Ga0310695, IMG submission 203882) | Bovine rumen microbial communities from Lethbridge, Alberta, Canada - RJG_04 (v2) (version 2) | ecosystem: Host-associated > Mammals > Digestive system > Stomach > Rumen | place: Canada... | reverse complement strand
ACCGGCGAGGAGGCCGTCTTCGTTGGTGGCCGGGCTTGTCTTCCCGACGGTGGTCTGTTCGATGATGGTCATGGGCGGTGGATGGCTTGTCGTCGCGCGAGGACGGTCGGCCGGACTTGGATGAGTCGTAGAGTTGCGCGATGAGGTCGGGGCGGCCGATGCGTCGCAGTTCGCGCTCGATGTTGCGCCGCTCTTCGGGCTTATACCAGAAGAAGAACTGGCGCTGGGCGAGTTTCTCGCGCTGTGTCTTGGCGCTGAAGACGGGCTGGAGGGTATAGGGGTCGAAGCCTGTGTACCAGGTCTCTGTGGCCACTGTCATGGGCGTGGGCGTGAAGTCCTGCACCTGCTCGAGGTGGAAGTCGAGGCGCTTGGTGATGACGGCGAGCTCGGCCATATCGGCCTCTTCGCATCCTGGGTGGGAACTGATGAAATAGGGGATGATCTGCTGGCGGAGGTTCTCTTCGCGGTTGATGCGGTCGAAGATGCGCTTGAACTGCTCGAAGAGCTGGAACGAGGGTTTGCGCATCTGCATGAGGACGCGGTCGGAGGTGTGCTCGGGTGCCACTTTCAGACGGCCGCTGACGTGCTGGCAGATGAGCTCGCGGGTGTAGGCCCGGGCGGCCTGGTTGACCTGCTCGTCGGGACTGCGGTGGAGCAGCAGGTCGTAGCGCACGCCGCTGCCGATGAAACTCTTCTTGATGCCGGGCAGGGCGTCAACGGCGTGGTAGATGTCGAGCAGGGGTGTGTGGTCGGTGTTGAGGTTGGGACAGACGGCGGGATGGATGCACGAGGGGCGCCGGCAGCGCTCACAGGCCTTGAGGTTGCGGCCGTGCATGCCGTACATATTGGCCGAGGGTCCGCCGAGGTCGGAGAGGTAGCCTTTGAAGTCGGGCAGCTGGGCCACTTGCCTGACTTCGCGGAGGATGCTCTCTTTGGAGCGGCAGGTGATGAACTTGCCCTGATGGGCGGAGATGGTGCAGAAGGCGCACCCGCCGAAGCATCCGCGATGGATGTTGACGGAGTGGCGTATCATCTCGTAGGCGGGTATGCGCTTGTCCTTGTATTTCGGGTGAGGCAGGCGCGTGTAAGGCAGGTCGAAGGAGGCGTCGAGCTCCTCGGTGGTCATGGGGGGATAGGGTGGATTGACGATGGCATAGACATTGCCCACGCGCTGCAGGAGGCGCTGGGCGTGCATCTTGTTGGACTCTTCCTCGATGTGGCGGAAGTTCTCGGCCTCGGCACGTTTGGAGCGCAGGCACTCCTCGTGGGAGTGGAGCACGATGTCGTCGGGCGTGATGCCGCCGGGAATGTCGCTCTCGCGTGCGAGGAAGACGGTCTGGGGGAGGTAGTTGATGGCCTTCATGGGGACGCCCTTGTCGAGCTCTTCGGCGATACGCACGATGGTCTTCTCGCCCATACCGTAGCTGATGATGTCGGCTCCGGCGTCGCAGAGAATGCAGCGGCGCAGGGTGTCCTGCCAGTAGTCGTAGTGGGTGAGCCGGCGGAGCGACGCCTCGATGCCTCCCAGCACGATGGGCACATCGGGGAAGAGCTGCCGCAGGATGCGGCTGTAGACGATGGTGGGGTATTCCGGCCGGCAGTCGTGGCGCCCGTCGGGGCTGTAGGCATCCTCAGAGCGCAGGCGGCGGTTGGCGGTGTATTTGTTGACCATCGAGTCCATACATCCCGGCGAGATGCCGAAGAAGAGGCGCGGGCGGCCAAGCTTCTTGAAGTCGCGGAAATCGCCGTGCCAGTCGGGTTGCGGCACGATGGCCACACGATAGCCGTGAGCCTCGAGCACACGCCCGATGACGGCCACCCCGAACGAAGGGTGGTCCACATAGGCATCGCCCGAGAAGAGGATGACGTCGAGCGAGTCCCATCCCCGCAGTTCCAGCTCTTTCTTGGTGGTGGGCAGGAAGTCGGTGAGTGGATGGACGGTGGATGATGGACGGTCGGGCATGAGAGGTGAGAGGTGAGAGGTGAGGGGTGAGGGGTGAGGGGTGAGAGTGAGAGGTGAGAGTCCTTACGGATGGGTCTTCTCCCACTCGACGAAGGCGGCGACGAGATTTTGCAGGCCGATGGCCTTCATGTCGGTGTGGTAGACGACGTCGAGGCAGAGGTCGAGCAACTGGCGGTCGACTTCGGTCTGCGACTCGAGGATGGCGCGGCAGTTGAACTTCAGTTTCTCCACGACAATTTCGTCGATGATGCCGTTGCTGTCGACGAGGTTGCTCAGCAGGGCATAGCGGCGGAGGGTCTCCATGTGTTGGTCGGTCACCTCTATGGTGCGCGATCCTTTGGCGTTTGCAATGATATTCATGTGAGTCAGAATTTAGGAATTACTTTTTTTTCATTGGGGGCAGAGGAAGTTGACGATGCCCTTCATGATGGTGGCACGCTTGCGGTAGGAGGTGATGCACTCGAAGGGGAATCCCATCGTGAACGTGCGGTAGTCCTTGCCCTGATAGGCCACGCAGGCAGAGGCGCCGCCGTCGTAGGCCATCGCGCTGAAGGCAGGTGCGACGGGCTGGAGGATGTCGGTGGCGGTGGCGGCATAGTGGGTAGCGTTGAGCGTGCGGTAGAAGACGGTCTCGGTGCCCAGTCCGTTGACGATGGAGTCGGAAGGCTGCCGCGTGGCGCCTGCCGCCTGGGTCTTCAGGATGGAGGCGAGGAAGCGGGCGTCGTCGTCGCGTAGCATGTCTGACCCCACGTAGGCGCCGCTCACCATGATGGCGCCGCCGCTATGGGCGTAGCGCGTGAGTTTCTCCTGCATCTTGCGGCTGAACGTCTTGTAGGGCAGCAGCGTGTTGCCGTCGGCTTTCTCCAGTCCGAGCAGCATGTCGACGATGTGGTATTTCAAGAGGTCTATCCTACCCTGCTCAACGGCTTCCGACGAACAGCTGCTGACGTTGTATTGCAGCATGCTCTTCATGGCCTCAGCGTGGGTGTAGGCATCGTTGAAGTCGTTGCCTGCGATGAACCGTCCCTGCCATTCCTGGCCGCTATAGCCCAGTCCGCCGGGACCCTCGATGCCGATTTTCTGCTTGTCGAAACACTGCTGTGCCCCACTCCATCCTGCCGTCAGCCCGTAGCCGACACCCGGGTCGAGGTCGAAGTCGAAGCCCTGCTCCGTCTCGGTGTTGCGCACGGCGGGCGCTCCCACGCGATGGAAGCCATTGACAATCATCATGGAGCGGGTGGCTCCAGGATGGTAGAGGGCGGAAACGGTCTCTGAGGGGAAGCTCTCGCCGCCTTTGTTGACGGCCGTGACCTTGAAATTGTAGACGATGCCGGGCTGCAGGTCCATCTTGCACGAGGTGCCGCGAACGAGGGTGCCGTTGTCGAAAGCCCCCGTGCCAGAGGCGGTGTAGACGACATACTCGTCGGGCTGTGCCGACTCTTCGAGGTCGTCGTGGGTGGCTTCCCAGGCAATCTTCACCGTGTTGGCCGTCTGGAACTCCACACTCAGGCAGCGCGGCGGCAACGGGGCCACCGTGTAGTGGGTGGAATGGGCCTGTGCCGTGAAGCGGAGGATGCTCTTATAGATGCTCCTGGCCAGGAGGAAGCGGAACTTCGGGTCTTGCGCCAGCAGCATGTCGGGGAAGCTCTGGTGCGACAGCGTCTCGACAATGACCGACGGCACGTAGGGGCAGCGCGTCTCTGAGTAGTTGGCGTCGCGAAGCTCGCGGATGGGCCATTCTGTGGCGCAGTAGTGACTCATATCGTGCTGGATGCCGTCGAGGATCTGGGCGATGAATGTCTTGGAGGCATCTCTGGAAATGCCTGCGGGCAGGATGCCGCCCGAGGAGCCTGTGGTGCAGACGCCCAGCGAACCGTAGATGGAGGCATAGTCCATGTGGTAGCCGGCATCGCTGTGGACGGCCACAGAGAGCTCGATGGGCACATGCAGGCCGAGGGAGTCGGGCACGTAGCAGGACCCGCCAGCGAGCCAGTTCGACATGTAGGAGCGGGCGTTGATGTCGTCGCGATAGTCGTCTTCGCCTCCCTTTGTGCTATAGACAGACATTGGCGCACCCGCCCATTGGGCATAGTAGCGAGCGCCCTCGAGGCAGCGTGGCATGTTGCTGACGGAGCCGCCGCGCACGATGTTGCCCATACCGCCGCCAAAGCGCACGGCATCGGCGCCGACGAAGCCTTTGCTGCGGCTCTCGTTGGTGAGCTCCACGCGGTTGCGCTCGCTGCTGCCCTCCTCGAAGTCGAAGGTGCCGAGATAAACCCACGTGCCCTGCCCCATCTGCTGGTTGACCAGGAACTGCGTGGCCTGCCCCTTGTGGTAGACGGTGTAGTGGGCATCGTCGATGCTGCCGTCGACCTGGGGATAGCTGACGTAGACGGCATAGGAGCCCGTCTCAGGAATGGTGGGCTGATAGGAGATGGAGCTGGTGGCGGTCTTCGCCGTTGCTGCCTGCCGCGCCGTACCTGCCCGGAAGGGGTTGTCGCCCTCGTAGAGAGGGTCAGGATGGAAGGCGAATCCTAAGGAGTCGGCATCCCTCCAGCGGTGGGAGGCGGATGAATATTCGGTATAGTCGTTGTGCCCCGTGTCGTTGTCGACAATCACCTCATGGCGCTGCCAGTCGCGTTCGCGCGGCATGAACACATTGGCGCCGGCCTTCTCGAGCATGGGCACGAGGAACGGCACGACGATGGTCTGTGTGAAAAGGTCTTCGGTGGTGCCGAAGAGGAAAGGTCGCTGCCATTTCCACTGCGCTTTCTCCTGATCGTAGTAGCGCCCGTGACTGGGCCAAACGGTGATGTGGCGGTTGTAGAGTCCGCGTGCGATGGAGAAGGGTTTGGAGACGTTTCTCACCCAGGGCTCCCCGTCGTAGTCGATGCCGTGCCAGAGGTTGTCGGTATGCTTGGGTTTCTTGGCTTCAGCATCGGTGGGGCTGTCCGTGCCCGTAGTGGTGTGAACAGATGGGGTGGTCGGAGGTTGTTGGTCGACAACCACACGTTTCGTGCCGCATGCTGAAAGCAGCAGGCAGACGACTCCCAATGCAAAGAGTTTCAGGTTGCTCATGAACAGTCGTCTCCGATAGTGAATTTTTCCGGGTGTTTTCCTTTGCAGTCCTTATAATATTGCTTGATGGACCGCATTTCGTTGTCGAGGTCGCCCGTGGGGATGAAACTCCGGGTACAGGAGATGAGCTTCTTCTCGTAGTCGAGGGCATAGAGGAGCACGGGTATCTGGGCCTTCATGGCGATGAAGTAGAAACCCTTTTTCCAATCAGCGTTTCTCGAGCGTGTGCCCTCGGGAGTGATGCAAAGCCTGAAGGTCTGCTCCTGACGTGCCGTCTCAGCCAGATTGTCGGTCATGCTGCTGTTCTTCGACCGCCACACGGGTATCCCCCCGATACGTCGGAAGTACGTACCGAGCGGTCCGCGAAACCATTCCTTCTTCATCAGGAATCCGATTTTCAGCCCTTCAGCCCTCATATACAATTGTCCGAGGACGAAGTCCCAGTTGCTGGTGTGGGGTGCCAGGCAGATGATGTATTTCTCGGGGTGAGCTACGGTGACCTCTTTTCGCCACCCCCAGCGTTTATACAAGAGCCATTGGCAGAATCGCTGCATCATGCCGTTTTTCGTATTGTTTTGATTATTGGAGGTTGGATATCTGGTCGACGATTTCACTCGCCTCCTTGTTGAAATGCTCTATCAGATCCTTGAAATAAACCTTACTCGACATGCCTGGCTCAGGATGGGAAATACGGTTCACATAATTGTTCTGAAGATGAACAATGGAGGAAAGGATAGGCGACACGTTCTCGCTGCCTGGTTTCGCAGAATACAACTGTGCTGCCACACACTCGGCAAGGAGTTCCTCACAAATGTAGTTGATACTTTTCTTTAAACACCTTTTGTTTGCCATAACGCTTCTCTTTTCTTGTTTACATGGCAAATGTAATAAGAAAAAATGAAAAACAAGGCAAATTCAAAAAAAAATCGCATCTTTATGATGAATTTTATCCGTTTTCTTTCCAAAACCAAAATAATTTCCGTAATTTTGCACGCATATTTTACGTTTTTGTTATTTAAGGTAAATATTTTTTCAAGGATTATCAACATGGAAAAAAGTGCATTACAGAAAGCGCGCACAGCCTATCAGCCGAAATTGCCCAAGGCACTGCAGGGCGATGTACAGGTGATAGAGGGCGCTGCGACTCAGAGCGTCGACAATCAGCAGGAAATCAAGGCATTGTTCCCAAACACCTATGGCATGCCTCTCATCGAGTTCGCTCCCGGTGAGCAGAAAGAGCATCCCGCCATCAACGTCGGCGTGATTCTCAGCGGCGGACAGGCTCCTGGTGGACACAATGTCATCACGGGTCTCTTCGACACACTGAAGAAGCTCAACCCTGAGAACCGCCTCTTTGGCTTCATCCTCGGCCCCGACGGACTGGTGCAGCACAACTACAAGGAGATCACAGCCGACTTCATCGACGAGTATCGCAACACGGGCGGCTTCGACATGATCGGCTCCGGACGTACGAAACTCGACCGCGAAGAGCAGTTTGAGAAGGGACTGGAGATTATCCGCGAGCTCAACATCAAGGCCATCGTCATCATCGGCGGCGACGACTCCAACACCAACGCCTGCATCCTGGCAGAATATTATGCCGCCAAGAACTACGGCGTGCAGGTGATTGGCTGTCCCAAGACCATCGACGGCGACCTGAAGAACGAGCAGATAGAAACCAGCTTCGGCTTCGACACAGCCTGCAAGGTGTATGCCGAACTCATCGGAAACATTGAGCGCGACTGCAACTCTGCCCGCAAATACTGGCACTTCATCAAGGTGATGGGCCGCTCGGCCAGCCACATCGCCCTCGAGTGCGCCCTGCAGACGCAACCCAACGTGTGCCTCATCTCTGAGGAGGTGGAGCAGAAAGACATGTCGCTCAACGACGTGGTGGACTACATCGTAGACTCTGTGCTGCGTCGTGCTGCCGACGGCAACAACTTCGGTACCGTGATCATCCCAGAGGGTCTCATCGAGTTCATCCCCCACATCAAGCGACTCATCGCACAGCTCAACGACATCCTGGCACAGCCCGAGTCGTTCAACCTCGCCGTGTCGCGCAACGACCTGATCGACTTCATCAAGAGTCAGCTCACCGACGAGAACCTCGTGGTCTTCAATGCCCTGCCCATGAACGTAGCACGCCAGCTGGCCTTCGACCGCGACCCACACGGCAACGTACAGGTAAGCCAGATTGAGACGGAGAAACTTCTCTCCACGATGGTGGCTCAGCGCGTAGAAAAATTCAAGCGCTGGGGACGCTACAAGGGAAAGTTCTCTGTGCAGACTCATTTCTTCGGCTACGAGGGACGCTGCGCCTCACCGTCGAACTACGACGCCAACTACTGCTATGCCCTCGGCACCAGTGCCGCCCAGCTCATCGCTGCCGGCAAGACGGGCTATATGGCTATCGTGAAAAACACGACGGCTCCCGTTGACCAATGGGTACCGGGCGGTGTGCCCATCACGATGATGATGAACATGGAGCGACGCAAGGGCAAGATGAAGCCCGTCATCCGCAAGGCGCTGGTCGACCTGAACGGCAACCCCTTCAAGACCTTCGCCTCACAGCGCGACCGCTGGGCCTATGAGACTGCCTACGTCTATCCGGGTCCCATCCAGTATTGGGGTCCCACAGAGGTATGCGACCGTCCCACGATGACCCTGCAGTTAGAAAAGAGTAAGAAGTAGCCTAAGCGCGTACAATATTCTCATCAATGTCCAGACATAGAAAAACGACAAAACCCAAGAAACGCCCCCACGCGCGCCACGCTACCCTTCTGGGCAAGCTGCCGCGCTGGGCATGGGTGCTGGGCGGCGTCGCCGTCATCGTGGCCTATGTCTGGACATTTTATTATTTCTTCGTAGGACCCTACGGCTTCCGCTGGAGAGCCATCTACGGCGATGCTAAATATCCCTCCGGCTACGAGATACGCGGCATCGACATCAGTCACTATCAGGGCGACATCGACTGGGAACAGCTACAGAACGCCATGATTGAGAAATGCCCCATCCGCTTCGTCATGATCAAGGCCACAGAAGGGGCATCGCGTCTCGACCCGATGTTCAACGACAACTTCCGCAACGCACGCGACTATGGCTTCATACGCGGCGCCTACCACTTCTGGAGCAACAAGTCGTCGGCACGCGAACAGGCACAGTTCTTCCTCAAGCGCGTACACCTGCAGAAGGGCGACTTGCCCCCTGTGCTCGACGTGGAGCATAAGCCGAAGGACATGTCGGACGACGACTTCCGACGCGAGGTGCTCACTTGGCTTCACATCGTGGAGGACAAATACCACGTGAAGCCGATCATCTACACCTATTATAAATTTAAGGTGAACTATCTCGGCACCCCTGTATTCGACGACTATCCCTATTGGATAGCCCACTACTACGTTGACAAGATTGAATACAAAGGTCCCTGGAAATTCTGGCAGCATACCGATGCCGGCCGACTCCTAGGCATCAAGGGCTACGTGGACTTCAACCTCTACAACGGCAGCTACTACGATCTGAAGCGCCTATGCATAGACCGCTGAAATAAAAAACGAGCCGCATCAGACGTATTGTCCAATGCGGCATCAGGTCGTGGTAGACGTTTCGGATAATAAGAGAATGTTTGTTTGTGGCAGCAAAATTACTAAAAAACAAACAAAACACAAAGAAAAAAGCAAGAAAAATTACGATTTCCTACTCATTAAAATATGTAAAATGGAAGAACGGGGTGATTTTCCCTATCAATTGGCAAAGAAAAGAAAATAAGCGGCAACGGCCAACGCCAACAAACCGATGATGCCTTTGAGCAAACAACTGGTCACTTTCTTCACCACAAACGCTGCCACTACAACCAAGAGCAGCACTCCTACATATACATATAACGAATCCATCATCTATTATTTTTTTCTTTTGTTACTTTGTCTATTTGTTTCTTCTGGACACTACTCGGCACCCATCGCTGATTGACCTCCCCTAATGACCTCCCCTAATGACCTCCCCTAATGACCTCCCCTAATGACCTCCCCTAACCCCTCCTGTAGGAGGGGGACTGGTTTGTTTTTGTTACCTCCTGTAGGAGGGGGGCTGGTTTGTTTTGTTACCTCCTGTAGGAGGGGGCTGTTTATATATTGCGCTCAGTTCTAACTATTCCTCCCCCTACAGGGGGAGATAGAGGGGGTCGCATATCCCCAGAGGAGAGCATCTGATTAGTTCTGCGCTCAGTACTAACTACTCCTCCCCCTACAGGGGGAGATAGAGGGGGTCATATACCTCCTGAAGAGAGCAACCGATTAGTTCTGCGCTCAGTTCTAACTACTCCTCCCCCTACAGGGGGAGATAGAGGGGGTCATATACCTCCTGAAGAGAGCAACCGATTAGTTCCGCGCTCAGTTCTAACTATTCCTCCCCCTACAGGGGGAGATAGAGGGGGTCGCATATTCCCTACAGTGACTTATTCGTTCCGTGCTCAGTTCCAGCTTTTCCTCCCCCTACAGGGGGAGATAGAGGGGCATTGACGGGGTGTTGAGTAATTACTCCTTCTGTTTCTCTGTCTATATGTTCTTTTGTTACTTTGTCTATATGTTCCTTCTGTTTCTCTGTCTATATGTTCCTTCTGTTTCTCTGTCTAAATATCTCCCGTTGATACTCCATCTATTTAAACAGAGCCCTGAAGGCTGGCGGCACAGGCGTTTCGAACTCCAGTTGCTCGTGTGTCCGCGGATGGACGAAGCAAAGCAGGAATGCATGCAGGCACAGGCGCCCGATGGGGTTGTCGCCATTCCCATATTTAGTATCTCCGCAGACAGGGTGTCCCAAATCGGCAGCATGTACACGAATCTGGTTTTTCCTACCCGTCTCCAGTTTGAACTCCACCAAGGAATGCTCCGTCGTGCGGTCGAGCGTAAAGAAATGCGTCACAGCATATTTCCCGCCGTTGTCCACAGGAGACGAGTAAGTGTAGTAAGCCGCATTGTCTTTCAGCCAACTCGACACCGTCCCTTCATCCTGTTCCATCTCTCCTGAGAGAACCGCAATGTAGCGCCGGTCGTAGACCGTCTCATGCCAGCTGCGCTCCAGCATCTGTTCCGTCTCCATGTCCTTGGCATAGATTAGCAACCCGCTGGTGTCGCGGTCCAGGCGATGCACCACATGGGCCGTGCAGGCTTGCCGCGTCTTGCGGAAATAGTCGTCGAGCACCGCTTTCACATTCAGCGACTTATGGCCTGCCGCCATCGACAGGATGCCTACATTCTTCTCCACCACCACCAGCCACTTGTCCTCGTAGACCAATTTGACATAGCGGTTTCTGAGCAGCAGGTTATTTCGCTTCGTGCGACTCACGTCAACCCTCATACCTGGTTCCAACGCGAAGTCAAACTGCGTCACCGTCTTGCCGTCAACGCGGATGCCGCGCCCTTGCAGCGTCTGTTTCACCTTGTTACGGCTTTGCCCCTTCACGTTCTCAAGCAGGAACGCGAGCAACTCCTGAGGCCGCTCCACCGTGTAGCGGTCCCACTCCCCTTGCTGCGATAACATCTCTTTCTTCATTTGGCTGCAAAGTTACGAAAAAAGCTTGTAAAAGCGAAGCGATTTTGGAAGATTAACGCAATTCGGCCTGTAATAAAGGCAAGACGGGGAAGAACGGGGAAATTCAAATTTGGACTAAAAGCAAATTGGGGAGGATTGGTGAAGGAGTTAGGTTGCCAAATCGTAACCCGTTCTTATTCCGCAAACTGCTACATTTTGCATAGCGATGGATGCCAAAAGTCAGCAATAATCAGACCAAGCGACCTGAGTTTGGCAATCTGGTCATCAATACTTATGGGCTGTTTCGTATAGATGTTCATAACGTATAAAATAAAAGACCCGCCCTGGTTCGCTGTTCTACGGGAAGCGTGGCGGATTCTGTCGGTGCAAAGATAGGCATATTTTCTGAAAGTTCCAAGAAAAATGCTTATTTTTATTAGTTTTTCTCTAAACAATCTCCTTTTTGAGCCTTTTTTCAAAGAAAAACAGGAAAAATCGACTCATTATCGAAATCTTTTTGTATTTTTGCAGGTGCAATCCGTATGGAGAGCAAATATTTATTGAAACAACGAAGCGTTATGCTCGACTTGCAAAAGGAAACGTGAGAAACTTCCAAGAAAGAACTGCAAGAACGGTGTACGGTTCGCGCTATATAGCGTGGGCTGGTTACTCCTTCTCAGTTCA
>Ga0310695_10013442_pt1 | contig 11257 bp, 3 predicted proteins | sample RumenRJG_04DNA_FD_203882 | JGI IMG/M metagenome (GOLD analysis project Ga0310695, IMG submission 203882) | Bovine rumen microbial communities from Lethbridge, Alberta, Canada - RJG_04 (v2) (version 2) | ecosystem: Host-associated > Mammals > Digestive system > Stomach > Rumen | place: Canada... | reverse complement strand
CGCGCAGCCGTGGGCTCACGGTCTCGCCGGAGCGCATTGTGGTGGGCGCGGGCGCGGAGTATCTCTACGGGCTGATCGTGCAGTTTTTCGGGCGGGAGACGCGCTTTGCGCTGGAGGAGCCCAGCTACGCCCGCATCCGGCAGGTGTACGAATTGAACGGCGCGGTGTGCGAGGGGCTGCCGATGGGGCCGGACGGGATCGTGAGCCGTGCGCTTGCGGAGAGCCGCGCGGGTGTGCTGCACGTGACGCCCTTCAACAGTTGGCCGAGCCGGGTGACGGCGACGGCGTCGAAGCGGCACGAATACGCGGCCTGGGCGCGGGCGCGGGGGAGCTACATTGTGGAGGACGACTACGACGCGGAGCTTGCCTCGGTGACGAAGCACATTGAGACGATCTGCTCGCTTGCGCCGGAGCGGGTGTTATATCTGAACACCTTTTCGCGCAGCTTTGCGCCCTCGATGCGCACGGCGTATCTGGTGCTGCCGGAATCGCTCGCGGCGCCCTGGCGGGAGAAGCTGGGGTTTTACTCCTGCGCGGTGCCGGTGTTTGAGCAGTACGTGCTGGCGGAATTTTTAAACAGCGGCGAGCTTGAGCGCTACATCAACCGCCGGAGACGCAAGCTGCGGCAGGAGAAGGGATAAAAGCGCGGCGCGTTGCAAAATGCTTTTTGTTTTGTCATCCTGAGGAACGAAGTGACGAAGGATCTTTCTTTTGAAGGTTTTAGCAAACTTTTCAGAAAAGATCCTTCGCTTGCGCGAACATTAGAGCTTCTTAGCGGCTTGCCGCCTAGAAGCTCTATGCCCTTTAGGAGGATGACACGCATTTTGCAGCGCGCCGCTGGTGTTTCTCTTATGCGTATCTTGACCCGCCGCGCGGCGGATTAACCCGGTGGAATTTCACAGCCCTTTCCGGGGTCGTTTCCGGGCAGTCTTCATCAAACGTAATGGGCATTTTTCTGGCCTCGGCCAGCTCTTCAAGCTCCTTTTGAGTAAATGCCAGTTCTTTCATTTGCTCCCCGGTAAAGTCATTCCTGTTTACCATAGTATAACCCCCTTTCAAAGCTTGTCGCCATTCTCGCGGAGATCAGCCTTGTGACCTCCCGTTTTTTTCCGCTAATTTCAGTCCGAATTCTTTCGGTATACACAACATAGAGAATATCGTTTACGTCTGCTGCAAAAGAGTCTACCACAAGATCACGGTCATTACAAGAAGCGGACTGTCACGGTCATCGTGCGGGCGATTTTGTCAACAAGCGCGGCGGGTTCGACTGAACCCGCCGCTGGTGCTTTATTGGGGGCTTTTAGCTCCCTCCCTGAGGGAGCTGTCACACCTCTTGCCTCCCCCAGCCGCGCATGCGGCGTTTGGGGGAGGGGGACCGCTTTAGCGGTGGAAGGGGTCACGGAAGCGCCGTGACTGAGGGGGCGAACCCCTCCGGCTCGCCCCTCGCGGGGGGATCGGGGCGACCCACCTCCCCTTGCAGGGGAGGCGAAGGGTCGTTATCCTCTGTTCTTCCGCTTGCGGGCGGAGGTGAGGATGGTGGTCACGCCCACGAAGGACACGAGGCAGAGCGCCGACCACAGACCGAGGTTGGACATATCTCCCGTGCGCGGGCTGGAGCTGGACTTGTTGAAGATGATATCGTACATCTCCGGCTCCTTGATCGTGCCGATGGAGATGATGCGTTCGGCGTTAGAGGAACTGTAGCCGCTGCCGTTGCGGCTGACATGTCCGTAGCTGCCGGACGAGGGCCGCACCGTGAGGGTGATGTCGTTGATGCCCGCGCCGTCCCGCACAGCCCAGACGTTGCTGTAGCCGGAGAGTCCGGAATAGGGCTTGAGCAGAACCTCGCCGGTGGTATTGTCCTTGATCGTCGTGCTGCTGGTCATGGTCGTGGAGCCGCGCTTCATGGTGACAGTGCCGCCGCCGTCGGAGGAACTGCCGCTGGAGACGTTATAGCCGATCGTCCACCAGTTGACGACGTCGACCGTAGCAACCGGAGTCGTGCTTGTCGCATCTACGTAGAACCTATAGGTGCCACTCTCCGTTACAGGATAGCCGGAGGTTGTCAGCGTAATTTTTTCTTTTTTACCAGACGGAGTAACAACGTACATGCCGTCATACAGGCCTTCGACATAGTCTATCTCGGTTTGCCCGTTGTTGACAATGTTCTTTTCAGAGGTATCCGCATAAATGTACTTGCTGTTCCTGCTGTGGTAGGGGTTGCCCTCAGCATTTTTGAGATACACATCGCAAGTAAAAATGGATTCAAAATCATCCTGCAAGGATGTGGGTCTGTAGGTCTGTTCAGTCGCTCCGTCGATTGCCACTCCATCACGATACCACTGGTAATGATCCACTTCAAAGTGCTTGTCGCCAGAGATTTCAGCCTTCAATTCCTCACCCATATAGCCGATATCGCTGGAGCCGGAAATGCCGCCCTTGATTGTCAGCACACCAAGAAACTCTTTCTGCTCCCAGACGGCATAGATGGTCGTGTCTCTGCCAAAACCTTCTTTCACAATGATCGGTTCGTTTTCCTTTGTCCAGTCTCTGGTGGAGTCTTCTTCGTAATGCCTCGGTTCCTTGGCGCTGCTGGACAGGGCCCAGCCCTTGAACTCATATCCGCTGCGGGTCAGTTTCAATTCATCCGACGTGTACAGCGTAATTTCCGTATCCTTGGGAATCGTCCAGGTTCTGGCGGTGGTGAACTCCCCGGCAGACGTCTTGAGCGAACCGCCGTTGGGATCGTAGCTCAGCTTGATGGGTGTTGACCATTGCGCATACAGGGACAGGGGTGCGCTTATTTTTACTTTTTCACCATCGCTGTAATGTTCTCCGGTTCCATCATACGCAGTATCCCAGCCAGCAAAAACTTGACCTGAGGGTGCTGTATAAGTGTTTTTTTCCAGGGCTGTCGGAGTGTCCTTCGGTACATACTGCTCTTTATAGGAATCCGTGGCACCTCCACTACCGTTGGGATAGAAGCTGACAAGAATTTTATCTCTCCACACAGCATAAAGTGTCATATCGTCTTTCGGCTTGAAGGTTGCTTTGTCCTCATAGTACGTACCGGGGTTTTCTGTTGTGGGATCTGCTTCCGTATTCCATCCGCCAAACATTTTCCCTGCGGGGACTGTAAACGTACAAGCATCAAGCGTAACTGAACCATTCTTGGAGACAGTTCTGTCTTCCATTTTTCCGCCGCCGCCGTTGCCGTTGTAACTGATGGTATACTGTTTTCTTTCCCACTGTGCAGTGAGCGTCAGGTTCTTTGCGGTTGCAAGTGTTCCCTGATCTGCATAGCCCTTTCCGTCCTGATCAACCCAACCGACAAACTCATGGTTTTCGCGCGTAAACTCATTTTTCTTCAGCGTTATTTCTGTGCCTATCGGTTCGATCTGCGGGGTCATTTCACCCTCGCCGCCCTCACCGGGATAAAAGCTGATTGTGACAGAATTTTCCCACTGAGCGTTGAGCGTGATATTGCCATCCATTGTGATCGGATCACCGACATCATAAGCTGTTCCCGGATTTGTCTCTGTCGGATTTTTCTCAGTATTCCACCCGACAAAGACCTTGCCAGCATAGGTGTATTCGCATTTCGGCGCTTCGATTATAGAACCCTGGACAGCGGTCATGGCTGTCATTGTCCCCTCGCCGCCGTTGCCATCAAAGCTCAGTGCAACGCTTGGCAGGGCAAGAACAGCAAAGGGAGAAAACTGATCGTAATTTTTGATCGTTATTTTTTCTGTTCCGAGATCAACATACTTGCTGTCAAGCGGGCTTCCCCAGCCATTTTTATAGTGATAAACCTGAATCACGTGGGATGTTCTGGTAACGCCTGCGGGGTAATCAAGTTCAAAGGAAACGCCGCCGATATCCTTGATCTGCTGAGAGGTCATGAATTCGGATTCATGTACCCATTTTGGTGTGACATAGATTACGCCGTTTGTCTTGATATCGTCCTTCTCAAGAGAATATTGATCAGCCAAGACCTGTCTCAGCGTATCGAGCGCATCCACAGAGTTGGGGTCTTTATGAGACAGTGCGTTCTGATGATCCGTAATATCTTCCTGGGTTATTCCCTCTCCGTTTGCGTTAGTATATACATCGGGTCGGTCAAAGAAAATCGTAACCTTCTGCCCGTTCGCCGACGCAGAGATTGTGAAGTTTACTGTTTTTGGCGCTTCTCTTACAGTCGTATCATTTCCGCCAAAGGCGTTATTTGTCGCAGTGTAAGATTTCAGGTAATAAAGATTGCTGGGATCGATTCTGTACGGTTCCATGACAATCGTGAAATCATTTCCGGTAATGGTATCAATTTGCAATGTCTCTTGTGTATTGACGTTTTCAGTTTTTTCGATTCTTACGGTCGGTTCAACTGCGTCAATATCAGTCATGCGTACAGTACCTATACCCTTGATCTCAACGGCAAAGCGGACATTTTTTCTGACCAGAAGACCGTCGGTTCTCTCGCTCGCAGTTTCGTCGCCCTGCTGTTCAATTACTGCGCAGGAGATAGAATAATCAAGATCTTTTTCTTTTACCGTATAGGTAAAATCTATGCCACCTTCGGAAGCTGGAATTTTAAAATCAACATCATTACTGTTGGTGCGGTACCACTGATATGTATATTTATTTTTGTCTGCTTCCGAAATGACGTTTGGATCAATTTTCAGCGTATCACCGACAAACGCGCTCCTAACATCCGGCCGCGATGCGCCCGTCAGCTTAACACCCTCAAGGGCCGGGATTCCCCCAGCCCCAAGCATTGGTGTGTTTCCCGCTTTTAGCATTCCGCCCAGTGCGGTTCTATCCAGCGTCACGACCGGGGAGAAATGCTTAAGGCAAACGACAACCTTGTCGCCCTGGACGGTGTAGGTGGTCACGCGCTCCCATTCGCCGGTCTCGCTGTTCTGGTGGTAGACCTCGATCTCGTGGCCTTCCTCGTAGGTGTCGGGCAGGGGCATGTCGAAGATGACGCCGCCGCGGGCTGCGACCTCTTCATTGCTCATTCTGCTGCCGTCCGCATTCAGCGGGGTTACGTTCTGCGCCACTATGGCAGAGGGGTCGATCTCAGTCAGACCCTGGGCGTTCAAAACAGCCTCAAAGCTGCTGTAGGTCTCGGCAGAGGCCTCAGTCTGCTGGGTCTCAGTCTCGTCGCTGACAGGCTTCCACTGCGCGTACAGCGTGACGTCGCTGTTGACCTCCACGGCCTCGCCGTCGAGGAAGCGGTCTTCGCCCATGGCGGAACCGTCCGCCGCCACGTCCCAGCCGAGGAAGAGGTAGCCGTCGCGCGTAAAGGCGTTGGCGCTCAGCGCCTGGACGCTGCCCTCGGCAAAGGCCTGGGGCTCCATGCTGCCGCCGGTCGCGCCGTTGCCGTCAAAGGTGATGGTGACGGTGTTGACGGGGGCTGCCTCGGCCGCGGGCTCCACGCCCTGCTGTTCGGGCGCGGTGGTCTCGGCGGTCTGATTGTCGGTGTTCTCGGTTTCGGCGGCCTGATTGTCGGCGGTCTCGGGCTCGGCGGTCTGATTGTCGGTGGTCTCGGTTTCGCTGCCGACCGTCTCGGTGATCTCGGTTCTGTCCTCGCTCGGGGCGACGTAGCCCTCGGGCATGGCGGCATGGCAGAAGACGCACTCGCCGTTTTCGTACTTGTGGGGAACCTTGTCGATCCACTCGGTATGCTCCTCGCCGCAGACGGTGCACTTCGCCGTCTTCGCGCCGGTGGAGTAGCAGGTGGGCTCCTGGGTCACGGTGAACTCGCCGTAGGTGTGGGCGGCGGGGATGGCCTCGACCTCCTTGTGGCCGCAGACGGTGCAGACGCGCTCACGGCTGCCGTCGACAAAGCAGGTGGGCTCGAGCGTCACGACATACTCACCGAACTTGTGCGCCGCGGGAATGACCTGCACTTCCTTCTCATTGCAGACAGAGCAGACGCGCTCACGGCTGCCGTCCTCGGTGCAGGTGGCTTCCTTGGTCACCTTGAACTCGCCCCACGCATGGCCGAGGGCGGGCAGGACGACGACGTCCTTCTCGTCGCACACCTCGCACACGCGCACTTTTTCACCGGCCTCGGTGCAGGTGGGCGCCTTGGTCTGGGTATACTCGCCCCAGCGGTGACCCTTGGCCGGGATAACCTCATAGTTAAAGTACTCGCCGCACACGTCGCAGTAGCTGTATTCCTTCCAGCCGTCGCTTGTGCAGGTGGCCTCCTGATGGTCGACATGGATATAGTGGTGCCCCTCGCCGCCGTAGGAGAACTTGTACTTCTCATCCAGAAGGAGGACGCGATCCTTGACGATCTGCTCCCAGTCCGCCTGCTCGCCGCTGTTCTTGCGGTTGTTGAGGTCTTCGTACAGCTCGTCGAGGGCCTTGGCGTAAGCCTCCTCCGCGCTCTGCTGGCAGACCGAGCAGGATTTCCAGTACTGGTACGCATGCTCGCAGTCGCCCTCAAGGATGAGGTACTGCTCATCCACCACGTTCATGAAGCTGTGGACGCCCGTGGCCGGGATGTAGTCCATACTGAACGTGGCGCCGCAGATCGGGCAGTAGGTCTGATTGAAGCCGTTGTCCACGCAGGTGGGATCCTGGTGATCCTCCGCCATTTCGTGCACATGCGCCTCCGCATGGGCCGCCAGCGGCACCAGCGACAGACACATCAGCGCCACCAGTACCAGCGCAAGCACTCTTACAACATTCTTTTTCATGGTACGAAACCTCTCGTTCTGGAGAAATTTTGTTAACATTCGTAACTTTTTTGATTCTTTCACAAGTTTTATTATAGCATACCAATTCCCGCCGCGCAAGGCCTTTTGTTGACAATAATTGATAATTTATGTTAACCGCAAGCTCCCTCTCTGAGGGAGCTGTCGCGGCGCGTGTCTGCCCGCGCCGTGACTGAGGGAGTCTGACTCCCTCCACCGCTGAAGCGGTCCCCCTCCCTCAAGCGCCGCAGGCGGCTGAGGGAGGCAAAAAAAAGAGCCCTTGCGGGCTCTTTTTTATTTGACGATGTACTGCGTGAGATCCAGCTCCTCCAGGCCGTCGGCAAAGACCGGGGGATGGGCGGCGTAGTAGTCGTCCAGATCCCTGGTGATGCGCTCCTGCGCGTAAGCGACGCGGGCAATCTGGGGCGTACCCATGGGGCTGAAGAGCAGGCTGTCCGCGTTCAGCGGCAGGCGCATGATGATGTGGAAGCCGTAATCGGACTGCACGGGGTCGGAGACCTCAAAGGGCTGCTGCGCCGTAAGCGTGTCCTCAAACACCTTCACCATCGTGCCGGGAGTGAAGGTGTAGCCGTCGGGATAGGCGGTCTTGCCGGTATCCTCGCAGTACTGCTCCTTGAGCTCGGCAAAGCGTTTGAGCAGCTCCTCGTGATCCTCGATGGCGCGCAGCTCCTTCACAAGCGCGTTCGCCTGCTCGAGCTTCTTTGCGACCTCGGCCTCCTCCAGATTCTTGCCGGTCATGGGGTCGATGGTCATGAAGAGGATGTGGTGGGCGGAGAGATAGCCGTGCTCCTCAAGATCGGCAACGACGTCCGCCGCCGCGACCTTCTCGCCCTGGGCGCCGTAAAGCTCCTGCGCGAGCAGGGTGTAGAGATCCAGCGCCTCGCTGTAGAAGCGGAAGGCGCGCACGGTCATGTGGCTGGTGTTCTCCAGCTCCGCCGCGAGGTCGGCCACCGTGGCCTTCTCGCCCAGGATCTGGTGGGCCATGGTCTCGGGGTCAAGGTTCTTCTGCGTCTCTTCGTCCAGGCTGATGCCCTTCTCCTTCGCCATGGCCTTGATGGCCATAAAGCTTGCGAGTGTCTCGTTCGTCTCCTTCACAAGCCCCTGGGCGTAGGTGTTGCCGCTGCCGTCGCCCATGGAGCCGGCCCAGTCCGCCGCCACGCCGTAGTAGGCGCCCATCTGGCGGAAGTAGTCCTCATACTGTAAGCCGTTGGTGCGCAGCCAGTCGGCGTACACGTCCCAGTTCATCACCTCGTCCTCAAGGGTGATGGCGGCGGTGTCCGCGGGATAGAGCGCGCGGATGGCGTCATAGTCCAGGGTGTGCACCGTGGGGGTCTCGACGGGCTTTGCGGTTGCTGTCGGCGCGGCGGCGACGGCTGCGGGCGCGGCGCTGTCCCAATGGGTATAGGTGACCACGGCCCCGAACAGGACCAGCACGGCCACCAGACCGAGAATCATTTTTTTCATGGCGTTGTCTCCTTGGTAGTGGAAATGTTCGTAGGATACTATAGCACGCAAATGTGAACGAAACAAGCATGTTCTGCCGAAAGGTATAAGCTCCCTTTTTCCAAAGGGAGGTAAAAGCGTTTAGCCCGCCCAGTCGGCGGCGAATTTTCGCGCCTCGTCGATGACGCGGTTTTTGTTCTGGATCTTCACGCTGAGACAGGGCTTCGACCCTGCCTCGACCCTGAGGCGGTTTTTGTACTCCGGCCGCGCGTAGAGGGCGGAGACCTTCTCCATGTTGAAGTCCGACACAGTAAAGCGCAGCGTCCCGGCCTTCTGGGCGATATCCGTGATGCCGGCCCTGCCCGCCTCGCCGCGCAGAAGGGCGACGTGGATCAAAGCATTGACCCCCGGCGGGGTCTCGCCGAAGCGGTCGATGAGCTCGTCGGTGAGGTCGTCCGCCTCCGCCTCCGTGCGGATGAGGGCGATGCGGCGGTAAATGTCCATGCGCTGCTCGGCGGACTCGATATAGCGCTCGGGGATGTTTGCCGCGACGGCGAGGTCGGCCGAACACTCGGCCCGCTGCGGCACCTCGATGCCCCGCGCCTCGAGCACGGCTTCGTTCAATAGCTTCATGTACATGTCGTAGCCCACGTCGATCATGTGGCCCGACTGCTCCGCGCCGAGAAGACTGCCCGCGCCGCGGATCTCGAGATCGCGCATGGCGATCTTCATACCGGAGCCGAAGGCGGCGAAGTCCCGGATGGCGTTGAGGCGCTTTTCCGCGACCTCGGTGAGCACCTTGTCGCGCCGGAAGGTGAGGTAGGCGCTGGCGCGGCGGGTCGAGCGGCCCACGCGCCCCCGGATCTGGTGAAGCTGCGCAAGCCCCAACTTATCCGCGTCCTCGATGATGAGGGTGTTGACGTTCGGAATGTCGATGCCGGTTTCGATGATGGTGGTGCACACCAGAACCTGGGTCTCGCCGGTGACAACGGACTCCATCACCGAGGCCAGCATGTTTTTGTCCATCTGCCCGTGGGCCACCGCGACGGTCACATCCTCCAGCATTTCCCGCAGGCGCACGGCGGTGCGGTCGATGTCGTCGATGCGGTTATGGAGGTAATACACCTGCCCGCCGCGCTGGATCTCGCGCCGGATGGCGTCTGAAACGATGCCCCAGTCATGCTCCAGCACAAAGGTCTGCACCGGCAGGCGATCCTCTGGCGGCTCCTCGATATTGGACATGTCGCGGATGCCGGACATGGCCATGTTTAAGGTGCGCGGGATGGGCGTGGCCGAGAGGGTCAGCACGTCCACGCCGCGGCTGAGTTCCTTGATATGCTCCTTGTGGGTGACGCCGAAGCGCTGCTCCTCGTCCACCACAAGAAGGCCGAGGTTTTTAAACTTCACGTCCTTGCCCAAAAGCCTGTGCGTGCCGATCACGAGGTCGAGCTTGCCGCTCTCGAGATCGCGCAGGGTCTTCGTATTCGCGGCCCCCGTGCCGAGGCGGCTCAGCACCCCGATCTCCACTGGGAAGCCGAAAAATCTTTGCAGGGCGGTCTGATAATGCTGCTGGGCGAGTACCGTGGTCGGAACTAAGATCGCGGCCTGTTTGCCGTCCAGCACACACTTCATCACCGCGCGCAGGGCGACCTCGGTCTTGCCGAAGCCCACGTCCCCGCATAAAAGGCGATCCATCGGCACGGAGGACTCCATGTCCGCCTTGATTTCCGCCACGCATCTCAGCTGATCGTCCGTCTCGGTATAGCCGAAGTTTTCCTCAAATTCGCGCTGCCATTCGCTGTCCGGGGCAAAGGCGTGGCCCGGCAGGCGCTGGCGCTGGGCGTAGAGCTGGATGAGGCGCTTGGCCATGTCCTTGGCGGAAGCCTTGGCCTTGCTTCTCGTTTTGGCCCACTCGGCTCCGCCCATTTTGCTGAGGCGCACGGGCTTTTCCTCGCCCGCGCCGGTGTACTTGGACACCATGTCAAGCTGGGTCGCGGGGACATAGAGCGTGTCGCCGCCCGCGTAGTCGAGTTTGATATAGTCCTTGTCGAAGCCGTCCACCTGCATGCGCACGATCCCGGCGAATTTGCCGATGCCGTGGTTTTCGTGCACGACGAAGTCGCCCGGGGAGAGGTCGGAGTACGACTCGATGCGCTGCCTGTTGGGGGGCAGCTTTTTGCCCGCCTTCGCCGCCTTGCCGCGGGCGCGCACAAGCTGGGCGTCAGTCAGGACGGTCAGGCGGAGCCCCGGATACTCAAAGCCCGCGGACACCGCGCCCACGGCGATACGGCACTGTCCCGGCTCCGGAAGTCTTTTGAGCGCGGGGTCTATGAGCGCGTCGACGCCCTTGTCATGGAAAAACTCCTGCAGGGTCTTGGCGCGCCGCTCGTCCCCCGCGAGGACGACGACGCGGTAGTCCTGTTTGAGATAGGCCGTCACATCGTCGCAGGCGGCCTGGGCAGAGCCCGCGTAGCTGGGGAGCTGCTTTGCCGCAATGCTGGTGAGGGTCTTCGGCGCGACCGGCCCGCGCCCCACGGTAAAGGCGTCAGCCATGTAGAGCGGAAAGTCCGGCAGCATTTTGAAAAGCTTCTCGGCGGACAGGCGAAAGCCGTCCGCGCTCATGGCGATCATGCCGCGCTTATTTAACTCGTTGATATCCTCCGCGAGCTGCTTTTCAAAGGCTTTTGCCCGCTCGCTGCAGCGGCCGGGCTGGTCGAGGAAGACGAGGGCGTTTTCCGGGATATAGTCAAAGCCCGTCGCCTCTTCATATAATATAGGAAGATAGCGGTCGGCGTCGGAGAGGGTGAGGCCGTTTGCGAGCTTCTCCGCGTCGGCGCGGAGGGTCGCGGCGAGCGTCTGGGCGCTCTCGCCCCGGCGGCGCTTCACGTAATTGTCCGCAAAGCGTTCGATCTCCCGCGCGACCGCCCCCGCCCCGCCGGGCGAGAGACTGGGCAGGGCCTCGAGCGCGGGCAGGATGCGGCAGAAGTCCAGGGGATCGCCGCGCCGCTGGCTCTGCACGTCAAAGCGGGCCATGGAGTCAATGTCGTCCCCCCAGAACTCGATGCGCACAGGCTCAGAGTCGGCGGGGG
>Ga0310695_10013441_pt1 | contig 11258 bp, 8 predicted proteins | sample RumenRJG_04DNA_FD_203882 | JGI IMG/M metagenome (GOLD analysis project Ga0310695, IMG submission 203882) | Bovine rumen microbial communities from Lethbridge, Alberta, Canada - RJG_04 (v2) (version 2) | ecosystem: Host-associated > Mammals > Digestive system > Stomach > Rumen | place: Canada... | reverse complement strand
CTCTCCTATATTTTATATTGCAAAGGAGTTTCCAGTAAAATAAGGATTGTGACCTTTTTGCTCGATGGCCTCGCATATGTAGTCATATTATTGCAAAGGAGTTTCCAGTAAAATAAGGATTGTGACATTATTACCAATAGTTATTATTTGTAATACTTTTTTATTGCAAAGGAGTTTCCAGTAAAATAAGGATTGTGACTGCTTGAACAGAGTAATATTTGTAAGCCATTTTTTTATTGCAAAGGAGTTTCCAGTAAAATAAGGATTGTGACTATGAAGTTGTCAATGTAGTATTTACCATCTTTACATTGCAAAGGAGTTTCCAGTAAAATAAGGATTGTGACCCTCTAATATACAATCAATCGAATCCTGATTATCACATTGCAAAGGAGTTTCCAGTAAAATAAGGATTGTGACAAATTAGATGGTAATTCTTTTTGCAACATTTCTACAATTGCAAAGGAGTTTCCAGTAAAATAAGGATTGTGACCCTTTTGGAATTTTTTAACTGCAGCTGTTGTTTCATTGCAAAGGAGTTTCCAGTAAAATAAGGATTGTGACAAGAAGGATACTGGTGAGAAGTGTCATATTCATTTGATTGCAAAGGAGTTTCCAGTAAAATAAGGATTGTGACACCAATAGTAACATTCTAAAACATCTGAAACATCTAATTGCAAAGGAGTTTCCAGTAAAATAAGGATTGTGACCCTTTATCAAGGAAAACAAGGTCAAAGGACTTTTCGATTGCAAAGGAGTTTCCAGTAAAATAAGGATTGTGACAGCGAGTTTTTCGCCTAAACGGTCATATCTAATGAAATTGCAAAGGAGTTTCCAGTAAAATAAGGATTGTGACATAACCAATAATATATTCATCATCAGATTCCATTTTATTGCAAAGGAGTTTCCAGTAAAATAAGTATTGTGACTGTTCTATTTGTTCTATTTGTCATATAAATCACCTTATTGCAAAAGAGTTTCCAGTAAAATAAGGATTGTGACTACTACATGGTATAGCATAACTAATACTATATTCAATTGCAAAGGAGTTTACAGTAAAATAAGGATTGTGACGACAATCCATCTTGTAATTGAAAGTTACTTGTTCTAATTGCAAAGGAGTTTCCAGTAAAAGGATTGTGACGTCCAAGGACCATTCGCATCCTCATCATGAGAACATATTGCAAAGGAGTTTCCAGTAAAATAAGGATTGTGACGTCCAAGGACCATTCGCATCCTCATCATGAGAACATATTGCAAAGGAGTTTCCAGTAAAATAAGGATTGTGACTTAGTAACACAAATATTATTACTAATTCCTTTTGAATTGCAAAGGAGTTTCCAGTAAAATAAGGATTGTGACACTTTTCCACAGTAATGATAATAATTTCCTTCTTGAATTGCAAAGGAGTTTCCAGTAAAATAAGGATTGTGACTTATTTTCAAAATATTCAATTTGTTCTGCAATTAATATTGCAAAGGAGTTTCCAGTAAAATAAGGATTGTGACCCCACATCCATCCGTCTTTTCCGATTACCTGAAACCATTGCAAAGGAGTTTCCAGTAAAATAAGGATTGTGACGTTATTACTCCTGCTCCTGGGTATATTTCAACTAAATTGCAAAGGAGTTTCCAGTAAAATAAGGATTGTGACTAAATTTTTCAATTGCAAGGTCAACCACTAATTCAATTGCAAAGGAGTTTCCAGTAAAAAGGATTGTGACATATTTTCATTATAATCTAACTCCTCGATAGTCTAAATTGCAAAGGAGTTTCCAGTAAAATAAGGATTGTGACTTTTCAATGACATCAGTAATTACCATTCCTTCTTTTATTGCGAAGGAGTTTCCAGTAAAATAAGGATTGTGACATTTAAATCCATTATGTAATAAATACGGTTATTATCATTGCAAAGGAGTTTCCAGTAAAATAAGGATTGTGACGTTGAAAGAGACTATGGATTCATTAAACATGATGAATTGCAAAGGAGTTTCTAGTAAAATAAGGATTGTGACATCATCTCTTGCGGTGTATCCATAGACCTGAACACTATTGCAAAGGAGTTTCCAGTAAAATAAGGATTGTGACCTTTTATTTCATTTTCATCATATGACCATTTTCCAATTGCAAAGGAGTTTCCAGTAAAATAATGATTGTGACATTGATTGCTTCTTTAAATTCTGACTCAGTAATATTATTGCAAAGGAGTTTCCAGTAAAATAAGGATTGTGACCTCAAAACGGTTGAATTTGATGCGGATTTCTTTATATTGCAAAGGAGTTTCCAGTAAAATAAGGATTGTGACTATTTTGTTTTTTATATAAAAATCTTAATTGTTTTTATTGCAAAGGAGTTTTCAGTAAAATAAGGATTGTGACTATTTTGTTTTTTATGGGTTTTGTCAATAATTTAGTCTTTTAATATTTTTGCTTATTTTTCCTATTTTAATTGTTATTTAAGTTTATTTTTTGTATTTGGGTGATGTGGAGCTTTTATTTTTTCCTATTTTTTGATGGTTTAAAATCGTAATTTTTATTAGTTTTGAGTTTCAAAAATTAAATTTGAACTTCCATTTTTGGATTTAAGTGGTTTTCGGTTCAAAATGGTGGTTTATGATACGGCGTACAGTCTATCTTAATGATGGTGATTTGAGCTTTTTATGGTGTTATTCGCTCAATATGCTGTATCTTTGAGATTAATTAGTCTTGCAAGGTTGTAAATGGTGTTTCTTAGTTGGATCTCGTTGTTTGCTGCAGTTTCTGTAGTGCCGATTAATTTTAAAACTCCATTATCACCTTTCAAGAAACCGTTAATTCCTTCGCTTCGTGAAAATCGTTGCGGATAGTTAATATTTCTTCTTTTATCCAGGAATCGTTCAGTCATTTTGTGATTAAGTTCTGTAGTTTTGAATTTTAAGGTTTTGTGCTTGCAGCTGTTGATATTTGGACATCCAGTACATGAATATGTTTCAAAATGATACCATTTTTCCTTGCAATTGTCCGGAAGATTATCGTCCTTGTGTGGTTTTCTATGTTTGATAGGTTTAATTTTAATTAATCTCATAAAACGACCATGGGACAGATATATCCGTTTTTAACTCTAATAAAATCTTTTTTGGAGGACTTTTTTCTTTTTTCTGGAAGTTCATTTTCTCGCCTTAATTTATTATTATGCATTTCAGATAATTTTTTAGGCATAATTAAAGCATTAATCTTATTGATAAACAAATAATAGAGATTTTCTGTTGAGAAATAACCTGAATCAGCGATTAAAATGGTTTCACGAATTCTTTTCAATATTTCACTGTAATTTCTTCGTTCTCCAAATTCTCTTTGCAATTCAATAAAGATTTTAATTGTTTCATTAAATGTCATTTAAGACAAATTTGATTGTTTCCAGTCATTGGATTCTGTTAATAGCATTCCAGTCAATATTATATGATTTTCAGTCATGATTTCCTGTAAATTAAACGCAAAATCATAAATTCCTCTTTTTGTTTTCATCCAACAAGTCTTTGGAAATGTAATTGAAACAATATCAACATTTCTTTCTTCCAAAATTGATTTATAAATACTTATTTTTTTATATATTCTTCTATTGTAGAGAGTTATTCTTTTTAAGGCTAAATTAACCAGTTTGCATATTTCTTCATCATTTTTATAAATTTCTAATTTTTCTTCTAATCCTTTCATTGTGCGATTAATAGATTGTGGAGTATTTTCATGCAATAAATTCCATTTTTTGACTTGTATTAATGCATTCACTTCTTTTTGTGTGATTTTATAGTTTCTGGAAGCTCTCACAAGTGCATCAGTTCCATCAACAAATAATTTAACAAAATCTAAGAAGCGTAAATCATTTAACAATACCAGTGTGGCAATGAAAACTTTTTTAATTACTTTTTCATCACTTTTATTTAAAAAATTAGCGAAAGAATTGCGTGATGGTTTTAAACCGCATGTAACGATTAGAAGAAATCTATTCTTTTTACATTCCCCTTCCATTTTAGTATAATTGGAAATATTAATGCTAAAACAGTATAATACTACAATTAAAAGTAGTGTTCGAGGATATGCTGGACGTCCACGCTTAGATTCAAATTCCAAATCCAATTGATGCATTAAATTTTGAATCATATCTGAAAATGCAAAATTAACGATAGTCAATAACATTTTTGGACAATCCTCCCCCATTTTTAGCTTATTTATAATATTTCTGTTTTTATACTCATCTAATTGTATAACAGACATTATAAATCAAATATTTAAGAGTATATTCAATTTTTACAACTTTTCCATTTTTGAAAAAATTTCACACGAAAATAATTGAAATTACTTAAAATCTCAATTAAACATTAAAATGTTTACTAAATAATTATATAAATAATTATTATATAATATTATGTAATTTAAAGTATTTATAACTTATTATATTTAATTATAAGTAATATTAAACTAAATAAAAGTTATTAAAAGATTTTCCAATTGATAAAGAAAATTTAAAGAATTTTACTTTGAAAAATAAGTTGAAAAAATATCCTAATCGAAATGGAATTTTCTCCAGAAAAAACGGTTAAAAATATGATAAAATAAGATCTCTCTAAAAATTAAAAATAACTATTTTAAATGGAATATATTAAAAATAAAGAAAAAATAGATAGTTAAATGATGAAAATAAGTAAAATTAAGAAAAAATAGATTATTGACAAATCCCTTAAAAAATTTTTCAAAATAGGATTTCTAAAAGCTAATAATTATAGTTACTAACCAAACTTTTATTATAGATGACTGACAAATAATAAATTATGTCAGGAAAATCTAAAATTAATGTTTTTAACAAAATGACAAAAACTGCTTTAGATGAAGAAATAAGTGCTTATGTGGCTTATCATAGGTACTATCAGAGGTTAATTGCAGTTAAAATAGTTAGTGAAGGAAATACAATTGCGGATGCTGCAAATATATTGGGAAAATCCTATCAAACAGTCCACAGATGGATAAAAACTTGCGAATCTGAAGGATTAGAAGGATTAAAACCATCATTTGGCGGAGGGAGGCCATCAAAATTAACTTATGATCAATTGATTGAATTAGATAAAATCATTGAAGAAACACCAAATATGTCAATGAAAGATGTACATCTTCTTGTTAATGAAAAATTTAATGTAGATTATAGTTTAAAGCAAATAGGAAAAATTGTGAGGAAATTAGGATACAATTACAATAAAGCATATCCTAAATTTTCGAAATCTCCTGAAGATGCAGAAGAACAGCTAAAAAAAACTTAGAAGAACACAATTTATCTTCAAAAGATATTATTATCTTATTTGATGAAGCATCCTTCCAAAATGAACCCTACACTCAAAAATCATTATATAAAAAAGGAACAAAACACACACAAACTGTAAATCCTTACAAATTTAAAATCAATGCCACAGGATCCTTAGCAATTAATGGAAATTCAACCATCACAATCACAAATTCTTCAACAGCACCAGAAATAGCAATAGCTCTCTTAGAATTAAGATGTGCTAATACAAAAAACAAAAATACAGTAAAATTATTAAATAAAATAATTGAAGAAGTTAACTTAACTGATGAAGAAATAGATGAAATTTTAATGGAAAACAATGAAAATAACAAAGTTTTCACAGAAAAAATAATAAAAACAATTGAAAAATATAAAGATGATACGACCTCAACAATTGCTAGAATCATCGGAAAACACTGCAATCGAGAATCAATCAATAATGTGAAAAAAAGAAGAGAAATAAGAAGAAAAATAACCTTAAATCTACTGGAAAAAGAAAACATAATAACAAAAATACAAACCGAACAAAGAATATGTTTAATCTTAGATAATTACAGCGTTCACAAGTCTACATTCATCAAAAAAATAGCATTACATCTCAATATTGCATTAATATACCTTCCACCATACTCCCCACATCTAAATCCAATAGAACAAATATGGAGACAAATGAAACGAGAAATTAAACATTATTATCTAGAATCAAGAGAATTTTTACAAGAATTAACAATAAAAACCTACAATAAATAGATTTCTGGAACGAAAGTTTATGACAAATGGCTCGAAACATTTATAACAAAAGTTTGGTAACTAACTATAATAAAAAGAATATTCAACGGAAAAATAGAAGCTGAAGTTTACAACAATCAAATAAATAAACAAAATCCAAAAAACATAATCTATAACATCTATCGTTCAACTCAAATTCAATAAAAATGAGGATTTCTCAAAGCCAAATTATTGAAAAATTCTACTAACATTGGCCCAGACCGATAATACTTCCATAAATCATCACAATTAATTATTTTTTAATTCTTTAATTGATTTATAATTTAATCTCATTAAATCACCAATTTAAGGTTTCAAATTATCTAATTTACCATCAATGATAAAAATTAATCTTTTTAAAACCATTATAAAATTTAAAAATAGAATTATGAGAAGAAATACTGTAATAAACGAAAATATGCCCAAATTTAAACTAAAAATTTGAATATTCAAATATTTAAACCAAATAATTAATAACAAAATCAATGAAATTAAAATTCCGAAAGAAATATTACTTTTTAATTGTTTCAATGTCTCATAATGTCTATTTGAATTTAAATCTTCTTTGTTTAAACTAAGTATACTAATTAAAAAACTAAATAATATTGGAATAAATATTGACAGCGAAATAGATATTGAATTAATAGAACTTTCATTTAACTTACCATGTAAAATAAAAATAGAAAATAAAGATAATATTAATGGAAAAATAAAAAAAGTAAACAAATCTTTGTAAGAAAATTCATTACTATTAAATTTTATTAAAGTATCAAAATGATTCCTAACTTCACTAAAAATATTTATTTTTGATGAAAATATTTTGAAAAGATATTTATTAAATATATCAAATACCTTTTTAAAGTGATTAAAAACATTAATTATAAAAATATTTAATAATTGCATTGATTAATCCCCTACCTATATTTATCAAATATTTTTCCATAATTATTAAATAAATGTTCTAAAGCAACTTTATGAATTGAATCTAATTTAGGATTACCATCTTCCCACTCATGAATTTCATCAGTAATATTAATATATGGAATAATTGTAGTAGGATCAGTTAATATAAATGTTTTTGGTTTACCGTTATATTTAGATGTCACTTTAATTAAATCATATTCAACAGATTGGAAAGATAATAAATTATCTTCCCTTAAATTTAAAAATTCTTCAGGAGTGGTTTTATCACCATTAAGTTTAATTTCAGTTTCTATTGTTTTAATCTCAGTTTTTAAATCCTCAGTAATATCATCTGGAATTTGATTTTTAATTAATTTAAAAGATAACAATTCGCCTTTTTTATAAAAATTTTCTTTAAGTTCTTTAGGAAAAATACGGGGCAAATCAATCTTATAATGTGCATATTTAGGAAATTTTTTTAAACCATCATCCAAAAATATTGATTTGAACATTGTTTTTATTCCAATTCCTCTTTTTTGTTCTAAAATTAAAAATCCTCGAGTTATATTTTTTGGAATAACAATTAAGAAATAATAAGGATTAAAAACACCCTCATCTTCATTTATAAAATTTTCATTTGATTTATTAATAATTTTATTTATATCATGAACCTTACGTTTATTACCATGATTTCCAAACTCAACAATACCATAAAATCCACGATTATCAAAATCTTGAAGTTCATGAAATTCTGAAAGGTAAATACTTTTTCCATTATCCTCAACTCGTTTATTCCTGAGACATTTTTCATCATCATAATAAACAGACAATATATCTTTCATAATTTCTAAAAAATCAAATGAATTACTATTTAAATTATAATCTGGAAGATTATCTAACTTAAAATATTCCTCATTTTTAGAATCATCAAATTTAATATTTATTCCATACATTGCTAAACTAATTGAATATCTCATAATACCTCCATTAATCACTTACAATATCAGTTATAAAAGTCCTATAATTATCCACTACTCCGAAGTTAATGTTATTGCCAACAGCTTCAAAGTGTTTTCTTCCACATTTAATTTTATAATCCTCTTTGTCTCTTAATGATGATTCCTCAGTACTGCCTTTTGTTTCAATAACAAAATACATTTTTGTTTCATCTTCTGATTCCATTAAGATAGCCCAATCAGGATTATAATTACCAATTGGAGTTTTGATTTTAAACCAATCTGGAAGTTTAGTATAATATTTTACTTTACTATTATTTTCCAAACTTTCAACAAACTCACGTTCTTTTTTACTATCATAAACCACATAATTATAAACAGATTTATTTGCTTCAACCATATTTTTATCTAAATAACCAAATAGTTCTTCATTAGTAAATAATTCCTGATCATAATAGTCTCCAGTTTTAGTGTACTTAATACCATCTTTAATTAGGTTTTTCATCTCATTATTAATTAAACGAGCACATTTTTCCATATATTCTTGTGGATTTTTCTTAAATTGGTTTAAAGTATCACTTTCAGTCAAAATCCTGACAATTGTTTTCCTAGTTAAATCTGTTTGGTTTTGTAAGAAAGTTACAATATCTGGAAGAGCAATATCTTCTTCATCAAATTCAATCACATCTGTTTCACCATTTTCTTGAGCATGAACTCCTGAAGCATCAATAGTCAAACCACTCTTAAGATATATTAATTTTGGAGCTTTAACTTTTAATTTTTCATTAAAAGCTTTTACACAATTTCTAATTAATTCTTCACTATCATAATCAACTGAATAAGTAGTCATACATTTAATAGAATTCCAAAATTGCTCAAAAATCGGATCATTCAACACTTGTTTTCTTACTTTAATTTTACGCCTATCAGTTGCAGATTTAATAGGAAGATTTTTAGTTGGTTTTTCAACAACTTCAATAATCTCTTTTCTTATTGACTCATAATCTTCAGGAATATCAATATTGCCTTCTTCAAGAGCAACTTTTAATTTATCTAAAATTTTACCTTTTCCGTCAATATATTTCATTTTTTTGAAATGATTAAAGATTTCAGTTGATCGATTATCTAAAGGTACTTCTTTTCCTTGTTTATTAACCCATAGAATATGAGCAAAATCAGTTTTATTAAGTGTTCCAAATTTATATCCAGTTTCATCTTCTATATCTTTTTGAAGATTACGTGCAAAATCCCCATAAGAACCATTTGCCATTACAGTTAATATATTAACATTTTTATCATGTATTCTTTCACCATCTTGGTTAACACATAACCTAAGCCCACGACCAATTTCTTGACGTTTTTTGGTTGTAGATTGTGTCTCGTTTAAAGTACAAATCTGGAAAACATTTGGATTGTCCCAACCTTCTCTTAATGCTGAATGAGAAAATATAAAACTTAATGGTGTGTCAAAACTTAAAAGTTCTTCTTTTGCACTCATTATTAAATTAAAAGTGTCTGTAACTTTTTTAGCTCCACCTTTAACTTCACCATTTTTCTTTAGTTCTGAATCTTCAAATTTGCCTTCTTTATCTTTAGCAAAATATCCTCCATGAACTTCATTAGCAGGCACTTTTAAATCAATATAACCAAATAATGTAGAATATTTCTCTTTTTTAATTAAATTTTTATACTCCTCTTCAAAAATGTCTGCATAAATGCCATTTGACCAAGTATTATTCTCACCATATACTCTATAATTGGATACTTTATCTATAAAGAACAAACTTAAAACTTTTATTTCTTTTCCTTGTTTTAAAAATTCTAATTGTTTATCTAAATGTTCTTCAATAGTTTTTCTAATTTGGGCTCTTTTCAGACTCAAATCATCAATATCGCCAATATAAATTCCTTTTTCCAAAGTAACGTCTGCTGGTGAAAATATTACTTTTTCAATTCCGTCGAATTGGTTAATTTCATCAACAATATATCCAGAATATTTATCACTATTAGTAATATCTTCTAAATTATCGCCTTTTTTAACTTTAACTGTTTTTCTTTTAGTTTTACCATTAACTAGGACATCAACTTCAATTTGTGCAGTTATTGGTGAATTATTGAAATTTGTTGATACTAATTCTAAATACGCGTCATTATGATAACCTTCAGAGATAAAAGTAGCTACTTCAATTTGTTTAACTAAATCTTTTTCAGCAGCATCAACGGCGTCCAATCTAAATACCATATTTTTCTTATCTGGAGGTGTAGCAGAATATCTTAATGTACATAATGGCTTTAAATAAGAAATAGCTTTTTCACCTTTTCCACCTAAAACAGACTGAGGTTCATCAATTATAACAATAGGTCTAGTTTCTGCAATTAAATCAATTGGTTTATAACCACTTAATTTGTCTTGTTCTCTGTGAATAATATTACTTGTATTTTGTTTTTTAGTATCATCAAGACTTGATTTGCTGAAACTTTTATTAAAAGCATCAATATTAATTACCATAATCTGAATATTGGAGTTTACAGCAAAATTACGTACTTGTTCTAATTTTGAAGAGTCATAAACAAATGAATCAAAGTTAACATTTTCAAAAATGCCTCTAAAATGGTCTTTGGTAATTTCAATTGTTTTTTTCACACCTTCTTTAATAGCAATACTTGGGACAACAATAATAAACTTTGTAAAACCATATTCTTGATGCAATTTAAAAATTGTTTTTAAATAAACATATGTTTTACCAGTACCCGTTTCCATTTCAACATTAAAATCTAATGAATTTAATGATTGAGTCGGATTAAGTCTATTTCTAATTTGTACTTCTCTTAAATTATCTAAAATATCTTTCTCAGAAATATCTAACTTATTTCCAATTCCTTGGCCTACTTTCCCAGTGTCTGAAAAACTGGCCTGTCCTGAAACTGTAAAATATTGTAACATTGAATTTTGACCTTTAAAAAGATCAACGACTGCATCTACGGCATCAGTCTGATAATCGAGGTTTGAATCAAATTGAAGTTTCATTTTCACATCTCCTATATGGTTATAAATTTATCAATTTTATGATTACTTAAGATTTCTTTAACATTTGTTTTAACAGAGTCCTTATTATTAAAAGAAGAATCTTTAAATACTGCTCGTGAAATGGAAGATTTTTTAGCAATTTCAATAATTTGATTTGTAATTTCTTTAGTGTTTTCATTAGTAATTGAATCTTCTAAACATACAATCAAAGCTCCATAACCTATTGAATAAATGTTATTTCCTTTTGGTTCAATTGGAAATGTTAAATCAAGACCATATTTAAGCATGAGTTCATAA
>Ga0310695_10013440_pt1 | contig 11258 bp, 8 predicted proteins | sample RumenRJG_04DNA_FD_203882 | JGI IMG/M metagenome (GOLD analysis project Ga0310695, IMG submission 203882) | Bovine rumen microbial communities from Lethbridge, Alberta, Canada - RJG_04 (v2) (version 2) | ecosystem: Host-associated > Mammals > Digestive system > Stomach > Rumen | place: Canada... | reverse complement strand
AGTCGTCAATCGCACCGCCGTTCTTGCCTCCAAGAGCCAGGTTCAGGAGGATAAACTGAGGGCGCAGGAACGGGTTCGTGTGGTGACCCAGCTGGCCATTCACTGTACGGCTGAGGGGCACCTCGTTGAGCAGCTCGTCGTCCAGATAGAGGCGGATGGAGTGCTCGTCCCAGTCCATGCGCCACACGTGGAAGCGACGGCCCCAATCAGGGTCGCCATCCGTGAAATGTGTGTAGGGGATCATCTGCGTGGACCACTCGGCATCGTAGCGGCGATCCCTGCCCCACGCCACGTTGGCCAGGATGTGGGGAACGCCCTTGACGCGATAATACTCCATCACGTCGATCTCGCCACACGAGGGCCATTCCATCCCGCGGCCGAGCGTCCAGATGGCAGGCCAGGCACCGCCCTCCGTCGGGATGCGGGCACAGACCTCGAGCCGCCCGAAGAGGAACTCGTAGCGTCCCCGCGTATTCAGGCTGGACGAGGTATATTCGATAGTCGGCCGCTGCTGTCCCCAATAATGTCCATCGGGCTTATAGGTGGGATTGGGCTTATGTTCACGGCGTGCCTCAATGATGAGCCGTCCGCCCTCCTGCCAGGCGTTCTCGGACTGATACCACTGTGCTTCCTGGTTGCGTTCAAAGCCGTGCTCATAGTTCCACACGGAGGTGTCGGGGAGCCCGTCACGGTTGAATTCCTCGCTCCAGACGAGTTTCCATCGGTCCTGCTGCGCGAAAAGAGAGGCAGGAAGGATAATCCACAAGAAAAAGGCTTTACGAAGCATGGAGGTCGTGAGTTATCGGTTTCGTGAGGCCTACAGGCTGCCACATGGGAGTATGGCCACCTGCAGGCTTCGCTACTATATTCTATAATCCACGTGCGCGAAGCAGGCTCGAGGCATCGGGCTGCTGCATGCCTGTGAAGTCGGTGAACATCTGCATGAGGTCGCCCGTATTGCCACGGCTCAGTATCTTGTCGCGGAACTCCTGGCCCGTCTCGGGCTTCAGTGCACCTCGCTGGGCAAAGACATCAGCGATGTTGACAGCCAGCACCTCGGTCCACAGATAGCTGTAATAGCCTGCTGCATATCCGCTGCTCCAGATGTGATTGAAGTAGCTGGTGTGGTAGCGGGGCGGTATCTGTGGGTCGAGCATTCCTACCTGCTTCAGTGCTTCCGTCTCAAAGGCGTCAGCCTCTGCGGCCGTGGGAACCTGATCGGGAGAGAGCATGTGCCACGCCATGTCGGCACAGGTGGCCGCAAGATTCTCGCCAAGCGCGTATGCTGTCTGGAAGTTGATGCTCTGGAGCATACGCTCCTTCAGCTCGGCAGGCATAGGCTCGCCCGTCTCGAAATGGCGGGCAAAGTGGTCGAATACCTCGGGAATGGTGGCAAACGACTCGTTGAACTGCGAAGGCATCTCCACGAAGTCGCGGGCCACGCTGGTGCCGCTCAGACGATGGTACTGGCAGTCGGAGAGCATTCCGTGCAGGGCGTGGCCAAACTCGTGGAACATCGTAGTCACCTCGTCCCATGTGAGCAGCGAAGGCTGTCCCTCGGGGGCCTTGGCGCTATTGCACACATTAAAGATGATGGGCAGCTGGCGGCGCTGGCGGCTCTGCTTGGCAAAGCCGTCCATCCATGCTCCACCGCGCTTGGTGGGGCGGCGGAAGTAGTCGCAGTAGAAGAGAGCCCTGGCTGTGCCGTCACGGTCGGCGACTTCGAAGACTTTCATGTCGGGATGGTAGGTGGGGATGTCGGTACGCTGCCGGAACGTAAGGCCGTAAACACGGCTGGCAGCATAGAAGACACCATTGACGAGCACGCTGTCCACATTGAAATAAGGCTTCACCTCGTCATCGGAAATCGCCAGCATCTCCTTCTTCATCCGTGCAGAATAATAGAAGCGGTCGTATGGCTGCAAGTGGAAGTCGGCTCCCTCCGTCTTGCGGGCATAGTCCTCGATGGCTTTCGTCTCAGCCTGGGCCTTCGGCGTGTATTGGGCTATCAGGTTGTGGAGGAAGGCATAGACGTTGTCGGGCGTCTTGGCCATCGTCTTTTCGAGCGAATAGGACGCATAGTTGGGATAGCCCATAATCTCGGCCTGCTCGGCACGCAGCTTGGCTATCTCCACGACGATGGGGTAAGTGTTATACTGGCCGGTGCCGTCGGCACGGTGCACCGAGGCCTCATAGACCTGCCGGCGCAGTTCGCGGTTATCGAGGCTGGAGAGAAGAGCCTGCTGGGTGGTATTGACTATCACGATGGCATAGGGCGACTTCCCTCCCCTGCTCTCTGCGTCCTTCTGGCACTGCGCTATATCGGCATCGCTCAGTCCGGCGAGGTCTTCCTTCTTATCGACCCACACCACGGCATCGTTCGTGGCCTTAGGCAACACGTCGCCCCACTGGATCTGCAGGTCGGAGATACGCAGGTTGATCTCCTTCATGCGGGCCATCTTGTCGTCGGGTAGCAGGGCTCCGTTGCGCACGAAGCTCTTGTAAGTCTCTTCCAGCAGTTTGCGGTCTTCTCCCTGAAGGCTTTCGTGCTCGTTCTCATAGACCTGGCGTATGCGTTCGAAGAGCGGCTTGTTAAACGAGATTTCGTTCTCGAGGTCGGTAAGCAAGGGGGTTACCTTCTTCTCCGTTTCGCCTATCTCGGGCGTACGGTCGGCATCGGTCAGGGCAAAGAAGATGCGGGACACACGGTCGAGCAGGCGTCCGCTTTCCTCGAAGGCGAGGATGGTGTTCTCGAACGTAGCCGGCTCGGAGTTCTGAGTTATCTGGCTTATCTCGTCGCGTTTCTGCTGAATGGCCACCTCGAAGGCGGGCAGGAAGTCGGCAGACTGTATCTTGCTGAAGTCGGGGGCGCCGAAGGGGAGCGTGCTCTCCTGCAACAGCGGATTCTCGCGTGGCGGTTCCTTGCAGCTCGAAAGCTGCATCAGGGTGGTTGACAGCATGGCTGCCGAAAGACCGAGGGTCATAAGGTTCTTCTTCATGGAGGACAATGGTTGCAATGAATACTCTTTATCCAGCTCTGCTTGCTAAGAAAATAAAAAGGAGACCGCAAAGCAAGCAGAAACTTCACGGTCTCCTCTCTATCTGAATATTAGTCGGCCAGCTTGGCGCAGATGAACTCGCGGTTCAGGCGGGCGATGTTGGCGATGGTCTCGCACTTGGGACATACGGCTTCGCAGGCACGGGTGTTGGTGCAGTTGCCGAAGCCCAGCTCGTCCATCTTGGCCACCATAGCCTTGGCGCGGCGGGCTGCTTCCACACGGCCCTGGGGCAGGAGGGCCAGCTGGCTCACCTTCGAGCTTACGAAGAGCATAGCCGAGCCATTCTTGCAGGCTGCCACACAGGCGCCGCAACCGATGCATGAAGCGCAGTCCATAGCCTCGTCGGCATCTTCCTTAGGAATAAGGATGGCGTTGGCATCCTGGGCCTGTCCGGTGCGGATGGTGGTGTAGCCGCCGGCCTGCATAATCTTGTCGAACGCCGAACGATCGACCATGCAGTCCTTGATGACGGGGAAGCCGGCCGAACGCCAGGGCTCTACGGTGATGACGTCGCCGTCCTTGAAGCGACGCATGTAGAGCTGGCAGGTGGTGGCACCACGCTCTGTCTTGCCGTGGGGCGTACCGTTGATATACAGCGAGCACATGCCGCAGATACCCTCGCGGCAGTCGTGGTCGAAGACGAACGGCTCCTTGCCAGCCTCGATGAGCTCTTCGTTCATGATGTCGAGGGCTTCGAGGAAGGAGGTATCGTCAGGTACGTTCTTCAATTCGTGGGTATCGAAATGGCCCTTTGCCTTCGGGCCGTTCTGCTTCCAGAACTTGATAGTAACAGAAATATTCTTTGCCATAATATTATAGGTTTTAAGGTTTTAAGGTTTCAGGTTTTGAGGTGAAGTCACTTTCTGCCTCCGAGGTTCTTTTATAAATCAAGGAGGAGAGCATCTTGTTTACCTGCTCATTCAATTGCAGGAGCATACAAGCGTCTTCGTCAGAAAGATAGAGAAATTCTCGTGATAGAAGAAGCTGAGTTTCCAATTCGTTGGAGGAACCTAAGGAAGTGTGCAGGAAATGCAGCAAATCCTTGTTTGTTCCACGGCCATATCCTTCTGCGATATTGGAGGGTATCGATACCACGCAGCGCCGCATCTGGCTGACAAGACCATAAGTCTCGCTCTTGGGGTAGCTGGCAGTAACACGATATATGTCCTTTGCCAGCACCATTGCCTTTTGCCAAACGGTCAGATTCTGATACAGTCCCATTGCTCAAATTCTATTATCACCTTATAACCTCAAGACCTTACGACCTTATAACCTGAATTTAGTTTTTATAATTACGTGTCTGTACCTTAATTGCCTCATACTCCAGCGGCTCCTTGATGAGCTCGGGATCCTTGTCCTTGCCCTGATACTCCCAGCAGCCTACGTAGAAGAAGTTCTCGTCGTCGCGCTTGGCTTCGCCTTCCTCCGTCTGGTATTCCTCGCGGAAGTGGCCGCCACACGACTCGTTGCGCGAGAGTGCATCGTGAGCCACCAGCTCGCCCATCGTAAAGAAGTCGCGCAGGTGGATGGCCTTGTCGAGCTCCACGTTGAGTCCTTCCTTCGTACCGGGAACGAAGAGGTTGGTGTCGAATTCCTTCTGCAGTTCCTTCATCTTCTGGATGCCGGTCTTCAGGCCTTCGGCCGTACGGCCCATGCCCACGTATTCCCACATGATGTGGCCCAGCTCCTTGTGGATGGAGTCCACGGAGCGCTTGCCCTTGATGTTCATCAGGCGGTCAATCTCTGCCTCGACACCCTTCTCTGCCTCGGCAAACTCGGGCAGGTCGGTGGAGATCTTCGGCCAGATGCTCTGGTCGGCCAGATAGTTCTGGATGGTATAGGGCAGCACGAAGTAGCCGTCGGCCAGACCCTGCATCAGGGCCGAGGCACCGAGGCGGTTGGCTCCGTGGTCGGAGAAGTTGCACTCGCCAATGGCAAAGAGGCCGGGGATGGAGGTCTGCAGTTCGTAGTCCACCCAGACGCCGCCCATCGTATAGTGGATGGCGGGATAGATCATCATGGGCTTATAATACTTCACGCCGTTGATCTCGTTGGCCAGGTCGCCAGGATATACGTCGGTAATCTCCTCGTACATGTCGAAGAGGTTGCCGTAGCGCTGCTTCATGGCATCGAGGCCCAGGCGGTTGATACTCTCGGAGAAGTCCAGGAAGACAGCCAGTCCGGTATTGTTCACTCCGAAGCCCTTGTCGCAACGCTCCTTGGCAGCACGGCTGGCCACGTCACGCGGCACCAGGTTGCCGAAGGCGGGATAGCGACGCTCCAGATAGTAGTCGCGGTCTTCCTCGGGAATCTCCCAGCCCTGCTTGGTGCCGGCCTGGAGTGCCTTGGCGTCCTCAAGCTTCTTGGGCACCCAGATACGTCCGTCGTTACGCAGCGACTCAGACATCAGCGTCAGCTTCGACTGCTTGTCGCCGTGCACGGGGATGCAGGTGGGGTGAATCTGTACGTAGGAGGGGTTGGCCATGTAGGCACCCTTACGGTAGCACTGTACGGCAGCCGTGCAGTTGCAGCCCATGGCGTTCGTGGAGAGGAAGTATGTATTGCCATATCCGCCGGTGGCGATGACCACTGCATTGGCGGTGAAGCGCTCCAGCTTGCCTGTCACCAGATTCTTGGCTATGATTCCGCGGGCACGACCGTTGACGATAACGACATCCTCCATCTCATAGCGGGTGTAGAGCGTCACCTTGCCGGCGTTCACCTGGCAGGAGAGCGACGAATAGGCACCGAGCAGGAGCTGCTGGCCCGTCTGGCCCTTGGCGTAGAAGGTGCGGCTCACCTGGGCACCGCCGAACGAGCGGTTGGCCAGCATGCCACCGTATTCACGGGCGAAGGGAACACCCTGGGCCACACACTGGTCGATGATGTTGTTCGACACCTCGGCCAGACGATATACATTGGCTTCGCGTGCACGATAGTCACCGCCCTTTACCGTATCGTAGAACAGACGATATACGGAGTCACCGTCGTTCTGATAGTTCTTGGCTGCATTGATACCGCCCTGTGCAGCGATGGAGTGAGCGCGGCGCGGCGAGTCCTGGATGCAGAAGTTCAGCACATGGAAGCCCATCTCGCCCAGCGAGGCGGCAGCACTGGCACCGGCCAGACCCGTGCCGACCACAATGACGTCGAGTCTCAGTTTGTTTTTAGGATTCACCAGGCGCTGGTGTGCCTTGTAGTTCGACCACTTCTCAGCCACTGGTCCTTCGGGAATCTTAGAATCTATTACTTTTGCCATAACTTATATCAATTCTTTATTCGTAATTCTTGTATTCACAATTAAGCAGCACAGCTGCCGGCGCAACACAGCGAGGGAGCGCAGCCGAAGGCGAATGCCAGCACGACCACGAGGAACATGAGCATCAGCAGCGTGACATAGACGAAGCCGATGCACTTCCAGCGATTGAGCCAGATCTTGCCGCTCCAGCCCAGCGTCTGCATAGCCGACCAGAAGCCGTGGGTCAGGTGGCACCAGATGGCTGCAATCCAAATGACGTACAGCACCACGAACACGGGGTTGGAGAAGGTCTCCACAATCCAGGCGAAGCCGTCGGCGGGAGAGTGTGCAAGGTTTTCCCAGCCCATGAGTTCAGCAAACATCATGTTGTACCAGAAGTTGAACAGATGGAGCAGCAGTCCCAGCGCGATGATAATGCCCAGCACGAGCATGTTCTGGCTGGCCCACTCCACCTTCTCGGGCTTGTCGGTCACCGCATACTTGCTGGCGCCGCGTGCCTGGCGGTTCTGGAACGTGAGGATGAAGGCATACACGATGTGCAGCGCGGCCAGCAGAGCCAGACCGAGCGTTGCCGCAACGGCATACCAATTGGCACCCAGCAGTTCGCAGATGGTGTTGTAAGCATCCCGTGAGAACAGGGCCACCACGTTCATCGAACCATGAAACGTAAGGAACAGGATCAGCGCCAAGCCCGTGACGGACATAATCACTTTCCTGCCGATAGAGGAATTAGTTAACCACATAGATTTTGATTTGATTTGAGTTATTAATTATTGTTATTTGCGTCTGTGAAAGTCAGTTCTGCCTCAAGACATACCCACTAATGGGTATCGTAGCTGCAAAATTAATATTTTTTCACCATTCGGGCAAGCATTTTCAGCAAAAGGTGCTGCAAGAAGCCGAAAATAATAGCATAGCACCCCTCGGAAGGTGCCTGCCGCAGCCTGTGACGGGAATAAACGTAGTTCTTCGTCCTGCTTGCCGTAGTCCTTCGCCCCGCGTGCTGTAGTTCTTCGTCCTGCTTGCTGTACTCCTGCCCGCTGGTATATGCATATTCGGATGCGGGCGCCGGAGATTATTCCATCGGGAGAGAGCCGTTGGCTATTCCGACAATCGCTAAGATAGCTCCAAATATTATGCAGACGAGCAACATCTCCAGGATGAAAAGCGCATACGTGCAGATGACAATCCTCAAGCTGCGCCACCAGGAGACCTCCAGCAACTGGCGGATGTTCCAGGTGAAAAATACTAAATCTATAAATGATAAATAGTTCACTGGCATCCATCCCGTGAGGCCCATCACGGGAAGCAGCGCCGTAACGGCTATCAGCACCTGACACTCCATATAGGCCGAGAAGAAATACAGCTCCACGTAATTCAGGGTGCGTCCGTACTCCGTGCGGCGTATGCAGAATTTCAGCGGGAAGGCCAGGAAAACGCTCATCACCAGTGCAGAGAGTGCTTTATTCGACAGGAAGGTGCGCAGGAGGTCCTGCACGTGAGTGACAAATGCCAGTTCGGCCGATGACTCAGCGGTATCGGTGGATGCTGCCTGCACGACGATTGCCTCGTCCACGTCCACATGGAACAGCCACTTCACCGCCAGATAGAGAGTAGCCAGAAAGAACAGCAACTGGATGGGCGAGATGTACTCCACCCTGTGACCCCGTATATAGTCGCGCATCATGTAGCCGGGGCGGCTGAAGAGGTCGCGCACGGTGTGCCACAAGCGCCCGTCGGCATGGGTGAAAAGGTGAAGCAGATTGTCCGTTACACTGCGCACGGTGAGCCGCTGCATGTCTCCCTTCTGGCCGCAGCCCGGGCAGAAGTGGCCCCGAAACTCGGTGCCGCAGTTGAGGCATACGTGAGCCTCGCTCTCCTCCACGTGGAGGGCCGGAGTATGTTTTCCTTGCCGCTGCCATTCCTGCAGCCGGCGGTATCTTTCTCGCCACTTCTCGTTCATGTCCGCCATGTTTTGTGCTGCAAATTTACACATTTTACCACAAACACGAGGCACGCCAGACCATTTTTACAAATAAACACTCTTTTTTTTCCTACTGCGCGAGAATTTGCGTATTTTTGCACTGCAAAATGATTCAAGAGAACAGATGGAGCTGAAATATGACGTAGTTGTGATTGGTGCCGGACACGCGGGATGCGAGGCGGCCTCGGCTGCTGCACGCATGGGAGCCCGGGTATGTCTGGTGACTATGGACATGAACAAGATTGCCCAGATGTCATGCAATCCAGCCGTCGGAGGCATTGCCAAGGGACAGATAGTCAGGGAGATAGACGCACTTGGAGGGCAAATGGGACTCATCACGGACCGTTCCGCCATCCAGTTTCGCATGCTGAACCGCTCGAAAGGGCCCGCCATGTGGAGTCCGCGTGCCCAGTGCGACCGCGGAAAGTTCATCTGGGCGTGGCGCGAGGTGCTCGAGAACACACCCGGCCTGAGCCTCTGGCAGGATCAGGTGAAAGAGCTGCTGGTGGAAGACGGACGTGTGACGGGCGTAGTCACATACCTTGATGTCACCCTGCGCGCCCGTTGCGTGATACTCACGGCAGGCACCTTCCTCAACGGACTGATGCACATCGGGCGCACCAAGTTGCCGGGGGGGCGCTGTGCCGAACCGCCCAGCCTCTGCCTCACCGAGAGCATCACACGTCACGGCATCACGGCAGGCCGGATGAAGACAGGCACCCCGGTGCGCATCGACGGACGCTCGGTCCACTTCGACGAGATGCAGCAGCAGCCGGGCGAGAGCGACTTCCACCAGTTTTCCTACATGGGGGCCCACCGCGAGCTGCCCCAGCTGCCCTGCTGGATCACATACACCAATCCCGCCGTACACGAACGCCTGCGTCAGAGTCTCCCCGACTCGCCGCTCTACAACGGCCAGATCCAGAGCATCGGTCCCCGCTACTGCCCCAGCATAGAAACCAAGCTTGTCACCTTTGCCGACAAGGAACAGCACCAGCTCTTCCTGGAGCCTGAGGGCACACAGACGCAGGAATTCTATCTGAACGGCTTCAGCAGCAGCATGCCCATCGAGGCACAGCTGGAAGCCCTGCGCCTTATCCCCGCCTTCCGCGACGTTCAGATATATCGCCCGGGATATGCCATCGAATACGATTACTTTGACCCCACACAGCTACGCCACACGCTGGAGTCGAAGCTGGTGGACGGACTTTTCATGGCCGGACAGGTGAACGGCACCACGGGCTATGAGGAGGCAGCCGGGCAGGGACTCATCGCAGGAATCAACGCAGCGCTGAAGGCAGGCGGCTCTCAAGACACCTTCATCCTACAGCGCGACGAGGCATACATCGGCGTGCTCATAGACGACCTGGTGATGAAGGGGGTAGATGAACCCTACCGCATGTTCACCAGCCGTGCCGAATTCCGCATTCTGCTGCGCCAGGACGATGCCGACGCCCGACTCACGGAACGCAGCCACATGATAGGTTTAGCCACAGACGAGCGGCTGCAACATTGGCTGCGGAAGAAAGAAATGATCGAGGCTACGGAACACTTCTGCCAGGAGCTGAGCGTGAAGGCTTCCACACTCAATCCACACATGGAGCAGCTGGGCTCCGTCCCCATGGAGCGGGGCTGCAAGCTCTACGACCTCCTGGCCCGACCTCAGCTGAGCATCGAGGCACTACTCCCCTACCTTCCCCGGCTGGCCGAGTTCGTCTCAAGACTGCCCGAACGGCGCGAAGAGGTGCTGGAGGCTGCAGAAATCCGGATCAAATACCACGGATACATACGCCGCGAACGGGAGATGGCCGAGCGCATGAAACGTCAGGAGAACATACGCATCCGCGGACGCTTCGACTACGACGCACTCCAGTCCCTCTCCACCGAAGCACGCCAGAAACTCAAGCGCATCGACCCGGAGACCCTGGCACAGGCATCGCGCATCCCCGGCGTGTCTCCCAGCGACGTCAATGTGCTACTGCTCCTGGCTGCACAATAGTTTCACGTGAAACAAAAGAAATAATTAACAAACATAAACAACTGGTTATGAACAACGAAACATTACTGCAAAACCTGAGAAACGTGCCCGACTTCCCCGTTCCGGGAATCCAGTTCAAGGACGTCAGCACCCTGTACAAGAACCCCCGTTGCCTCAAGATTATGGTGAACGAACTGTACGACATGTACAAGGATAAAGGCATCACCAAGGTGGTGGGAATCGAGAGCCGAGGCTTCGTGGTAGGCGCCGCACTGGCCTACAAGCTGGGAGCAGGATTCGTCATGTGCCGCAAGCCGGGCAAGCTGCCTGCCGACACACGCAAGGAGAGCTATATGAAAGAGTACGGACGGGACACCATCGAGATACACACCGACGCCATCACGGAAAAGGATGTCGTTCTACTCCACGACGATCTGCTGGCCACCGGCGGCAGCATGAAAGCAGCCTACAACCTCGTGCAGCAGTTCCATCCGGCAAAGACATACATCAACTTCATCATCGAGCTTACTGGCGAGGGACTGAACGGACGCGCCGTTTTCGACCAAGGCATTGAGATGACCACGCTCTTGAAAATCTGACAAAGAGCTGACAAAGAGCTGACAAAAAAGTGACAAAGAACGATAAAAAGGCGGCAAATGGCTGAAAAAGAGGCTGAGAAAGAGGCCAACAAAAAAGTGACAAAGAAGTGACAAGAGGTGACAAAGAAGTGACAAGAGGTGACAAAAAAGTGACAAAGACCGATAGAAAGGCAGCAAATGGCTGACAAAGAGCCGACAAAAGAGCCGACAAAGAACTAGCAAAAAAACGGGCGATACACTCTCATATATTACAGTAAATCAAGAGATGAGGGATACGTCAAAATACGTCAAACCACACCCCTATGCACCCAGTCATACGTCAAAATACGTCAAAAATGGTAAAATAAAGCGACACGCAGTCAGCAAAAGTCAACAAAAA
>Ga0310695_10013438_pt1 | contig 11259 bp, 4 predicted proteins | sample RumenRJG_04DNA_FD_203882 | JGI IMG/M metagenome (GOLD analysis project Ga0310695, IMG submission 203882) | Bovine rumen microbial communities from Lethbridge, Alberta, Canada - RJG_04 (v2) (version 2) | ecosystem: Host-associated > Mammals > Digestive system > Stomach > Rumen | place: Canada... | reverse complement strand
CAGAGCATGTCGGGGTCGTTGTACGAGCCGGGGCGGGAATAGGGGAAGAGGGGCTTTTGGCATTCAATCGCCTCGGCGACGCTTTCCCAGATGTCGAAGACGTCGCCAGTCGTGCGCCAGCTGTGGCCGTGCACGAGGTTCCCCCAAAGACCCGGCGTCTCAAGGCCGTATTCGCAAAGCGAGAAGACGATGTCGCGCTTCTGGTGCGCGAGCGCGCGACCCATAAGCCAGTAGGGGGGCATCGTCTTCCAGACGCCATTGCCGAACTGCTTTCGAGAATAGGAGCACCAGTCGTACTTGAGGAAGTCGAAGCCCCAGTCGGCGAAGGTCTTTGCGTCTTGCGCTTCGTGGCCGAAGCTGCCGGTATGCCGCGCGCAGGTCCAAGGCCCTGGCGAGGAATAGATGCCGGCCTTGAGGCCAAGGGCATGGATGCGGTCGGTCATCGCCTTCATGTCGGGGAAGCGGCGGTTGGTGGCAATGGTGCCGTCGGCGAGTCGGGCGGGGCCTATGAAGTCGTCCTGCTTGCACGGGAGGTCGGATTCGGTGCAGTAGTTCTGCCAGCAGTCGTCGATGTTGATGTAGCTCCAGCCGTGGTCGGCGAGCCCGCTTGCGACTAGTGCCTCTGCCGCTGCGACGACGTTCGAGGCGGTGACCTGGTTGCCGAAGGCGTTCCAGGAGTTCCAGCCGAGAGCTGGGGTGAGGCAGATCTTGTCGCCCACCTTTAGCGTGAGCGTGCGCTCGGCCGAACCCTTAGCGTTCTTTGCCGTGAAGACGATCTCGTAGTCGCCGCGCTTTGCAACCGATCCTGAGAGCACCTGTGTCGCAGGGGCGAACTTCAGCCCTTCTGGAAGGTTGCGTGCCGAAAGCTCCATCGGGCGCTCGCCTGTCACGGGCAGGCGGTAGATGACTGGATTGCCAGGCCTTGCGCCAAAGACCGACGCGCCGTTTATGCGTGGCTCGGGCCCGCTTTTCGGAGTGAGGATGCCGAGCTGATTTGGCGAGATGGAACGCACGTCTCCAGGAGGAAACTTGCCGTCTTCATAGGAGATGCCGATGTTGAACCAGTCGCCGTGGTCGCCTTCGATGCCATCGCCGCCGTCAAGTACCTTGAGCGTGAGTTTCTTCGCGCCCCTGAGGTCGACCGAGAAGTGCTTTGGACTTGCAAAGCGGTGGACGGGACCCGAGTCGGCTACGACCTTGCCGTCAAGGAGTATCTGGAACTGCACGGCTCCATCGAGCCCCTTGTCGTCCACGGCATAGTCGGCGTCGAAACGTAGCGCGCCTTCTCCGAGATCGAGGGTTATATAGGAGTTGGCGTGCATGCCGAGACTTGTCTTGTGCCCGCCCCACATCCACCTGCCGCCGATGACCATGCTGCTGCCGTCGAACTTCGCGCCGACCCGGACCTGGCCGCGGTCGCTCGCCGTGTCGGAAAGGTCGAACTGCGTGAGGATGATCTTTTCGTCTGCGCTGGCTATCGAAATCGCCGCAGCAAATGCGGCAAAGGTCAGTATGTTTGTTTTCATTGTGATTCCTTGAAGTGTGTTGAAAGTATTGTACCAAAATTGACGCGAAACCATAACCCCTACTTCGGTAGGGGTGGTGGAAAAATGCGCGCTGTAGTTCGTGAGGCGGTGGAACCTGGTGGTGCGCACCTAAACTGTATATGCAGAATAGGTGAGGATTTTCCTTTGCGACGTAATCCTCACCTAAATTGCAAATGCAAAATAGGTGAGGATTTATCATTGACGGTTGGACCTATGGTTTGGTATACTTTGATGCATGAAAAGCAGAGGTGGAGATTTCTTCGGCCGCGATGCCGAATTGGGCGAGCTTGAAGGCCTGTGGGGAAAGCGGGTGGCGTCACTTGTGACGTGCAGAGGACGGCGCAGAATCGGCAAGTCCACGCTTGTCGAAGAGTTTGCCAGGCGTTCCGGCGCAAGGTTCATAAAGCTCGAGGGTTTGCGTCCAAAGAAAGGGATGACGGAGCGCGACCAGTTGGAGTTCTTCGCCGCAAAACTTTCGGCGCAGACCGGATGTGACAAGACTCCGCCTTCGGACTGGTACTCTGCATTCGTGCGTCTTGACCGTGAGCTTGGCGGCAAAGACCGCAAGGTGGTTCTTTTGGACGAGATTTCGTGGATGGCCCAGTTTTCGCTCACGTTCCCTGAGATACTGAAAAACGCGTGGGACGATCTCTTCAAGAAACATGCCAATCTTGTGCTTGTGCTTTGCGGAAGCGTCTCAAGCTGGATTCGCGACGAAATAGTGGAAAGCAGGGCGTATGTCGGCAGACGCTCCCTCGACATCGTGGTTGGAGAACTTCCGCCGTCGGAATGCCTGAAGTTCTGGGGAAAGAGGGCTTCCAGGATCGCGCCTCGAGAAATCATTGACGTGCTTTCCGTCACTGGTGGCGTTCCCAGGTATCTGGAGGACGTCAACCCTTCGCTTTCTGCCCTCGAAAACATCAAGCGGCTTTGCTTTACGCCCAAAAGCGTCTTGCGCGAGGACTTCGACGACATGTTCAATGACGTCATAACCGAACAGCCCAAGTTCTCTGCTCGCGTGCTGCGCACTTTCGTGGATGGGGCGCGGACGGCTACAGAGGTTGCTGACGCGCTTGGGATAACGAAGGGGGGCGACGTTACGGCGGCAATCGGAAATCTTGTCGAAGCTGGATTTCTGGCCGAGGCGGGACAGATCAATCCTGAGACAGGGTGCGAACTGAGGGAAAAAAGGTTCCGCATCCGGGACAACTACGCAAGGTTCTATCTCAAGTGCATAGAGCCGCACAAGCGCATTATCGACGACGGCGCGTTTGAGGTTGCGTCGCTTGACGAACTGGATGGCTATGATTCCATAATGGGGCTTGCGTTCGAGAATCTTGTAGTGAATAACTATCGGCTGCTGCTGCCGCTTCTCCATCTCGATGGGGTTGTTATTACCTCGGCGGGGCCATATCTGAGGCGAGGCACGAAAGGCCCCAGAGGCCGAAAGGGTTGCCAAGTTGATTTGCTGTTGCAGACTCGCCGGACGGTTTGCGTCGTCGAAGTAAAGCGAATGAAAGAGATTTCGCGTGAGATCATAGCCGACGTTGACAGAAAGGTGTGTGCCATTAAGAGGAGAGAAGGTGTTTCCATTCGCACCGCACTTGTCTATGACGGGCATCTTGCACCAGTAGCCAAGGCCGATGGGTATTTTGATGCAATTGTTCCATTCTCCAAACTGCTCGGTTTGGAGTGACATGGTATAATCAACTACAATTGAAAATTTGACGGAGTTTAACGGATGAACGTCAAGAAAACTGTTTTTGTGCTTGCAGCTATCGTGGGGCTTGCGCAGGGTCTCGCGGAGCCAAAGTGCGATCTGCGCGGCGGCGCGGCGGAAGGTGCCGATGCCGCTATCTGTAACGGCCGTGTGAATGGCGTGCGGATCGAGACGCTCTCGGACGGGTGGACGTTTCGGCTCGAAGGCGAGACAGCCGAACGGTCTGTGCGCGTGCCGCACGACTGGGGCATCGAGAGCGGCTTCCTAAAGGCGGGTGCGTGCCCAGCGCAGGGTGATTTGCCATTTGTAGGAAAGGGATTCTACCGTCGCGCGTTCGACGGTTTCACGCCGCCGCCAGGTGGTCGCACGTACCTAACCTTGGACGGCGTGCAGTGCCGCAGCGTCGTAAAGCTCAACGGCAAGACTGTCAGCGGGCGACCCTTCGGCTATGCGAGCGAGACAATCGACGTGACGGACGCACTCAAGGACAGCGGGAACGTCCTTGAAGTCGAGGCCGAGAACGTTCCGGCGTCCTCGCGGTGGTACCCTGGCTCTGGCATATTCCGCGATGTCACGGTGCGCGTCTGCCCGCCAGATCACGTCAAGCCGAACACGCTCTTCGTCCGCACGATTGAGGCGAATGAAAAGTCCGCACGAGTCGCGGTGTCGTTCGAGTGGCGCGGTGGAGTGTCGAATTTCGTCTTTTCGGTGGAGAACCCGCGTCTATGGTCGCCGGAGAGCCCGGCGCTATATGACCTCGAACTATTCGGAGAGAAATTCCGCTACGGCATACGCACTGCCGTCTTCGATCCGCAGAAGGGGTTCTTCCTGAATGGCGTACACCGCCAGATGAAGGGCGTTTGCCTGCACCACGACCTCGGGCCGATAGGTGCGGCCTTTGACCGCGACTTCGCGCGTCGCCAGCTTGCGCTTTTGAAGGAGATGGGCTGCGATGCGATACGCACTTCGCACAATCCGCCGGCCGCCGCGCTTCTCGATCTCTGCGACGAGATGGGGCTTATGGTGATGGACGAGGCGTTTGACATGTGGGAGGAGTGGAAGGGCGACTATTCCGTTTTCTGGAAGGACTGGCACGTGCGCGACCTCGCGGAGTTCGTTCGCCGCGACCGCAGCCATCCGTCGGTCGTGATGTGGTCGATCGGCAACGAGCTTGTAGAACACAACGACAAGACCCCCGAACGCCCGATCCGCATCGCGACCGAGCTAAACTCGATCATCAAGGCGAACGACCTTACGCGCCCAGTCACCTTCGGCAGCTGGAAGTCTGCGCCGATGTGGAACGGCTGCCAGAACACTGTTGACGCCTTTGGCGCAAACTACTTACCGTTCAAGTACGCCGAGTTTTCGAAGCGCAACCCGAAAGTCGGGCTTGTCGCGACCGAGACGAGTTCGTGTGTCTCAAGCCGCGGCGAATACTTCTTCCCAGTCGTCGCCTCTCCGATAACGGGCGAGGGCGACCTTAAGAGGCGGCGTGACGAGGGGCGCGATAACATGGTTCGCGGCGGGCAGATGAGCGGCTACGACCTCTGGGGGCCACATCCGAACGACTATCCGCCGGACGTTGAGTTTGAGCATCAGGAGCGAAACCCGCAGGTCTACGGCGAGTTTGTGTGGACGGGTTTTGACTACCTTGGCGAGCCAGACCCATGCTCCAAGTCCGGCGGGCGCAGTTCGTACTTCGGCATTTTCGACCTTGCGGGGATTCCAAAGGATCGCTACTGGCTATACAAGTCGCATTGGTGTCCTGACGAACCGACGGCGCACATACTTCCTCATTGGACGTGGCCTGGGCGAGAGGGAGAAGTTACGCCTGTCCATGTTTACACGAGCGGCGACGAGGCGGAGCTTTTCGTCAACGGCGTTTCGCAGGGACGCAAGCGTCGCGGCGAATACGAATACCGTTTTGTTTGGAACGACGTGCGCTACGAGCCGGGCGAGGTTCGCGTAATTGCTTGGCGCAACGGCAAGGAGTGGGCGGAAGACGTCGTGAAGACGGCGCTTGAGCCAGTGCGAGTCGAGCGGAGCGAAAGGCGTTTTGGGCGCATTACGTTCGTGACGTTTGCGCTGAAGGACAAGAACGGCACTGTTTGCCCCAACGCCGACCAAGTGCTTGCGTTCGAGACGCGTCCCGGTACGCGCCTTGTCTCGCTCTGCAACGGCGACGCGACGAGCCGCGAGGACTTCAGGGGGTCGTCGATGCACACGTTCCACGGCTTTCTCGTCGCTGCGGTGGAGGGTCCGGCAGAGGGGCTGGTGATTTCGCCGCGGGTGGCTACGCAGGAGTGGCGCCCGAAGGAGCGCTGGTGCGGCTTCAATCTGCTGGGGATGTTCTGCCAGACGAAGATGGCGGAGGGAGACAAGCGCATCTTCGGCTACTTCCCCGAAGATCGCTTCCAGTGGATGCAGGAGTGGGGCTTCAACTTTGCGCGCCTGCCGCTTGACTATCGGTTCTTCGTCGAGAAGGACGACTGGATGAAGCCAGTCGAATCGCAGCTTGAGAAGTTGGACGATGCGGTGCGCTATGGAAAGAAGTACGGCATCCATGTCCAGATCAACTTCCACCGCGCCCCCGGCTATTGCTGCAACGCGCCAAAGGAGCCGAAGTCGCTTTTCCACGATCCCGAGCCGCTTGCCGCTTTTACGAACCTGTGGGCAGTCCTTGCGCGGCGCTATCGCGGCATCCCAAACGAGGAGTTGTCGTTCGACCTCGTGAACGAGCCGGCGCCCGTCGCGGCATACGGCGCAACCGGTGCGACGCCGTCTAACTATGCCGCCGTCGCGCGTATGGCGATTGCGGCGATCCGCGCCGTCGACCAGAGCCGCTTCGTGATGTCCGACGGTTGGCGCTGGGGCAAGGAGCCGGTGATGGGACTCCATCCCTTCGCTCCCGCGACCGGCGAGTCGATCCACTGCTACGAGCCGCAGGCGCTTACGCACTACAAGGTCGGCAATCCAAACGCGAAGGGACCGTGCCCGCCCTGGCCCCTCGAGGGCTGGACGAACGGTGTTGAGTGGCTGGAGAGATTTGTCGTCAAGCTGTGGCAGCCGGCCATCGACGATGGTACTTTCATCCACGCGGGTGAACTTGGCTGTCATCAGGGCAATGTGCCGCACGCGACCTATCTCGCCTGGCTGGAGGACACGCTCAGGATGTGCGATCGCCACGGTTGGGGCTGGGCGCTCTGGAACCTTGACGGCACGTTTGGCATTCTCGACACGCCGCGCACCGACTGCGAGTTCGAGGACTTCCACGGCCACAAGCTCGACCGCAAGGCGCTCGACATCTTGCGTAATCACCGCTGATTGCTTGACGAAAGGAAGCCCAACCCCTACCGCAGTAGGGGTTGGCAAATATCCAAATATGTGGTATCATTACACTGTACTTCTTTGAGTCCAATTAAGGGGAGCAATATGAACGTGGTGAGAAAACTCGCGTTTTGTGTGGTTTGTTTGTCGGCATTGGCGTTCGCCACTGCCTTTGGAGAGACGCTCGATCCGGCGCTTTTCAGGCGTTCGGCCGAAATGAGCACTGCCTACACGCAGTCGTCGACGCTTACGAACTTCCCGCTGTTGGTGCGGATCTCGACCGACCGGCTGCCTGGCTTCAACGTGGCTACCGCCGGCGCGAACGGCATGGGCGTGCGCTTCGCGGACGCCGAGGGAACGTTGCTCAACCACGAAATCGACGAGTTCCACGCCGATGGCGACTCGCTCTACTGGGTTTCGGTGCCGCGGCTCAGGTCCGGCACGAAGCTCACGGTTTACTGGGATCCGCTGCCGGGCGCGGAGCTGCCTGCGGTCTCGGCCTCGACGGTCTGGGACTGCGCGGACTACGTCGCCGTCTGGCACTTCAACAACACCAACCTCACGAACTCTGCCTCGTCCGAGATGCCGATTGCCTACGGCGCGAACTGCGTTGCCAGCAACACCGCCGGCCAGGCGGGGCTCTGCCTCTGGCGCGACAAGGGGTTGTCGGTCGACGACTACCTGAATCACGGTGTCAATCGCGCGCACTGGACCTGGTCGACGTGGATCAGGTGGGCCAACCACCCATCGAACGTGCAAATGAACTACATCACGAAAGGCACTTATGTGGCCTCGAACGGCGGCTGGTTTACTGAATACAAGAAAACCGACAGGAACATGGGGCTCTTCTCGGGGACGACGTCGATTGGCTTCGGTACGGTAATCGCGGTCAACTGGAACCACATTGCGATGTCCTACGACGGGACGAATGTCTGTACCTATGTGAATGGCACGCGTATAACGAATCTCGCCCGCACCATCCAGGACGGCAGCTACAACTTCTACATGGGGTCCTGCGGCAACACCTTTCAGGACGAACTGCGCATCCGCAACGCCGTCTCCACCCCCGACTGGATGAACGCCGAAAAGGCGCAGCAGAGCAATCTCAATTACGTGCTCTTCTCGGCCAATCCGCCGCGCCCCGAGCGCGTGCAGCTGGATACGACGCAGTTCCTGCGCTCCGCCGGCATCAGGGCGAGCGGATATACGGGAACTGCGACGCTGACGAACTTCCCGCTGCTGGTGCGGCTTTCGTCCGCGCGGCTGCCAGGCTTTGACCCCGCCGACGCCGGCGAGGGCGGTGCGAACCTGCGCTTCGCCGACCTTGACGGGACGCTGCTCGCGCACGACGTCGACGAGTGGAACCCGGAAGGCGAGTCGATCATCTGGGTCTCGGTGCCGGAGTTCAAGCCCGGGACCGCGATTGCGCTCTACTGGGATCCGAAGCCGGGCGCGGAGCTGCCGGCGGTCACGCCGTCCGACGTCTGGGACGTCGCCGGCTACTGCGGCGTCTGGCACTGCGGCGACACGGCGCTCGCGGATGCGTCGTCCGCGGCGATCCCGGCGAGCTACGCGACGGGCGCGGCGATCAGCAACGACGTCGCCTTCGCCGGCCGCGGCATCCGGCGCGACGGCGCGGTCACCATCGCGGACTACCTCTACCGTGGCGTCGGCGGCACGCACTGGTCGGTCTCCGGCTGGTTCCAGTGGCCGTCCCACACGGCAGACGCCCAATACAACTATCTCAACAAGGGCAACTTCAACAACAGACAGGGCTGGTTCACGGAATACAAGAACAGCCTTACCGCCCACACGCTTGCGTATGGCACAGGGTCGCAGGCCTCGACCATGTCGTTTGGCACGATGACGGCGACCGACTGGAACCACATTGCGGTCGCCTACGACGGCGCGACCGTGACCTGCTACGTCAACGGTTACCAGGTCAGCAGCAAGGCGCTGACCATCGGCAACGGGCAGTACGACCTGTTGCTCAACAGCTCCGTGAACGCCGGCATGGACGAGGTGCGCGTGCGCAACGCCGCGTCGTCCGCCGGCTGGATCATTGCCGAGAAGGAGATGATGGCCGACCCCGATTTCGCGACATTCCTCGCCGAGGTGCCGGATGTGCCGGTCGAGTCGCTGGGGCCGCAGTTCGCAGGGCGGTTTAACTGCAAGGTACGCATAACGATGCCAGGCTACGTGTCGGAGTCGACCGAGACCAACTTCCCGATGCTGGTCAGGCTCTCGCGCGGCAATCCGAAGTCCTTCGACCCCGCGGCATGCGGAGCTGGCGGCGACGGACTGAGGTTCTTCGACGAGGAGGGGAACCTGCTGCCGCACGAGGTCGACGAGTGGAATCCCGCCGGCGAGTCGCTTGTCTGGGTGCTGGTGCCGGAGCTGACGACGAACGCGGCGGTTGTCATGTGCTGGGCTCCGCGCGAAGGCGGCGCGGTGCCGGCGCCAGATCCGGGGCTGGTCTGGGCGCGCTCGGGCTATAAGGCGGTGTGGCACTTCGCCAGCGCCGGCGCGTCGATGCCGAACTCGGCGTTCGGGTCGATGCCGATGACGCCGGTTGACGCGGCGGCGGTCTCGAACGCGGCGGGCAAGGTAGGGCAGGCGCTTTCGAAGGGGACGACGGTATCCTCGCCCGACTACTACGTGCACAATGTGCCGGGGGCGGGTCCCTACTCTGTTTCGTTCTGGATGAAGATCCCCAACTTGACGGCCAGCGACTACTACGTGCCGATCCAGAAGGGTGAGTGGATGAACGGGTGGATGCTCCAGGCACGCAACAACATCTACAAGCCGCGCGCCTGCTACAACAGCTACTGGACGGACACATCCGGGAGCGTTGACATGCGCGAGTGGCACTACTTCGCCTTCTCCTACTTGAGCAACCAGGCGAGCTTCTACTACGACGGCACGTACCAGGCGCTGAATTGGGGGGCTGTCAGTGCGAACCCCGCGGCGTTTCTGCTCTGCAACAACGTCGGCAGAACCGAGCAGTTCGACGAGGTGCGCGTGCGCGCGGAGAAGACCTCTTCCGCCCGCCAGAGCGTCGAGATCGCAAACATGACCGACCCGGCGTTCCTGTCCTTTGAGATTCTGCGTGATTCCGGCTTGATTATCTACTGTCGGTAACGACAAAAGGTAAGGTTTTGCATACTCAAATTCCATCAGAAGGAGCAGTATTAACTTAGTGCGAAACCTCGCGACTGTTGTTGTCTGCCGCGGTGCGTTTTTTGCGCTGGCCGCCTGTGCGGCGTTTGCGGGAGCGGCGGAACCGCCGCGGGGGAAGGGTGGCTTCGATGTGCGCGACTACGGCGCGAAAGGCGACGGCAAGACCTTCGACACCGCAGCAGTCCAGCGCGCAATCGATGAATGCTCGCAGTCAGGCGGCGGGCGCGTCGTGGTTTCCGGCGGCACTTTTCTGGTCAAGCCGTTTCGCCTGCGCAGCGGTGTCGAGTTGCATATTGCCGCGGATGGAAGGATCCTCGGCTCGGGCGACTGGCGCGACTATCCCAACCGCGGGGACATGAAGCACGTCATCTCCGCCAATCTGCCGCGTGCGCGCGACGCGGCGCTGATTTGGGCGGACGAGGCAGATCGCATCTCGATCACCGGCACCGGCGCGATTGACGGTAACGGCACCTGTTTCGTCAAGCCGGTCGAGGGCGCGGCGGGAAAGAAGTGGAAGTTCGAGCGGATCGGCGGCTTCGACCAGTCCCCGCCCCGCGTCGTCTTCTTCGCCGGCTGCCGCGACGTGACGGTGAAGGACGTCCTGCTCGTCAACCAGCCCGCTGGCTGGGGCTATTGGGTGCACGACTGCGACCGCGTCGTCTTCGATCGCTGCCGCATCCGCTCCGATGTCACCTACCCGAACAACGACGGCATCCACATCAACGCCTGCCGCGACGTCTCGATTTCCAACTGCGAGATCGAGGCGGGCGACGACGCGATCGTTGTGAGGTGTAACACCAGGTCGCTGCGCGAGCGCAAACCGTGCGAGCGGGTGACGGTGAGGAACTGCGATTTGAGGAGCTACGCTAACTGCATCCGCATCGGCTGGTGCCGCGAGGGGACGATCCGCGACTGCTCGTTTTCCGACATCGTTTGCCACGACTCGACTGTCGGCGTCAACATCTGGTTCGTGCCTAAGTTCTGGAACCCAGCGGGCGACTACGGCGTCGAGCAGACCGGGATCGAGCGGATTTCCTTTGCCAACGTCTCCATGGAGCGTATGCACACCACACCCCTCGCGGTTCGGGTGTTCGAGGGCGCCGAGGGTGACATCGACTTTTGCCGCGACATCTCCTTTTCGAACGTGGTTGCGCACGCATACGGGATGCCGTATTTCCGCGGAACCGTGGAGCGTCCGTTTGAGAACTTCAGCTTTGTCGACTGCCGCTTCGAGCGCGATTCCGCCGCCGTCGGGCCGTGGCAGGGGGCTGACAAGGAGCCGCCGCAGGAACTCGAGATGCGCAACTGCCGCGGTTTCAAGTTCGACCGCTGCTCGTTCGACGGCGCGTTTGAGCCCTCAGCGCAGTAGGGGTGTCGCGGTGAAAGCAAAAGCGGACAACTGTAGTTAGCAAAAGCGGAATGGGAAGAGAAGGCCTGTTAAGCGGGCTTCAGCGAGTGGTTGTGCCTGAAAACATTGGGTGATGT
>Ga0310695_10013435_pt1 | contig 11260 bp, 5 predicted proteins | sample RumenRJG_04DNA_FD_203882 | JGI IMG/M metagenome (GOLD analysis project Ga0310695, IMG submission 203882) | Bovine rumen microbial communities from Lethbridge, Alberta, Canada - RJG_04 (v2) (version 2) | ecosystem: Host-associated > Mammals > Digestive system > Stomach > Rumen | place: Canada... | reverse complement strand
ATCCCCAATCCCCATATTTTTGATTTATTTACAATTTCATTTTTATTATAATTATCTTTAATTTTTAAATCATTTTTATTATTATATAAAAATATTTAAATTTTTTAAAACTTTTTTACTATTTAAATTATCATTTTTTCATGAATTAAATTAATAATAATATTATTAAATAGATTAGATTTGAAAATTTATCTTTTTACAAAAATTAAAATAGAATTAATATCTATTTTATCATTATTTTTTATAGTCAATCATTAAATTGATAAATTTTAAAGTAATTTTAATTTTATAGAATTAAAATAATTATAATAAAATAAATTTAAAAAAAATAATTATGAATTGAAAGAATATTATATAATAGGATTTTAAATTTAACAATTATGTATTTCATTGTCCTCAATGTTTATAAAATTCCTTCTCTTGAATAAAAAATAACAAAAATGAAATATATAATAAATATAAATGTAGAAAAGATAATATCAAACTTTTTACTTTAGGAAAATACAACAATTTCATCTTTCTTATTTTCATGAAATAAATTTTCAATAACATACCTAACTTCAGGCATAAAAGGAGGAATGTAATCTTTAAATTTTAATTTAATTATATCTTAATTTTCTTGTTTTAGTATATATATGTTGTTGAAATAGATAATTCTTACAATTTAATTTAATTAAATTTTTATTTTTTTCTTTAGGTTCAATTTATTATTGATATCCCTATATAAATTCATTATCTTTTGATATTATTTTTGGTATTATAATTGACATTTGAAAAAAAATATTCTTATTTTGATAATTGTTTCTATATCATAAGGCATAAAATTAACATTTTTTCTCACCATTTTCTTGTTGTTTTTTGTGGTAATTATTAGAGATTCTTTTTTTTATTCATATATTTTATGTATGGTCTAAACATTCTATTTCTTTTTTATTATTTTTTTATCCTTTTTATTAAAGTATATTATTTACCTAATTTCCAAAATTAAAATTGTCTAATTTATCATAATTATAATTTAATCTTCTATTATTGTAATAATCAAATAATAAAAAAATTTTAAGTGAAATTATTTAAATAAAGTTTTATTGTTTATAAAATTGTTTGATATTTAAATATAACATGAATTTTTTCTAATTCTTATAATTTTTTTTGAATATATTTTTTTATTTATTTATTTTTTATAGTTAAGAAATTATTAAATACAATTTTAATCATCATATAAACAAAGTAAAAGAAATTTTAATATTACTTTATTCTTTATCTGGCTATTACTAAAATAAAAGATTAAATTTACAATTATTTCTTTATATATATTTTGATCTAAGCTTTTTAAATCAAAAGTTTGAATAAAATTTTTATATAGTTCATCAATACTTTTAAATAATTTATAATATGAATAAATACCACATATTAAATCATTATTATTATTTATTTCAGTTGTTTTAAAATGAATTTTACAATTTTCTTTAATTAAACCAAAATATGTTAAATTATCTTGGTTTTCACAAAATTTATCAATTTCTTCTTTTATCTTATTATCTTCAATTTTAACATTATTTTCTTCTAAGTCACATGTGAATAAATTATCCTTATTTTTTATATTATTATAAAAAGTATCAATTTTATTATTTTCTATTTTATATGATTTTAATTTTTCTTTTTCATGTTCATATAAATTATAAATTTTATTAACTAAATTTAATATTTCTCCATTAGATAAAATACCTTTTGATTTTAAAACATTAAAAATATCTAAATAAGAATCCTTCATATATAATATGGAATAATCTTCTTTTTTAATTTGAATTTCACATATATTATAATAAACAAATAACATTCTATAAATATATTTTGTTACAAAATTTAAACTCCATAAATTCCCTAATATTGTTGTTTTTAAATTTATAATTTGATTTTTTTCTATAGTAATAGTAAAAAATATTAAAAAACAAATAATAAGTAATTCTTTTGATGATATCAATTTATTTTCAAATATATAATTGTCTAAAATATTTTGGAATTTATTTTTTTCAATTTCAATATAATAAGGTAAATTTAATATTTTTTTTGAAGGAAAAATATTAGTAATTTCTATTTCTTCTAATTGATTCAATATTTGTGAATATATAAGTAAAATTGATTTGTCTAATTCAATATTTTTATACTTATATATGATTTTATTATCTTTAATAATTTTAATTATATTATCTGAATTAATATAATTTCCAAAAAATTTTTGTAATTTTTCTTTATAATAAATAAAAAAATTATAAAAATGAATATTAATATAATTATTTTCTCCATATAATTTATCCATTAAATCCATATAATCAATTTCAATATCATAATTATTTGAATTAATAATCTTTTTAAATGTCATAAAATATTCAGCAATTTTATAATTACAAAATAATGATTTTACTGGTTTTGAAATACCTGTAATATATTGACTAAATGTATCCATTTTAAAATCTAAAAAATTTTGAAAAAAATCATTTTCCTCTTTATTGCTTCCTTTATTTGGATAATTATCAAATTTTTTATCGAATTTAATTATATAATATTCCCCTTTTTGTGGATTTTCTAATTGTTCAACAGAAAAACCATAATTTGAAATAGCTAAAATATTTGCAAAAAAATCATAAAAAATATTTAATAAATCTTTATTATTTGATATATTATCTGAGAAAAATTCAATTTTTTCTTCATTTTTATTATTATATCCTAATTTATTTGATAAATGTTTTAGTCTTTCAATTAAATTAATAATATTTTTATCAAGAATTCCATTAATTTTTTGAGTTGAAATTACATTTTTTATATAATTTATAACTGCTTTTTCTTTCTCATCATCTTTTTTTTTAAAATAATAAAATTCTTTATTTTCATAATCAAAACAAATAAAAGGAGGGTTAATTAATTCTCTAGCATAAGCTTCAGAATATGAGGTATTTATTCCTGTCATATTACTAAAAGGTTTTCCTAATATTTCAGATTCATCAGCATTTTTTATTTCATTTTCTCCAACTGAAAAAATTTGCCAATTATATTGTGTGTCAAATTGATAAAAAAGAGAAATTAATACACTCATCATTATATTTAATTTTTCTAAATCTTTTGAAAAAAAATAAATTTGTATTTCATAAAAAATAAATAAATATATTTGTGCTAATATATCATAAGGTAATAATTTAAATATTTCACATAAATTACAATCATAAAAAGGATACATTCTTAATTGATTTGAATTGTATATTTTATTATTTGGTAATTTTAAAAATTCTTCTTCATTTTTAATTATATATTCTTCTAAAGTATAATTTGGAAATAAAATATAATTTAAATTTGAATGAATTGGTGCTGGAATAAAATTTAATATATTATATATTTGAATTTCAATTGGAATTTCTATATTTTTTAAATAAAATAAATTTCTAATATCAATTAAAATTTTTCTAAATAAATGATATAAAGTATATTGTGAAATTATCATAAATATTTTAGGATTAAATACTTTATATTTGTTATCCAAAATCATAATTTCTTCATAAAAAACATAACAAAAAACATTATACATTAATTTATCTACATTAGTACTTCCATTTTGTATAAAATAAAATTTATTATCTGGTTCAAAATTATTTTCTAGAGATTCTTTTTTAAAACAAATTTTAATTGGTAATGGGAAAATATAATAAATAATTTTATCCAAAGGAACCATTTCTCTTGTAAAACTTGATGAAATTATATTATAAATTTTAGGTAGTGTATAAAAATTAAATTCATTTAATTCATTTTCCTTAATATTACTTTCATTTTTTATAATATAATCAGATATATTTTCATTAATTAATAAAGGTTCATAACCACAAATTATAAAACATTCAATCAACTCTGATGACGTAACACCAAAAGGAATTAATTCCCATTTTTCAAAACAACTCATACTATACAAAAAAATTTAAAAAAAAAAATAAAATATAATAAAATTAAAAAAAATTTTCTAAAAAATAATGAAAAAAATAATCAAATTTTTATTCCTAACATCCTTAATAGAAAATATAAAATCATCATGTCCAACAACAATAGCACCAACAGAATCATCAGAATGTACAGAATACAATACAGATGACATAGCATGTTGTTTTGTAGAATATACATCATTTAATAAATGTGAGACAATATCAATATCAAAAAAATATAGATTTACATTAGGATTTTTAACTATATTTGATGATGCAAATTCCTTTTCTTGTGGAGTTGATCCTAAAACTTGTGGAACTAATCATCCTAAAGAATTATTTCAGTGTAGAGAACATTCAAGTATTAGTGAAAGCTGTTGTATGTTTGATATTGATGGGGAAACTAATTGTATTTTAGCTGATAGTAAGTTTGGAAGTGAAAGTGAACATACTGAAAGTATTAATGTTGGAAGTGGGAGTGTTAGTGTTACTTGTTATCATAGATTTTTGAATATTGGGATATTTGGATTTTTGGGCTTTTTTATTATTTTTTTTTGATGTTTTTTATAATTTGGATTATGTTTATTATTTTTTTATAAGCTTGTATATTTTTATTAATAATTAAAGTTATTTATGTATATGATATAATTTAAAAAAATAATTTCATCTTATTATTATAGAATAAGCTATTAAACAGTTAAAACAATAAAAAATCATTTAATTTCAAAATTATTATTTAATTATTTGTACATTAAATGTGAATATTTCAGAAAAAAAAAATATAAAACAAATAAAAAAACTTAAAATAACCTGCAATAAATTATTAATATTTTTAAATGATAAAAGATTATATAAAAGTTAAAAATAATTTTAAAAATTAAAAAATTATATAAACTAGAATTTATCAATATATATTTAAAAAATAAAAAAAATGAGGAATAATGATAGTATCACAGTAAAAATAAAAACATTAAATTCAACAACATATCCAATTGAAGTATTTAAAGATAATACAATCCAAGAATTTAAAGTAGCAATTTTTCACAAAATTCGTATTCATAGTATGAATCAGAGATTAATATATCAAGGAAAAGTATTAAAAGATATAACAACATTAAGAGAAAATAAAATAGAAGATGGAGATGTAATTCATTTAGTAGAAACTGATAATAGAAATTATCAAAATCCTCCAAATCAAAATGAAAATAATAGAAATAATAATAATAATAATAATGAATATAATAGATTAATGAGTTCATTATTTCCTAATTTTGGAGAATTTTTAGAAAATAGAAATAATAATAATAATAATAATAGTAATAATAATAGAAATAATAATATTAATACTGATGGTATTTATGATTCATTTAAACATTTTTTAATAAATAATAAATATAATTTTACACAAAGTGCAGAAGTATTAACACAAAATATTAATAATTTATTTAATATGATTGATAATTCTCCAGAAATAACATTAAAAAATTGTGATAAATTAACATATTTAATAGATGATAAATGTCAACAATTTAAAATAGGACAATGGATTGATATTAAAGATGCAAATGATAATTGGATTGAAGGTCAAATATTATCAATTCAAGATAATAAAGTAAATGTACATTATTTAGGTTTATCAAGAAATATGAATGAATGGATTAATATTAAAAGTGATAGATTAGCAATTTTTAGAACTTATACTTCACAAGATATTACTTCAAAATATTTATCTTGTTATCCAAATAAAAAAGAAGAATTTAATGATAATTCAAATAATAATATTTCTTCTATTTATTATACTTCTACTAAAAAATTTGATCCTATTAATAATGAATTAATTATGTTTATTGATGTATTAAAAGATAAAATTATTAAAATTATGAATACAAATGCTAAATTTAAAATAAATAATTTTAATGATAGAGATGAATATTTTAATCATGAAAGATATGAAAATTTATTAAAAATGCAATTATATCCTTTATTTGATCGCTTTGGAAGAGTTTTAATTGATATTGGAAATTATTTAATGTTTCAAACTTTTAATTTTTTTGAAGATAATATTTCTTTATTTAGAAAAAATATTCAAAATGAATCATTAAGATTTATGAATGTTTATGATACTCCTGAAGTTGTTTCAAGAAATAGATTAATGCATTTTCAAAAATTAATAAAATTTAGTGTTTTAAAAAACAAAAGCAATAATGATAATGAAAGAAATAATAATGATAATAATAATAGTAATAATAATAATTATAATAATGGAATGCCTAGATTTGGAATATTAGTTAATTATAGATCTTTTCAAAGAACTAGAGAAGAAGAGAGAAGAAATCAAATGGAAAGAGCAAGAAGATATATTATTAATAGGGAAAATTTTGAAATTATTTCAAAAGTAAAAAATAATAATAATGATTATAAAAATAATTATTATGAAAGAAATATTAATGTTGAAGATAAAAATATTCAAACTATATGTAATGAATATAGAACATTATTAATTGATAAAAATGTAAATTCATTCATTATTAGAAATACTAATAATAATATAATTAAAAATAGATTGTCTAATAGTAATATTATTAATACTACTAAACCAATTATAAAAGAAAAAATATCTATTAATGTAAGAGATAAAGATAATAAAGGTCCTAGTAGAACTAATTCAATTACTCGAAATACTGTTAAGAAAAATTCCCTTTCATCTACTAAAACTAATAAATTTAAATTAAGTACTACAAAAGGAAAAATTAATAATAAAAAATAAATAAAAAATAATTGAGTATTTTTATATATTTTATTTTTAAATTTATCATATATATATTAATAATCATTTAAATACTTACTTTTAATAAATATTATATTAATATTTTTACTTGTATTTGATGAATTTTTTCCTTATCCTATTTCTTATTCTTTCAAAGCTTATTTAATTAATTTAGTCTAAAATTAAATAAATAATAAATAGTATAATATTAGATTTAAGTAGCATTATATTTTTATTTTAAAATTATTTTCTAATATCCTTGTTTATTAGATAAAATATATTTTATCAATATAATAATTTAAAAAATTAAAAAAAATCTATACTAATTAAATATGATTTAAAGATATTTAAAAAAAAGATATTATTTTTTTAAATAATATAATTTTGAAAAAAATTTATTTAAACTTATTGAATATGTAATAAAATATTATTTCTCTTAAATTTCAAAATATTCAATCTCTTCTAATTTTTGACATATATTTGTAATTACAATTGTATCTATTTATTGGGTACATTATTTAAATAAAAAATTAAAATAAATTTCCATTTTATCATTTTGGTTTTATAATTCAATTTGCAAAATATATAATATTGTATATTATATTAATCTAATACGGCATTTTAAATTAGGATCGATCTATCTTTTGATAATAAATTATACAAATATTTTCAAATAAAACAATTATCTTTAATATTAAAGGAATTATTTATTTAAATATTAAAATAGGTTTAAAATTTATCTTCCATTTTATTTCTTTCAAAGGTTTAGGTATTATTTAACAATTCATTTAATTTTTTTACATATTTAAATAAATTATCTCCAAAAATATGAGCAGAGATAATAATAATTCTTGAATTATTATTAATTTTTTTTATTAGTCATTCCTTGCTTATATTTTTTTGCGGTGGATAATCAATTCATAATATGCATCATAATATCTAAAAATAATATTTTATAATCTTTTTTTTCATATATACAAAGTTTGTTTTATTTTTTTTAATAATTAAATCTAAACATTCTTTTTCATTTGAACTTATATCTATATAAATATTAATTTATTTTAGCATATTTTAAATTGTATATATATAAAATGTTTTATCATCACATATTAAAACATCATTACAATAAATAATTGTATTTTTGTATTATCTAAATATAAAATTTTTTTTTGTGTAATATTTTTAGATCTTTTTGTTAATCTTAAAATTACCAGACTATCAATTTCTCTTTTTTATTTTTAATTTTTTGAATTTTATATGGAATTAATAAAATAAAAACTTAAAATATTATATTATTTACACATTAAAACTAACTTTATGTGATCTTTCATGTCTTTTCAAACTATCAGTTAAAGATTGATTCATTTTTTTTAAAATTTCAGAATAATACAAAATTAAATTTTGAAAATAAAGTGAATATTTAATCCTATTAACCAACTTATTAGATTCAACTTTAGATAAATAAGAAACATAACTCATTTTATCATTTACTTTTTGTAAAATATTATTAAAATATTGATTCATAGTTTCTTCTTCTTCAATTTTAATATAATATTTTCTTAAATTTGAAAATTCTTTTTTTCCTTTATAAATATCTTCAATTCCATTTTGTATTTCATTTCTTTTTTTTTCTAATAAATGACCATGATCAATAGCATCATTTCCAGTATTTCTAGTTAATTGATTATTTTTACAAATCCTATTTAATCTATAAAAACTTAAAATTAATTCCAAAGCTTTTTTTTTTAATTTATTCTTAATTAAACTTTTCTTTATTTCTTTATAAGCTTGTAATTCTTGTTGAGACATTTTAAAATTAGATATTTGAAAAACTAATAAAATCCCAAAACTAATTGTACCAAAAATTAAACAAATAATAGTTAAAATTCTTCCTATTAAAGTCTTAGGTACAAAATCTCCATAACCAATAGTCATTATTGTAGTAATAACACACCAAATACAATTCCAAAAATTTCTCCAATCCATAACTTTTTCACTTTCAATATCTTGAATAAAAGGCATCTCACAATTTCTTAATGAATAACCAAATATGCAAATAACACCAATTAATAAAAATAATAAATGAAAATAAGGATGTTCTGCTAGTTCAGCTTTTAATATGAAAATAAATCCATGTGAAACATTACTTTCTTTACAAATTCTATTTGTTCTCTCATCACCCCATTTTGAATATCTAAAATAATATTTTAATAAAATATAAATTCTGAGTAATACTATTACATTTATAAATAATATTATATCAATATCATATGCTTTATTTGAATCAAATGTTGTTAAAGAAACTGTTATTCCATTTAAAAAAGGAGGAGTGTGTATTAATAAAATTATTAATTCTAAAAAAAAAAGAGGTAATTGCCCAGTTTCATATAATGATGTTGTAACATCTAAATTTTGTCTAAATATTTTTAACATTTTTTCTGTATGATAATGTATTGTTATTAATAATATTAATATTATTGTTATTAATGATGTTAATGCTCTTAAAATTTCTACTCTTTTCTTTTTATTATATCCTACTTTTACTGAAACTAAGTTTTCATTCCTAATTAATGTTACATTAAAATAATAATATGAGGATAAAAATTCTGTAAATATTGATAATAAGGAAAAAATTACAGATATGAAATCATAAAATTTTAGTTTTTTTTGGATATTTCCTATTATTTTTCTTTTTATACTGTCGTTTAAAAACAACCAACTTATTGATACTCTTAATTTTTCCTTTTCTGTTTCAGTTAATCGATCAAATTGTCTTTTTACTTTTTCTAAAAATTTTTTATCCATTATTTCATTTATTTTATTATTTGTTGAATTAATAGGTTCCATTTAAAATTTATTTACATTTTTTTTAAATTAAATAGAATCAAATCAAAGAAAATAAAAAGAGAATATATATAATATTTTATTTTTTAAATTTTTTTTTAATTTATTAAATGGAAATTAATTATGGTGATATTATAAAAAATATTTTTGAAAGAAAAAGACAAAATAATCAATCAAATGAAAATAATATAAATATTCCCTTTATTGCAACTCAAGATAATACTAATGAATCAATATCAAAAATAGAAAAAAATAATAATAATTTAAATCAAATTCCAAAAGAAGATAATTCTAAAAGAATTTTAACTGAAATAAATCTTGATTCAAATATATCAAAATTCAACAAAAAAAATCAAAATACATGTAAAGAAAAAATATTACATAAAAAAAATAAGAATTATTCTCTTAATTTAGATAATCAAAAATTAAATAATTTTAAACAATTAAACGAAGAAACAAAAAATAATAATAAAAAAAAAATTGAAGCTTTAAAAGAATTATATGAAGATAATTTCAAATTAAATTTTGAACCAAATATGATAAAATCATATGGCAAAAATAATATAACAACTCCTGCATCATCAAGAGAAAAAAAAAAGAAAAAAAGTCCAAAAAAAAAAGAAAAAGATTATTTTTTTAAAAAGTTTGAAAAATACAATACAGAAAATTTATTTTATCAAGCAATGAAAAATTATTCTCAATGTAAACCAGCAAATAAAAATTTCTTAGATAGAATGAATTTTTATTCAATTAAAAATCAAACAAAAAATGATATTGTAAATTTAATAGTAAAAAAAACAACTCCAAAAATAAGAGAAATTGATAGAATAAATATTTTTAATCATTTAATTGAAGATGCAAATAGGAGAGTCGAAGCAAAAAATAGAGTAATTTTAGTAAATCAAAATCAAAAAATTAATAATGCTTTATATGAAAAGAAAAAAAAGAAAAAAAAAAAATTTGATGAAGAAAAATTTTTAAGTAAATATAATGAAGAAGTTATTCATAAATTAAATCAAAGAGAAAGAAATTTAGATTTATTAAGAAAACAAAAAATTGAAGAAGAAAAAAAAAAAGAAGAAAAATTATTAAAAGAAATGGAGAAAAGAAGAGTTAAAGTTTCGAAAAAAAAAATTGAAGAAATATCAAATAGAATGTATAATGAAGCAGTGGCGTCTTTAGTAAAAAAAGAAATGATTAAATCTAAAAGTTATAATGAAAATTTTATAAGTAATAGAAATGAAAAATTTAATTATAAAAAAAATTTTAATAATAAAATTAATGATAATGACAATGATAATATTAAAAAGAATAATATATTTTTTAGTGATAGGATTAATTTGAATTATAATCCTGACAAAGATTTTAGAGAAAATAAAAATTATCATAAAAATCAAAAAAAAAAAAATAAAAGTGTGAATAATAGTTTTAAACATACTCATAATCAGTCTTTTGGTATGACTAAAGAAAAATATTCTAATTTTCAAAATGCTGAAAAAATAATTGATGATTTTTTCAAACAACATAACTAATAATTTTTATTTTTGATGAAAATATTTATTATTTTTTAATTTTTTCAAATAGAAATTTTCAAATTTAATAATTAAAATTAATTATTTCACTCTTTAATTTTTTAATTTGATTAATAATAAGGAAAATAATCAGTTTTTGAGTATTAAATTATTTA
>Ga0310695_10013434_pt1 | contig 11261 bp, 7 predicted proteins | sample RumenRJG_04DNA_FD_203882 | JGI IMG/M metagenome (GOLD analysis project Ga0310695, IMG submission 203882) | Bovine rumen microbial communities from Lethbridge, Alberta, Canada - RJG_04 (v2) (version 2) | ecosystem: Host-associated > Mammals > Digestive system > Stomach > Rumen | place: Canada... | reverse complement strand
ATGGCTTTCGTAGCCTTCTCGGTTAACCCAAACCTCACAATGAATCCACTGCTCATCGAGAAGCACTACATGCGCAAGCACGGACCTAACGCCTACTACGGCCAGAAGGGACAGAAACATTAAAATAAAAAGAATTATTAATTATTAACTAATAACACTAACGAATATGAAAGCTTTCGAAAATTTTGAAATTTGGTGGGTAACTGGCGCACAGCTTCTGTACGGAGGCGACGCTGTAGTTGCAGTTGACGGCCACTCGAAGGAGATGGTTGAGGGGTTGAACAAAAGTGGTATCATTCCCATCAAGGTAGTATATAAAGGCACAGCCAACAGTTCGAAGGAGGTAGAGCAGGTGATGCTCGCTGCCAACAACGACGAGAAGTGCGTAGGTATCATCACCTGGATGCACACCTTCTCGCCTGCCAAGATGTGGATTAAGGGTCTGCAGGCTCTGCACAAGCCCCTACTCCACTTCCACACACAGTATAACGCTGAGATTCCCTGGGGCGAGATTGACATGGACTTCATGAACCTGAACCAGAGTGCCCACGGCGACATCGAGTTCGGACACATCTGCACCCGTATGCGCGTGGCTCGCAAGGTTGTCTGCGGCTACTGGAAGGAGACTGCCGTTCAGGAGAAGATTGCCGTTTGGGCCCGTGTGGCTGCCGGTGTGGCTGATGCCCACAACGTGCGTTGTCTGATGTTCGGCATGAACATGAACAATGTGGCAGTGACCGATGGCGACCGTGTGGAGTTTGAGCAGCGCATGGGTTACCATGTAGACTACTACCCCGTCAGCAGCCTGATGGAGTACTTCAAGAAGGTTACCGATGCCGAGGCTGATGCACTCGTCGAGGAGTACAAGAAACTCTATACCATCAAGATTGACGAGAGTGGTGAGAAGGTCTATTGGGAGAAGGTTCACAATGCTGCCAAGGCCGAGATTGCCCTTCGCCGCGTTCTGAAGGATGAGGGCGCAACAGCCTTCACCACCAACTTCGATGACCTGGGCGATGCCGACATCGATGCTCCCGACTTCTGTGGCTTCGACCAGATTCCAGGCCTCGCCTCTCAGCGTCTGATGGAAGAAGGTTATGGCTTCGGTGCCGAGGGCGACTGGAAGACCGCCTGTCTCTATCGCACCCTGTGGGTCATCCAGCAGGGCATGCCTATCGGCTGCTCGTTCCTCGAGGACTACACCCTCAACTTCGCTGGCAACCGTTCTTCTTGCCTGCAGAGCCACATGCTCGAGGTCTGCCCGCTCATCGCTGTTGACAAACCCAAACTCGAAGTTCACTTCCTTGGCATCGGCATCCGCAAGCAGCAGACCGCCCGTCTCGTCTTCACCTCTAAGACTGGTCGTGGTATCAAGGCTACCGTCGTTGACCTTGGCAACCGCTTCCGTCTCATCTCTCAGGAAGTGGAGTGCATCGAGCCCAAGCCCATGCCTAACCTGCCCGTGGCCAGTGCCCTTTGGGTGCCCCAGCCCACGTTCGAGATTGGTGCAGGTGCCTGGATCCTGGCCGGTGGTACACACCACAGCGCTTTCTCCTACGACATCACTGAGGAATACTGGGAGGACTTCGCTGAGATGCTCGGCATCGAGTACGTCAAGATTAACAAGGACACGAAGACCTACGAGTTCAAGCAGCAACTGCAGAACAACGAGGTTTACTACATGCTGAACAAGGCACTGAAGTAATGGATAACTGACAATTAAGCGCATTACGTACTATAATAACGACAGCGACAGTGTTTGTACCACTGCCGCTGTCGCTGCTTTTGGTGGGAAGGTACCCACAAAAAGAAAAGAATAATAACACATTTTCGCGACGTTTGTGTCAAAATGTTTGCAGAAACGGAAATTATGTCGTATCTTTGCACGTATTATGAAGAGAATGCTGACCATCATTGCACTGCTGACAGTGACACTGGCCTGCCGGGCACAGCACAACGACATTGTGCGTGAGGACACGCTAAGTGAGGTGACGGTCATCTCGCGCACGGCACGGAACCGGGTAGAAGAGGTGCAGATTGGCGTGGAGAAAGTCGACATAGCGACGCTGTCGAAGGTGCCGGCTCTGTTTGGCGAGAAGGACATCATCAAGAGCCTACAGTTGCTGCCCGGCGTGAAGAGCGAGAACGAAGCTTCGGGCGGCTACCAAGTGCGCGGCGGCAAAGCGGCGCAGAACCTCATCCTGCTCGACGGTGCCACGGTCTATAATGCTGGCCACTTGATGGGACTTTTCTCCACGTTCAATGACGATGCGCTGATGAGCGGCTCGCTCTACAAGGGTCTGGTTCCTGCCCGGTTGGGCGGCGGAACGGCCTCGGTGTTCGACATCACCACACGCTCTGGAGACCTGCACAACTATCATTTCGGTGGCAGCGTTGGACTGCTCTCGGCCAAGGTGATGGCTGAAGGGCCAATCCAAAAGGATCGCTCGTCGTTTCTCGTTGCCGGACGCCGTTCCTACCTCGACCTGTTTCTGAAAGCCACGAAGAAGTATCGCAACAACACACTGAACTTCTACGATGCCAACGTGCGTCTGAACTTCCGACTATCGACAAAGGACATGCTGGCCGTCTCGTTCTTCCGAGGCCACGACAACATGGGGTTGGAGGACATGATGAATATGGAGTGGGGCAACACTTCTGTCACCGCCAACTGGCTGCACACGTTCAGTGATCATCACTATGCCAATACAAAACTGCTTTACAGCGATTTCACGAGCGACGTGGGCATCGACATGCTCAACATCTACTACACGATGAAAGGCTACATCCGTCACGCTACGCTGCAGCATCAGCAGAACTGGCAGACGGGGCACCACCGGCTGAACTACGGCATCGAGGCAACATACCTGCAGTTGCAGTCGGCCGAGTGGGACATCAACCTGCTGCATCAGCGCGAGAAGCGCAATGCCTTGACAGGTGCCCTGTGGGCGGGCGATGACTGGCACCTGGGCAACAGCGTGGAGTTATCGGCAGGTGTCCGACTCCATCTGTTCTCCGTTCTGGGCGGCGCACCATACTACGAGATAGATGCCAAGGGCAACATCACCAGCACGACGGAGGAAAGCAGCGGCCACATCGTAAAGACATACGCCGACATAGAACCCCGCATCAGTGCCAAGATAACGCTCAACAGCCAGCATAGCCTGAAGTTGGGCTATAGCCGCACGTCGCAGGATATCCACGCCATCAGCGGCATGTCGATGTCGATGCCCTTCGACCGCTACACCATGACCAGCAACATCGTCAAGCCAGAGCAGGCCGACCAGGTAGCGGCAGGATGGTTCTACATCACGCCCCGCGGCGGCTACGACTTCTCGGCAGAGACATACTACAAAAACATACACAACGTCTATGACTACCGCGACGGCAAGGCGTTCTACTCCGAGATAGAGATTGAACGGCTCCTGCTGGACGGCAAGGGCAGGGCCTACGGTCTGGAACTGTGTGCCCGCAAGAACAACGGTCCGCTGACGGGCTGGATCAGTTACACGCTGTCGTGGTCGGAGAACAAGATCGACGGCATCAACGGCGGACAGTGGTACACAGCGTCAAACGACCGACGCCACGACCTCGTAGCGGTGGGCATGTACCAGTTGTCGCCTACGTGGGAACTGGCCGCCACCTGGCGCTACAACACCGGACAGGCACTCACTGCTCCCTCCGCCAAGTACAACATTGACGGCACCACCTTTTATTACTATCATGAGCGCAACGGCTACCGCGCGCCGGCCTATCACCGTTTGGACCTAAGTGCCACCTACACCCGGAAGGTAGGACGGTTCACCCGCATCTGGTCGTTTGGCATCTACAACGCCTACTGTCGCTACAATCCCTACACTATCCGTTTCAAGAACGACGACAAGAGTCCCACGGGCACCATCGCCGAACAGACCTCGCTCTTCGGCATCGTCCCCTCCGTGTCATTCACGATTAAATATTGAATATTGATGAAAATTGAGCGCTACCCTATGCGAAAGATTCTATATATCATCCTGACTGTCATGTCGCTCACAGCCTGCAAGAAGGAGATTCCCTTCGACTACAACGAGGTGGTTCCCGTCGTGACTGTCGAGGGACGCGTGACCAACGAAGGCATCTGGGTGGTGATTACCCGAAGCCGCTCCGTGACTGACTCCGTTCAGCCGCGCTGCGAACAAGGGGCCGTAGTCACCATCTCGGCAGAGGGCAACACCATCCCCCTACCCTATGATGCTGCCACGGACAGTTATCACTCTTCTATGACAGGTGTCACAGGAACGACCTACCGGCTCGACGTCGACTTCGAGGGCCATCACTACCAGTCCAGCGCCTTCATGCCTGCCCCTGCTCCCATCCTCTCGGCAGACTTCTTCTGGATGTCGGTGATGGACGAGCGCATGCTGGTCTACGAACTGTGGGCCGTAGACCCCTACCCCGACGAGCGCAACCAGTTCTGGTACAGGATAGACCGCATCTCACACCATCCCCACCTGGAAGGCAAGAGCAAGACCGAAGCCTACCGCTGGGGTGTACATGAAGACCGCGGTAACCCGCCCGGCCGAGTGTTCTTCGACATCATGACCGTCAGCGAGAAGACGATGGACGAGGATGACGAGGACAACTGGAAGCGCATTCTCTACGACGGCGACACCATCACCTGCCAGGTGATGACCATCGACCGCCCCGTCTACGATTATTTCTCATCCCTGCGTGCTGGACAGAGCGGTGGTGCCAACCCCAGCAGCAACATCAGCGGCGGCTGCCTCGGCTATTTCGCGGCAGGCTCCGTCACCCGCACCGACACCATCGTCTTCCGTCGCAGTAGCGTCAAGGAATGGAACAGATAGAGCGTCTTTCTCATATCGCTCAACGTGTTTCGAGTGCACATATACAAAATGGTGACCATCATGCAAAAGGAAAACTGAAAAACTTACACATAAAATAGTTGAATTGTTTGGCTGTTTGAAGAAAAAAAACTATCTTTGCACTCAAAACCCTAAACATATTAAATATATGACTGCAAAACAAACCATCGAGGCAGGAAAAGCCATTCTGGGAATCGAATTCGGTTCCACACGCATCAAGGCCGTACTTATCGACCAAGACAACAAACCCATTGCACAGGGTAGCCACGAGTGGGAGAACCAACTCGTGGATGGACTGTGGACCTACAGTATAGAGGCCATCTGGTACGGCCTGCAGGACTGCTATGCCGAACTGCGCAAGGACGTGCTGAAGCAGTACGACTGCGAGATTGAGGCTTTGGCCGCCATCGGCTTCTCAGCCATGATGCACGGCTATATGGCCTTCAACGAGAAGGAGGAGATACTGGTACCTTTCCGCACTTGGCGCAACACCAATACGGGTAAGGCCGCTGCCGAACTCTCCGAACTTTTCAACTACAACATCCCCCTGCGCTGGAGCATCTCGCACCTCTATCAGTGCATTCTCGACAATAACGAGCACGTGAACGACATCAAGTACCTGACCACTCTGGCAGGCTATGTACACTGGCAGGTGACGGGTCAGTTTGTGCTGGGTGTGGGCGATGCCTCTGGTATGATTCCCGTTGATCCCGCCACGAAGACCTACGATGCCGAAATGGTGGAGAAGTTTGACAAACTGATTGAGCCTAAGGGCTATAGTTGGAAGTTGCTCGACATCCTGCCCAAGTCGCTGAATGCAGGTGAGAATGCCGGTTTCCTGACTCCTGATGGTGCCAAGAAACTCGACGTGAGCGGTCATCTGAAGCCCGGCATCCCCGTCTGTCCTCCCGAGGGCGACGCTGGCACGGGTATGGTAGCCACCAACGCTGTGAAGCAGCGCACGGGTAACGTCAGCGCTGGTACCTCATCGTTCTCGATGATCGTGCTGGAGAAGCCCCTGAGCAAGCCCTACGAGATGATTGACATGGTGACCACGCCCGACGGCTCGCTTGTGGCCATGGTACACTGCAACAACTGCACCAGCGACATCAACGCCTGGGTTGGCCTCTTCAAGGAATATCAGCAGTTGCTGGGCATCAAGGTCGACATGAACGAACTCTACGGCAAACTCTTCAACAAAGCCCTAGAAGGCGAAACCGACTGCGGTGGTCTGATGGCCTACAACTATGTGTCAGGCGAGCCTGTCACCGGTCTGGCTGAAGGTCGTCCGATGTTCGTCCGCTCTGCCAACGACAAGTTCAACCTGGCCAACTTCATGCGTGCCCACCTCTATGGTGCCATCGGTGTGCTGAAGATAGGCAACGACATCCTGTTCAAGGACGAGATGATCCGCGTGGACCGCATCACGGGCCATGGCGGCTACTTCAAGACTGCCGGTGTAGGTCAGCGCATGCTGGCTGCCGCCCTGAACTCACCCATCAGTGTGATGGAGACCGCTGGCGAAGGTGGTGCATGGGGCATTGCCCTGCTGGCAGGCTATGTGGTGAACAATCCCAACCACCTCTCACTGGCCGACTATCTCGAGACCGTAGTCTTCGCAGGCAATACAGGCGTCTCGATAGCCCCCACCCCAGAGGATGTGGCCGGCTTCGAGCGCTATATCGAGAACTACAAGAAGTGTCTGCCCATCGAGCAGGCAGCCGTAGACAACAAGAAGTAACCATAAAACATCACGACTATGGATTTCTTAAATGATCCCAAAATTCCCCTGTTCGCAGGCGTTGCTGGTGCCCTGATTCTCACGTTCGCCCAGTTCTTGTATTTTGTTATCAATCTGTTCAGTTGGTATCCTGGTGGTTTCTTCTACGGATTCCTGACTTTCGTGTGCCTCATCGGCTGGGTGCTGCTTCTGGCATGCTTCGGCTTGAAACTATTTGTACTTTTCAAAAAATAGCGTTAGGGAAAAGCATTCTTTATTCGTATAATATAAAAGTGATTTAATTTATTTCTATATGAACGACAACAAAGTAATGAACATGGCAGCGGATAATATCCGTATCCTTGCTGCTTCGATGGTTGAAAAGGCCAAGTCGGGTCACCCCGGTGGTGCCATGGGTGGTGCCGATTTTATCAACACCCTGTACAGTGAGTTTCTTGTTTACGACCCCGAGAATCCCGCATGGGAAGGCCGCGACCGTTTCTTCCTCGATCCTGGTCACATGGCTCCGATGCTCTACAGCCAACTCGCCCTCATCGGCAAGTACACGCTGGAGGACCTGAAGAACCTGCGCCAGTGGGGCTCAGTCACTCCCGGTCACCCTGAGCGCGAGATTGAGCGCGGCATTGAGAATACCTCTGGTCCCCTCGGACAGGGTCACACCTTCGCCGTTGGTGCTGCCATCGCCGCTAAGTTTCTGAAGGCTCGTCTGGGCGACGTGATGAACCAGACCATCTATGCCTACATCTCCGACGGTGGTGTGCAGGAGGAAATCTCTCAGGGTGCAGGCCGTATCGCCGGTAACCTCGGACTCGACAACCTCATCATGTTCTACGATGCCAACGATATCCAGTTGTCTACCAAGACTGAGGTGGTGACCTGCGAGGATACTGCCAAGAAGTACGAGGCTTGGGGCTGGTACGTGCAGAAGATCGACGGTAACGACGTTGACCAGATTCGTGAGGCCATCAAGAAGGCTCAGGCTGAGAAGGAGCGTCCTAGCCTCATCATCGGCCACTGCGTGATGGGCAAGGGTGCCCGCAAGGCTGACGGCTCTTCTTACGAGAGCAACTGCGCTACCCACGGTGCTCCCCTCGGTGGCGATGCCTATATCAACACGATGAAGAACCTGGGTGCTGATCCTGAGAACCCCTTCCAGATATTCCCTGAGGTACAGGCTCTCTACGCCAAGCGTGCTGAGGAACTGAAGAAGATCGTGGCTGAGCGCTATGCTGCCAAGGCTGCTTGGGCAAAGGCTAATCCTGAGAAGGCTGCACAACTCGAGGAGTGGTTCAGCGGCAAGGCTCCGAAGATTGACTGGAGCAAGGTTGAGCAGAAGGCTGGCAGCGCTACACGTAGTGCCTCTGCTGCCGTTCTGGGTCAACTGGCTGAGCAGGTGCCCAACATGATCTGCGCTTCTGCCGACCTGAGCAATTCAGATAACACCAACGGCTTCCTGAAGAAGACTCACGACATCGTGAAGGGTGACTTCAGCGGTGCATTCTTCGAGGCTGGCGTGGCTGAGTTGACCATGGCTTGCTGCTGCATTGGTATGGCTCTGCATGGTGGTGTCATCCCCGCTTGCGGTACCTTCTTCGTATTCTCCGACTACATGAAGCCCGCCGTTCGTATGGCTGCCCTCATGGAACTGCCCGTGAAGTTCATCTGGACACATGATGCCTTCCGCGTTGGTGAGGATGGTCCTACCCACGAGCCTGTTGAGCAGGAGGCACAGATCCGCCTGATGGAGAAACTGAAGAACCACCATGGTAAGAACTCTGTATTGGTAGTTCGTCCTGCCGATGCCGAGGAGACCACCGTTTGCTGGCGCATGGCTATGGAGAACGTCGATACTCCTACCGCTCTCATCTTCTCTCGTCAGAACATCGAGATGCTGCCCGAGGGCAACGACTACACACAGGCAACCAAGGGTGCTTACGTGGTCGCCGGTTCCGCCGACGACTATGATGTCATCCTGCTGGCTTCTGGCTCAGAGGTTTCTACCCTCGAGGCTGGTGCCAAGTTGCTGGCTGCCGACGGCATCAAGACGCGCGTTGTCAGCGTTCCTTCTGAGGGTCTGTTCCGCAGCCAGCCGAAGGAGTATCAGCAGAGCGTGCTGCCCTGTGGCAAGAAGAAGTTCGGTCTGACCGCTGGTCTGCCCGTGAACCTCGAAGGCCTGGTAGGTGCCGATGGTACTGTCTGGGGGCTGGAGAGTTTCGGCTTCTCTGCTCCTTACAAAGTGCTCGACGAGAAACTGGGCTTTACTGGCCAGAACGTCTACGAACAAGTGAAGAAACTGCTGGCATAACACCCAGCAATGATACAAAGGAAGAAGCCTGCTGCAATTTGTGGCAGGCTTCTTTGGCTATTTATCGTATTTTTATAGTTTTTTTTATTTAAGGGCCTTTTCTTTCCAAACTTTTTCGTACCTTTGCAAACCGAAAGCACTGCTCTGGTCTGCCGCTGGCGCTTCTGAAAGGAGGGGCGAGAGGAAAGTCCGGGCAGCACAGGGCACTCCACTTCTGAAAGTAGAAGCAGTCGGCGACGGCTGGTCAGGGGAGAAGAAAACAACCGCCAATCTTTTGAAGATTGGTAAGGGTGAGAAGGTGGTGTAAGAGACCACCAGACGGCGGGTGATCGTCGTGCTGTTCCCACTGGAGGCTGCAAGTTCATGTATACCATCGCCATGTGAGGGTTGCCCGCCCGAGTTTCCGCAAGGATTGCGATGGAGGGTAGAACGCTAGAGACGCGCGGCGACGTGCGTAGTAGATAAATGGCAGGCACCGCTGGCAACGGCGGAACAGAACCCGGCTTATAGGGGCAGTGCTTTCTTTTTTAAGTGAATAGTGAATAGTAAAAAATTTGCTTCCGCTTTGTAAAAGCGAGCAGGCTCGAGCGGCTTCCGCTTTATAGACGCTTATGGGACTAAAGAAACTGATATATTTTCTGAGGGTCGGAATCTGGCGTATTCCTGATGATGAGTTGTCGCCAGTGCGCCGTGTGGTCTACGAAGTCATTAAGATTGCTTCGCTGGCCATCCGCTTCTTTACCACCAAGAGGGTGATGAACCAGGCCTCGGCCCTGACCTATAGCACGCTGCTGGCCATTGTGCCTATCCTGGCTGTAGTCTTTGCCATAGCACGCGGCTTCGGCTATAATAAATATATTGAGGTTTGGTTCCGTGATGCCTTCTCGTCGCAGCCACAGGCGGCCGAGGTCATCATAGGCTTTGTGAATAGTTACCTGGTGCATACCAAGAGCGGCATCTTCCTGGGGGTGGGCCTCATCTTCATGCTCTACACGGTGATGATGCTGGTGAGCAATATTGAGAACACTTTCAACGAGATATGGCAGGTGAAGAAGAAACGCAGCATCTTCCGCACCATCACTGACTATCTGGCCATGTTCTTCCTCTTTCCCATCCTCATCGTGGTATCATCGGGTATCAGCCTCTTCCTGGCAACGATGGCCAATTCCATGGACTTCATGCTGCTGGGCTCGGCTGTGCGACTGATGATAGATGCTTCGCCCTATGTGCTGATGTCGTTGCTGTTTATCTGTCTCTATGTCTTCATGCCCAACACCCATGTGAAGGTGAAGAACGCGATTGTGCCAGGCATTCTGGCGGGTATCGCGATGCAGTTGGTGCAGTTCTTCTACATCCATTCGCAGTTGTGGGTGACGGGATATAATGCTATCTACGGTTCCTTTGCCGCCCTGCCGCTGTTCATGCTCTGGGTGCAGATTTCATGGACCATCTGCCTGTTTGGTGCTGAGTTGACCTATACTTCGCAGAACCTCGACTACTACGACTATGACGCGCATACCGATGACATCAGCCACCGCTATCAACTCATGCTCTCTGCCCTGATGATGTCGCGCATATGCCGTCGCTTTGCTGATGGCCGTAAGGCTCTGACGGCAGATGAACTGCGTGAGGAGACGGGCATCCCCATCCGTATTGTGAACGACCTGCTCTACAAACTCATCGATGCTCATCTACTCATCGAAATCTCTACCGATGAGAAAGGTGGGGCATCGACCTTTGTTCCAGCAGAGAGTCTGGACAACCTGAACCTGGGTGTGATGATTGATCGACTGGAGGCTCAGGGCCGCTGGCAGATCAACCTGCCTGTGCGACAACTGATGAGTGAGGAGTGGTCGAAGGCTGTTGTCCAGCGTATGGACTACCTGCGCCAGGCGCAAAACATTCGTCTGGAGGATTTGCAGCGTAGGGAATTGCTGGGTTCCTAAATTATTTTCTTTTTTCAAATTAATTGATAATAGAAAAGAACTCAAGGGAGGAACAGGTAACACATGTAACAGATAAAAACAGAAAGTATTCTCCCGTGTACCGTGTGCGCGCGGTACGCGGGGGAGTTTTTCCTAAAAACATCTGTTACATCTGTTCCTCTGTTACTATAAACAGTATTTCTGTGTTTTCTTGCGTCCCTTTGGTAGCAAGCGAGCAAAGCTCGAGCGCTGTGATTTCAGTGTGACAATATTTCAAAGATCGCTTGACAACATCCCTGCCACCATCACCAGTTCATTGCCCGTTGTTTTCTTAGCCTTTCTCCCCTTTCCTCTCTCCACTATTACACTATACAGTAAAATACAGTATATTTCTTAAAACTTCTTCGCGCGTACCGTACGCGCGC
>Ga0310695_10013433_pt1 | contig 11262 bp, 10 predicted proteins | sample RumenRJG_04DNA_FD_203882 | JGI IMG/M metagenome (GOLD analysis project Ga0310695, IMG submission 203882) | Bovine rumen microbial communities from Lethbridge, Alberta, Canada - RJG_04 (v2) (version 2) | ecosystem: Host-associated > Mammals > Digestive system > Stomach > Rumen | place: Canada... | reverse complement strand
GCTGGACGGTGCGACGCGGCGAACATTGGGCATTGCAGGGACGCAATGGCTCGGGCAAATCCACGTTGCTCAGTCTCATCTGTGCCGACCATCCTGCCGCCTATGCCTGCGACATCTCGCTCTTCGGTCGTCGTCGCGGCACGGGCGAATCCATCTGGGAGATCAAGAAGCACATCGGTTTCGTCAGTCCCGAGTTCCATCGTGCCTACAAGGAGAACCGTCCTGCCATCGACATTGTGGCAAGCGGCCTGCACGATTCGGTAGGTCTCTACAAGCGTCCGCGCCCCGATCAGGTTGCGACCTGTCTCTTCTGGATGCGCGTCTTCGGCATCGAGCACTTGCGCGACCGAATGTTCCTCACCCTTTCGAGTGGCGAACAGCGTCTGTGCCTCCTGGCGCGTGCCTTCGTCAAGGATCCTGCGCTGCTCATCCTCGACGAACCCCTGCATGGCCTCGACACCTATCGCCGCCACCTCGTACGCGACGTCATCGACACCTTCTGCCGCCGTCCCGACAAGACGCTCATCATGGTCTCGCACTACGAAGAGGAACTCCCCGCCAACATCACCCATCGGTTGGTGTTGTGAATCATATAGAAGTTAAGACTTATTCAAATTAAGAATAGAATTCTTATTGGATTATCTTTGAAATAGATTATTTATTTCAAGGATAAGTTAATCTGCTGTTTTTATGTTTTCAAGTAAAGCATAGACATCTCTTAATGATTGAAGTGAAGAATCAACACTGTCCTTATGACCTTCTACAGCATCAACGAAATTCTGCAGTTCATTGAAGTAACCTTGTGAATAAATTTGGTTGTTTGGGAACGTAGGTATATAGTTGTTTCGGGCGTAAAGGTATTCAACAGTTTTGTTCCGAGAGTGGACTTTCTCAATGGGAAGGCCGAAGAAGGTAGAAGAATGTGCTACGAAGGTAAGTTCATCCATCTGAGAAAGATGGTAGGTGCCCCTTGTTGTACTTACTTTGATGGATTCCTCTGCATTAGCCCAGGTATAGGCAGTGGAAAGTTCGAGAGTGCCAACTATTTGTGGATGACGGAGCATAAGAAGAAAAGATGATTGTATTATGGGTTGACAGGCGAGGATTTCCGGTTTGCCAAAGAGACTACAAACGAGGGCAAGAGGATGGATAAATAAGTCAAGGAGGACATTGCCCTCGGGGTATGCTCCTGTCAAATAATGAATATCGTAATTGATCAGTTGCTCCTTGCCTAAACGTTTCCGAAGGATTTTCATGGCTGGTGCATATTGTTTCTGCAGTCCTACCATAGCGATGGGTGAACCATAAAGGTTTTGGAGGTTTATAAGTGTATCGAGTTGATTGAGCGTCTTGCAGGGAGGTTTCTCGATGAACAAAGATTTTCCAGTTTTTAGGATGCGTGAGGCTATGGAAAAATGAGCTTCGGGCGAAGCGGAAACAAAGATCCCCTTGACAGTATCGTCACCAAGTATGTCATCAATCGAAGTCGTTGCTATTATATGAGGGATTTTTGATTCTATCAAAAGTGCTTTCTGCTTCGATGTGACACAGATATATTTCATTGGAACACCAAGGTAATGTAGCACAGGATAAAGATTGGTCATTGAGTGTTGCCCCATGCCCACAAAAGCGTATGAATATTGGTACGCTTTGGAGAGAAGACGTTTCGTTCTGAACCGCTTGTATCGATTTATCAATTGTTGCATCATAAGCCATTAAAGAATTTGTGATAAGTTATGCGAGAGTCATCAGTCCACTGATACGGCCCGTAGAACTTTTCGATGAAACGTTTAGGGAGCAGTCGTTCCAAATTGCGAAGCAGGATAATGTCATATTTGCGATGGAAGTTTATCCAGCAACCATTGCAGTTCTTTGAATGTTGGCACTGCGTTTGACACGACTTATAGCTGTTGAAAATATCATCAAGCGATTTGCTATGGATATTGCCCAGTACGACATCTAGGTTCTGGCAAAGCGGCACATCGCCGTTGCTGTGGATGACGAGATTACTCAAGATGCTTTGACATCGCAATCGCAGTTTGCCATTACGCCACTGGTCATAAAGTGCCACGAAGTCAAAATTCTCCTGTGTCTGGCGAATACTCGGAGGAATCTTATAAACAAAATCTGAAGCCGTCAGCAGTTCGCTTGTCGTGTCGAAGAATGCCATCGTCCCATAGATACCGATGCGTACATCCACATGATAATGCTTGGCCACATCAATGACAAAGGCCATATCATCGAATGAATTCCATGGTGAAAGGCAGAACATCAACGATAGAGGTACTTCGTCCTTCAGAGTTTCCACGACCAGGATCACGCGTTCATAACCATCTCGCCCTCGCATACGTCGGTAAGTCTCACGACCTCCATCGAGCGAAACGTACAAATGCCTTGGGTGATAGAGACGGACGGCTTCTATGACACGACGTGGTGCAAGACAATTGGAAAGCAATGTGTAGTTCGGATGATGTTCACGGAACCAAGCCAAGATTTCCGAAGCCTGAGGGTGAAGGATGAATTCACCCCCTTCTAGACCTACAGTCGTTTGCTTGGTAACACATCGGCTTCGCATAATTTGCTTGATGTCCTCAAGAGACAGATGCTGCACGCTTTTTTGCCAGATATTGCAGTGTTTGCAGGCCGACTGGCAAGCTGTTGTCGTGTAAATCATCAATTGAGACAAGCGTTTGTGGTGTGGACGTAGGATGTTGTTCAAATAGAGGAAGCCATTGTAGGCATAATCAAAAATGGAGTACATAAAAATGGTTGCATATTCTACTTATATAGTATGAAACTGCAACCATTGACTGCATTGATATAGTAATTATTTTTTCAGTTTCCCTTTGCTTTTCAAATAGTAAGTGAACAATTTCCACTGATTGGTATTCTTGATGATGTTTGCCTTCACCTCGTCAGTATCGATGAACTGAATGGGGTAACAGTCGTGAAGATAATAATGGCCTTGATTGGGGTCGGAAATTACATCATAATGCAAGACAAGATCCGTGAACACCCTACTGTCCCAATCTCCTACGAAACTGCTAACAACGAATATGACATTGTTGCCTAAATAGAATTTGATTTCGTGGAAAGGTTGTAAGCGCTGGTATAGCGGTTCCTGCATTTCGCGGAACTTGATTTCGCGTGTAGTGACATTAAACCATTCGATGTCATTTTCGGTGAAAAGAACGTCATTGGCTTCAACATCTGTTCGTGTTTCGGACAAGCCAACTCCACAAGCATAGAGTATGCCGTTTTCTACTAAATCGGGACTGAAAGGCATCTCGGTCTCGTTGTCATCACTGCTACAAGCTGTCATCGTCATGCCGGCTATGGCTATCGCCATCATCCTGGCTAAAGGTCTTTGATGTTTCATATTCTTTTTGTAATAAAAGGTCTTTCTATTAATATAGTCTGTTGAACAGATCAAAGACTGCATACTACCACGATAATCTAATGCCAAAAGGCAACGAGAACATCAATGGATGCTCCGAGCGATAAGTTTCAATAGCGTTTGAGGTGGGAATGTAGTAGTTCAGGCTCGGCTCCAGATAGAGGTCTAGATGAGGCACAATCTGATATTGTGTACCGATGCCTGTGTTGACAGACCACTGCCATGGAGCGCGGATGCGGGTTGTGATGTTGGGGGATTCTTTGAGTGGGTCGTTGGTGCCGTTGTAGATGTATCGCGTAGAGATTCGTGCACTGACAGGAATGTCAAGTTCTATGCCGCCCGTAGTGTATAGACTCCATCGATTGTTCCCAGCTATCCTATAGTCAAACTTCAGTGGGATGCCGATGTATTGGAGTCGCTGGGTGCGATGAATCGACGTGTTCTCGTTGCCACTTTCGAAAGTGGACTTCATATAGGAATAGTTCAGCCCTGTGGCGAGTGACCATCGATTACTGATTTGACGGCTCAGCGAAAGACGTATTGTCAGAGGACGTTCGTGGTGCTTGGTCTCGACAAGCGGCTCTAACGGATTGTTGGAATTGATGATAGCCACGCGAGTCATATTCGATGCACTCACCGAGTCCATCATTGGAGCATTCGCTATCGCATAGTCCATATAGTCTCCCCAATTGTAGAGTTTCGCCGAACGTGTTTTGCTGCCGGAGAATGAAGGCATTGTCATATAGTTGTCTGTACGCATTCTGTCGTGCTGAGGAATTCCTGCGTAAGTTAGGGCAATGTGCCAGTTATTTCGGTTTCTCGACCTTCTGGGGTATATGTTGAAATTGTCGGAATATGGCAGCTTTTCCTTGTGCAATGTCTTCGACTTGTCCATTGCCAAAGTGTCTGTGATAATCTGCTCTTGAACCATCATATTGGACAAGGTGTCTTGTGGGATAGAATCCGTGGCTTGGGAGATTATCGACTGCAGGGTATCAACTGCATCAAAGATTGAAACGCGCAGGTCGGACGAATGATCGGCCAACGGCTCTTGTTTCCTTTCTAAGGGCTTTTCTTCGGATTCCTCTTGCTGCTTCACTAAAACAGGAATCTCCTCCTTGACGACTTTTTCTCCTTTCCTAAGAGGGAAGAACAAAAGGGAAGCAAGTATCAGGAATAATACAGCTGAATACTGCCGCATCATCTTGCGGAGCATCTTCTTTGCTCTAGCCAGTTGCGAGGATGACGAATGCGGCTCGATGCCCAGCATTTCAGCAATCTCCTTGTGCGACATCCCTTCCAATACCGATAAGCGGAACACCTTTCCATAGCCCTCGGGGAGTCTGTCAATCATCTTGATGACCTCATTTAATGGGACACCTTTCACATCGTTCTCTTCATCTTCTGCTGCAATCTGTTCTGCTTCGCTCGTCTCGTCAAGCGAAACTGTAGGCAATGCCTCAAGATGTTCCTTGCATTTCGATGCCACGTTCCTCGTGATTGCCATCATCCAAGCCTCAGCCCGTCGCTCATCGCGCAGTCTGTCAAACGATGTAAAAATGATAATAAAAGCATCGTGCAATACATCCTCCGCCATCTGCTCGTCGTGGAAATAACGACGACATACGCCCCTCATCTGTGGGGCGTATGCCTTATACAGTTCTCCAAGGGCATCTGCATCCCCCTGTCTGCATCGTTCTATCAGTCTTGTTATCTCCATCGTTAGCATAACGTCTCTACCTATTTAGTCCTAAGATTAAGAAAAAGACTGCACCATCATCTGTTTTTTTTTGTTATGATAGCGGAAACGTATGTGCTTTGGAGTGCTCCACGGAGTATTGCGTCCTCGAATGTATTCAGGTTCTAATGGATGGTTATTCCGAGCACGTAGTAATGGGGGACGTATTTCAGGATGTCCGACGATAGGTCGGGCTTGATGATGTCCTCTCCGCAGCAACGCGTCAACTTGTCCTCGGCATCATACCAGAATGAACAATAGCACACCAGTGGAATGAACGTTTCCTTTTCCAGGGGCGTTGTGAGTTCAAAGGGTTTCGAGATGTATGAGTAGATGTATTTGTCTTCACTCTCCCAGTAGATTTGCTTGAGTTTTAGTGAGGAAGTGAACGAAAGCGTGTTCTCCAAGTTGAAGCAGAATTGGGCCAATGAATCTGTCTCAGTGGGAAGGAAACCGAAGATCAGTTTGTCGCCATTTGACTCAAAGGTATAAGGCATCAGGAGTTGCGGAGAATCTTCAACCTCTTTCCCGTTCACAAATTCCCTGAAGTTTACAGTCAAATTCCTGCCTTTTATCGCACTGACATCAAAACTATAAGCCTTATATCCCTTTGCATTCAGCAATGGGATATAATCGTTTATTGTTGGCTCGTTCATTTTCAGTTCCTGACTATACCCCATCATTGTGACAAAGGCAAGCAGGAGGGTGATGATGGCTTTGTTCATGATTGTTCCTGTTATTTGTCATTGGTGAAAATTTCTGCCAGCTTTCTTTCGATATCCTCACCACGCAGGTTGCGGGCGAGGATGGTGCCATCGGGGGCAAAGAGGATGATGTGGGGGATGGCACGGATATAGTATGCATTGGTGGCAATCTCCTGTGAGTTGATGATTTGTGGGTAAGGGATATGATCCTCTTCGATGGCTCTCAACGTGGCTTTTGGTTCGTCCCATGCAGCAATGCCGACCACTTGAAGGCCGCGGTCCTTGTATTTGTTGTAGGCTGCGATGAGGTTGGGAATCTCCCCACGGCAGGGACCGCACCACGAAGCCCAGAAATCGACGAGCACATATTGGCCTCGGCCCACGTAGTCGCTGAGACGTGTGGTCTTTCCGTCATATTCCACAGCGAAGTCCACAAATTTCTCGCCCACATTCGGACTGAAAAAGGCTTCGCTCGACTCCATGCGGATACCCATGGAGCTGAGGGCAAGCTTCATCTGGTTCCAAACGTCACCCGCCTTGATTCGTGGACTCATCAGGTCGAGCCAAGTCGCAGTCAGCTGCGGCTTGTGTCCAAGCACCATCGCCAGCTCAACCATTCCCAAGACATCGTCGTTATGGCGATTCAGTTCGCTCCGCATCAGGTTGTCGAGACGTTGTTGTTCGATGGAATCACCATATAGCAAAGGGGAAAATGCGTTTTGAAAAGTGCCAAAATCCTCGTTGAGAGGAGTGCCTGAGGGATGATTTAGGAATCGGATGGAGTCTTCATCCTGAGCGAGACGTTGCAGGTCCATATAGAGGTGCGTCGTTCCATTCTCCAGGAAAAAACAGGGCGACATTATCTCAGGCATCGTGCCCTTTTTCGTGATGGATCTCAGATTGAAAGCGGCTGCTTCGTCAAGCGTTCCTTCTATGGGCATCAGTTTCCCTTCTACGACCTCCACGGTGTCGATGATGGCGTTGACCATGCGCATATCCGACATCCATTGATTCAACAGCAGTTTTGTGTTCATCGTAGAATCGCCCACCGTTCCTTCCAGTCGGTAGTGGATTTGTCCTTCACTCGCCATAGCTAGAAGGGCAAGCAGGAGGGTGATGATGGTTTTGTTCTTCATTATTTTCTTATATTGTGTAATTCTTCGTTGCAGTGTCTATGCAGGATTCCGTTCTCTACCATCCGTCAATCTGAAAACATATTCCTATACTGATTCCCAAATCGTGAATGAACTTATTCCTATAATCATTCCTTCGGGTATCGAACGCATTAATAAGGTAAACGCCGTCATTTATACTAGCCATTATACCAATGTCTGGAGTGATATGAACCTTTACACCTATTGCTGGTGAAACAAACAGGTTGAAATCGGTTTTCTTGCTGGATATGGAATACTTCTGATTGGTATCTACGTTCTTTCTCCCAAACATTCCAAAACCTCCAACACGAAGATTTACAAAGGGAGAAAAACGCTTATCAAGAAAGAAGTAATGTGTACTTAGAAAGACGGGTATTGCAGAAAAGTCATACTTCTCATGATGACTGTATCCGATACCACCTCCAATGGCAAATTGTTCGTTAATGAACACTTCGTGCAGGTAGTTCGCAGAAATGCATTTGTCACCATAATCGCCAAGCCCTTGCGAAGCAGAAGCATCAATAACATTCAGACAACCGTTCCCTGGGTCAAAGGAGACCTGGGCCACCGTAATGGTCGCTATTGAAAGCATAGACAACAAGAGCAGGAATCGTCTGATGTGTTTCTGATTTTTCATTCCCTATGTTTTTAGTTTTGGTGTGCAAATATACATATTTATTGGCAGAATAGTATGGAATAGGTAGATGCGATTAACTTAAAATAACGATAAACTATTGTTTTTACGATGATTTATAAAATTGTGGCAGATAATTGTTTGTTCGTCATAAAAAAAATACACTTCTTTGTTTGTTTTTTATTTCCCATTTCGAAGTATGACCAATCTTGGCCAAGAATGGTCATGCCGCGATAGTATGGAGCACTCTGACGGCCGACAGAGTGCTTTCTCCGAAAGGAGAATACCCAATCTTGGCCAAGAATGGTTATGCTGCGATTGGATAAAGCACTCTGTCGGCCGACAGGATGCTTTCTCCGAAAGGAGAATACCCAATCCTGGCCAAGAATGGTCATGCTGCGATTGGATAAAGCACTCTGACGGCCGACAGAATGCTTTCTCCGAAAGAAGAATACCCAATCCTGGCCAAGAATGGTTATGCCGCGATAGGATGGAGCACTCTGACGGCCGACAGAATGCTTTCTCTGAATGAAGAATAACCAATCCTGGCGGAATAGTGAAATTTAATACCACAAATTTGCTTTTATTAAAAATAAGTCCTATCTTTGTGCCATGTTAAACAATTTAATTCTTATTAGATATGAAAAAGGCAATTGGATATGTGAGGGTATCAACCACACAGCAGGACTATTTGAGGCAGGAAAATATCATCAATGAATACTGCAAGATGAATGGCTTGCAATTAGTGAATGTGTTTGCAGACAAGAAAAGTGGTGCATCCAATGACAGAGAGGGACTAAAGCATTTAATGGATGTTAGCAAAGATGATGCAGATATTATTGTTTTAACTGAGGTATCAAGACTTTCAAGAAGTGAGGATATTGCCCTTACATTGGGTATTATTAATGAAATAATACACAAAGGTATTGAGGTATGTTTTATCAATAATAACCCACATAATGCCAAGACCTACAAAGGGGGCAAAGTGTTGGATGTGGTAGATATTATCACATTAGCCATTGAATTAGATGCAGCAAGCAAGGAAAGGCAAAGGATATGTTTGAGAATGCAGACAGGTAAAAAGACATTGTTTGCAAATAACCCAATGATGTGCTGTTCAAAGGTGCCTTTTGGCTATATGAAAACATATAATAAGGAATATAAGCCACACCACACACCACAGACTATATTAGTAAGAGATAGTAAGGCACAATTTGTACCCTGCATTTTCCAATGGTGTGCTGATGGCTACACATTGGGGGAAATAGTGGAAATGCTTAAACAGAAAGGCTTATCAATTAGCAGGACTACAATATATAATATATTGCATAGCCCCATTTACAAAGGCATTTGGACTTTTGACAATGTATCTGTGAAAGGTGATGCTTTAGTAAGTGCTGAGATATGGGAAAAGGTACAAATGGAACTAAGGAAACATGCAGAAAGCAAGAAAGGAGAAAAGAACTTTCATTTATTGAAAGGTGTGCTAAAATGCCATTGTGGGTGCAACATGACCATAGCAAGGGGCAGAAATGTACTTTACTACAAATGCACAAGCCATGTAAACCCCAACATGCCATCATGTGACAACCATCAAGTAAGGGAAGATGTGGTAAATAAGTCTGTATGGTTTTCATTGATACACACTATCAGTGCATCTAAATATATGCAGCTATCCAATGAGGAGATAGCAAGGATAGATGCAGCCATACAGGAAAAGAGGGACAGCATTGCCTATCAAGAAAAGGAACTGCAAGCCCTTACAAGCCAAATGGAGGTATTAGGTGATAGAATGGCAAATGAAAGTGATGATGCCATATATAAGGCATTAAGGAATAACTTTGCAGGCATGAACAGCAGGGCAGACAGCATAAAGGCAACAATCAAGCAACTACAGCAGGAAATTGTTGGGCATATCAGCACAAAGGAGATACTACAGACAAAGGCATCCAATGAGGAACTGCAAGGCATGAATGAGGAACAAAGGCAGGTAATTATCAAAAGGTACATCAAGAAAGTGACATTTGAAAGCAAAGGCAAAAATGTGGGCTTGCTTTCTGTGTGCTACAACAATGCAGTGACAGACTATTTTTTGATAAAAGCCACAGCATCTTACTACCTCATTGACTACCCAATAAATGAGAAATTAGAAATTGCCCTATCAGATGCAGACCTACAGGAAATAACAGGCATAAAGGAACTAAATATCATGGATGATGACTGTTTCCTGCATGGCATGGGCAATTATGAAGATGATATTAAAAAGTATTACACACAATTGCCAAATGAATACAAAAACATTTTGAAAAAGTAGAAAATGGATGCCATTCTGTCAAATAGGACAGGATGGCACATTTTTTGTAGGGCAAAAATTGGCAATATTGCCAAACAATTTTCATATTACTAAAAATTTATTCTATGGCAGAAGAAACTACCAAGAAAGTGGGGTATTTAACCCCTGCAACTGACAAAGTGGCTTATCCTACAGCCAAGGAAAGAATGCTGAGGCTTGTAGAATTGCAAATCAGGGTATTGGCGCAAATTGATGTCATTGCAGCCTTTGGTGATGAGAAAGACAAACTTATCACAAGGGAAAAAGTTTGGCAAATGGCACAGCGCACAGACAATGGCAAGCTATCCTACATTTATGATGAGGAAAAGAAGAAGGCATTAGCTAAATTTACAGGTGCTAAGTCAAAGGGCAACCCAACAGATGATGTAATTGGGCTTGAAGAATTTGACTAAACAACAAAGGGCTGCAGGGATGCAGCCCAATTTCTTTTTATACCCTGTAACATGCCCACTATAGCCTAATATATTGGTTATGGTGGGCTTTCTATTTGCCCATATACCTTTTATTAGTAAATGTGTATCTGAGGGGCTGAAAAGGCAAGGGAGGGCAAGGGAGGGCAAAAAATTGGGAGCTGAGATAATACAGAAAATGAATATTAAAAAAAGTCATAAGTTACCTTTTTTTGCTGTTCAAAATTTAGTAACTTTGCAGTAGCAGAATGAGATAATAGCAAGTTATTCAGATGATGGAAGAAACAACTAAAAATTGACTTATATGATAAAATATATTGATGGCAAAGAAACAAGGTTACTAAAGTATGAGGAGATAAAGGCTTTAGCCCTAAAAGATGGCTGCAAAGATGATAAAGTCAGTGTTGGCATGTGGGCAAAGTTTCATGGCTACATAAAAACAAGAAAACAGATAAATAAGGTGGTATGTATTGGATATTATAAAGCAAATGAAACTGACAATAACAAATGAAATTGGTAATACCTACAATATGGGGCTGTTAGATGCAATCAAATTACATAAATTTGGGATAGTGAAGATGATATTAAAAGGTAATATAAAGATAGGCTATGACTACAGCAGGGAATACAGAAACATAAAGACAAGATGGTAAGTTTAGGTATATGTTTGGTATATATAGGACTATTCATAATTATATACCAACAATTAAAAAATAATAGGGATAAGGTATAAAATGGATATAGTTATAATATTAAGTAGTTGATCAAAATTAACTATGCACATTTTGAATAATTGACGAAAAGGCTTATGCCGACCGCTGCTAATGCTCTGTTTGCACTATAAAACAGGGTGTCATTGGAGACATAGTCCA
>Ga0310695_10013432_pt1 | contig 11262 bp, 10 predicted proteins | sample RumenRJG_04DNA_FD_203882 | JGI IMG/M metagenome (GOLD analysis project Ga0310695, IMG submission 203882) | Bovine rumen microbial communities from Lethbridge, Alberta, Canada - RJG_04 (v2) (version 2) | ecosystem: Host-associated > Mammals > Digestive system > Stomach > Rumen | place: Canada... | reverse complement strand
AATTAATTAAAAAAAATACAAACATGAAGAAATTATTTTTAGCACTCATCCTTATGTTGCCTATGCTGGCAACTGCCAAGAACCCTGTAAGTGCCAAGTATTTAAAGGGGGGAGTTCCAGAAGAAAATGGTGTTATTGTTTTCCGCAAGTCGTTTAGTGTTCCAAGCATGTCAACGGACAAGATTTACTCTACATTATATAATTATGTAAACAAATCTGTGATAGAGCCAGCTATTCACGAGCAGCGCACACGTTTCTTAAGCGATGGTAAGGAGGACGGACTGATTGTAGCCAGAGTTGAAGAGTATATGACCTTTACCCATGTTTTCCTAAACCTGGACCAAACCCGCTTTATCTACCAGCTACAAGCCAAGGTAGATGGCAATAAGGTAAATCTGGCTATCTCGCAGATTAGCTATTATTACAACGAGGATAGAGACGGAGCTAACGGCATTACATACAAAGCTGAGGAATGGATCTCTGATGCTGAAGCTGTCAACAAGAAAGGTACCAAACTATATCCGCGAAGTGGGAAATTCCGTATTAAAACGATTGACCGTGTTGAAGATATCTTCCAGAAATGTATGAATGCCTTCGAAGAGGGTCGGAAAAACGTTGTTGAAGAATAAATTCTATAATAAAAATGAGTGAAGCAAAAGAACTATCACTTGAAGAACAGGTAGAACGCATACGCCGCAAACGTCAGCACAGTGCAGACCATACAAGAATACGAACTATTCTAAACTCGATATTCCTGCTTTTGGCTGCTATAGGGTTGGTGATGTATTTTCTGAATGATAACAATCATACCTATGCATTGATTGTTATAGGTGTTGGAATGTTATTGAAAATTGTGGAATTCTTTATTCGTTTTGTTTTATAGGAAAAATGAAGCATAACCTGTTTTTTGCAGTTCTTTTGCTGTGTCTGAGTGTTCATGTTATTGCGCAAGACAATCCCCGGCGTCTATCAACCCAAAACAACCGTTTTACCCGGAACAACACCCAATCAGAATTGGGTGACTTATCCGAACAGGGAGATTATACAGACCCCGCAGGAAACCGTACCACATGGGGGCGCGACAGCACGAAACACCAAAAGCGGAAGAAAATACCTATAGGTATGTTCCAATGGGTTTTGGAACCACGTCTAGGCACCGTCGTTGAGGCTGAGAATAACGACACCGCAGTACACAACTTTCAGAACTTTAACAATACCGATGGATATTCTGGAGAATACAGTTTTCTGGGTAATACAGGAACACCCAGATACAACCGTATCTACATGAACAGAATTGACGACTCTGATGAATTCCTTTTCCTGCGCCCCCTCAGCTATTTCAGAGGCGGACTAGGTGAATTCCGCTTTACTAACACGCTGAGCCCTTTTACCAATTTGGCATATCACTCCGTAGGAAGTAAGGTCAACGGAGAAGACCGTGTCAGGGCTTATTTTGCAACAAACATCAACAAGGAAGCTGGACTTGGTTTTAAGATTGACTATATGTATGGTCGTGGATACTTTGTAAATTCGGCATGCAGTTCATTCGGAACCACCTTCTATGGATACTACCGTGGAGAGCGATACAACATTCACGCCTATGCCAACGTTAACCACCTGAAAATGTTCGAAAATGGTGGTATCGAAGACGACAAATACATTCGTGAGCCTGAGAAAATCGAACAAAACTTCTCTACGACAGAGATTCCTGTCATGCTCAATGACACATGGAATCGAAATCATGAACGGAACTTTTACCTTACCCATAAATACAACTTCGGTTTTTACCGGGAAATAGAAGTGCCTGATTCACTGAAACCGCAGGTTCCTTCGGCAAGCGAGCTCCTCGCAGACTTGCCAGACAGCATTCAACAGGCATTAAGAACCGACACATTGGCACGCAAACGTATGGTTGACTCTCTCGTAACAAAATGGCAAGCTGAGCAGATTATACCAAAAGAATTTATACCAGTTAGCAGTATCATTCATACCTTTGATATGCGTGACCTTACCCACACATACATTGCCAATTCCTCTAGTGAAAAATATTACACTAATAATTACTACGGAGAATTGGACAAAGTTTATGATATGACTGGGGCCATGAGCATACGTAACACCTTTGGGCTGGCTTTACGCGAGGGCTTTAACAAATGGGCAGCAATGGGCATTACCCTTTTTGCCACCCATAAAATACGGACTTATAAGCTGCTTAAGGAAAATGAGTACGGAATTGAGATGCAACGTTACAATGAGAACGACCTCTCTATTGGCGGTGAACTGGCACGCACACAAGGCAAGTTACTGCACTTTAACGTGAATTCCGAATTCTTTCTAACCGGCCAAAAAGTTGGTGATCTCACTGTTAACGGTTGTACAAATTGGGAATTCCGCCTTGGCAAAAAAGACAGCCTGCTCCTTGACGTAAAAGCCATGATTAAGAACGAGAAGCCTGATTTCTTTTTTCGCCACTATCACTCGCAGCATGCATGGTGGGATAACGACGATTTGGCACGTCAGCTTAGAATGCGTTTCGAGGGTATCCTTCGTCTGAAGAATTTCGGCACACGACTCAAGTTTGGATTCGAGAACATCACCAACTACACTTATTTCGGGATGCAGAATACTGTTCTTGATGGGAATAAACCCATTCTTCCCACCAACCTCTCACATGCTGTCAGCGTAAACCAGTATGATGGAAGTATTCAGGTAATTGGAGGTTCCATTGCCCAGGAAATGAAATATGGCATCTTGCATTGGGATAATGAAATAGCCTTTCAAAAATCTTCTAATGATGATGTTCTGCCATTGCCGGCTGTAAACATATATTCTAATCTGTATTTACTTTTTCGCATTGCCAAACTCTTGCGCATACAGGTGGGTGCTGATATGCGATACTTTACAAAATACTACGGATTAGACTATTCCCCCAGCATACAGCAGTTTGCTGTACAGGATGCCAACTTAGAGCGTCAGAAAATGGGTGGTCAGCCTATTGTTAATGTTTACTTGAATTCGCACCTCAAGCATTTCCGCTTTTATTTTATGGCTAAATACATTTCTAGCGGAACCAACGCATTCTATGCGCCCTATTATGGAATGAATCCCTTAAATATCTGCTTTGGGCTCAGTTGGAACTTCATTAACTAAACTACCCCACATCAAGCAGCGACTGAAACTGAAGACTAAAATAGTTATCAACAATACAGCCTCCAGAATAAAAACCGACAATGCGACATACAAGGGGAACAAAACAGGCAAATCCAACACATCGCCTATCTGCATTCCTCTGTATGCTTGCAATCCTGCGGCAAAGATAATCTGACAAGGAATACTACCCAAAAGCGCAATAATAAATATCAGCAAGTTACTTAAGAACTCAAACGCAAAGAGCTTTCCATAGTTCCTGTAGGCTGTCTTCAGGCCATCCTTGAAACACGCAGAGATTGTTATGTTTGAATAGCCTATCTGCATAACCACAAAAGACAAGGGCAAAAGTAAAAGCCATGCTACAATAAAAGCAATGAGGCCCCACCATAAACCTATTCCAAAAAGAACAGGTAAAGATAGGAATACAAAAACAACAAGCAGCCAAATGATATATATAAGCACCTTTAACGCACTGCGATTGGCACATTTTTCAACATCCCGTCTCATCACTTTCAACGTTACATTGGGAAGGTAGCCCAATTCAATCCATTTGCGTAATATAGCATCCACTTGAGCTGCAAAAAAGAACACAAAGGGTATAGGAAGTACCGTTGACAGCACCAAACTAGGCCACATATAGCGTAACAGCATACCAAGATGTCTGAATCCGTATGAACAACCATTAACCAGACAACTAATATATGAACGTTCCTTCTTTACCTGAAAAAGATTCTCTCCTGTTGTTTCCATAAATTTTTTTCTTTTTAGACTGCAAAATTACACTTTTTCTGCGTATCTTTGCATCCGCAATAAGAAAATTTAACAGGCAAATGGCAATATATAAAGAAATAAGGTGGGGATTTATTGGTTGCGGCGAGGTAACAGAAAAGAAAAGCGGCCCAGCTTTCAGTCTCATCCCTGGTTCTTCTGTATATGCTGTGATGAGCAGAAGCAAAGAAAAAGCCCAGTCTTATGCCCAAAGACACAATATTCCACGTTGGTACACAGATGCCCAGCAACTAATCAACGACCCAAACGTAAATGCCGTCTATATAGCCACCCCACCTTCTTCACACGCCACATACGCCATTATGGCCATGAAAAGCGGTAAACCCGTATATGTTGAGAAACCTTTGGCAAGTAGCTATTATGATTGCCAGCGTATCAACCGCATGAGCGAAAAGACCCACATTCCTTGCTTCGTGGCCTACTACCGCAGATACCTCCCCTATTTCCTCAAGGTAAAAGAACTGCTGAAGAACGGTGTCATAGGCAATGTGATTAGCGTTCAGATTAGGTTTGCCTGTCCTCCCAGAGACCTCGATTACAATGCAACCTCACTTCCTTGGCGTGTTCAGCGTGATATTGCTGGCGGTGGTTATTTTTACGACCTTGCACCGCACCAGATTGATCTCTTGCAGGAACTTTTCGGTCCTATTGTGCACGCCAATGGTTTCAGTACCAATCGTGGCGGATTATATGAAACAGAAGACAGCGTAAGTGCAGCTTTCCAGTTTGCCGATGGCCTGACAGGTAGCGGTTCATGGTGCTTCGTCTCTCACGAAAGTGCACGTACCGATCGTATAGAACTGATAGGAGACAAAGGCCAAATATGCTTCTCTGTTTTTACATACGAACCCATAGCTCTTCATACCGAAGAAGGGAGACAGGAGATTGCAATTGCCAACCCTGAGCATGTTCAGCTGCCTCTCATAAGAAACATCGTGGAACATCTGCAGAAAGGAGATATCTGCACAGCCGATAGCATCAGCGCCACAGGAGTAAACTGGGTAATGGATCGTATTTTAGGCAAGTTATAGCTATGGAAAAAAACATAAAACACGTCTTTCTGGATTTCGATGACACTCTCTACGACACGTATGGAAATGCCTGCCTTTCACTCACTGAACTATTTCAGCATTTCCATCTTGAACAATTTTTTCCAACGGAAGAAGCCTTTTCTGTTCCATATTGGCAAACCAATTTACAACTATGGGAGCAGTACGCAAAGGGAGAGATTACCCGTGATTATCTGATTGTTGAACGTTTCCGGCGCCCACTTTCAAAGGGAAATGGCCTCGACCCAACCGTTGATTTCTGTCTTCAGTTAAGCGATTACTTTCTCTCACGTTGTGCCATTAAGCCCGGTGTGATAGAAGGAGCGCATCAACTATTGGATTATCTGAAGGAACGTGGTTATATCCTATGCATCTGTAGCAATGGTTTTCATGAGGTGCAATATAGCAAACTGCGTGCTAGCAATTGTTTACCATACTTCCAGTATATTATCCTTTCTGAGGATGCTGGAGCCAACAAGCCTAGTCCCCAATTCTTCCAATATGCATTCCAACAGACAGGAGCAAAACCGGAAGAAACAATCATGGTGGGCGACAACTTCACTACAGATATAACAGGGGCTCACGAAGCCGGTCTTCGGACTATCTTTTTCAATCACTCTCCAGAAACATGGACACCTCCCAAAGGGGTAGCCGACTATCAAGTCAGCAACTTAAGGCAGATAATCGGTATTTTGTAAATAGGTCTAAAGTTTACAGTGCTTCTTCCGCAATTAAGTTGAAAAGCAAAACCGACAAACCCCTTCCGCTCTGGCTAAAATGCTGATGTAGGAGTAACCTGACAGTGCTTTACGTGTGTTGCAAGCCATCAATCGCCATACACTTAGTGGCGAGACCCTTGCCCGCTATGCCCTTATCTATTCTATATTTGTTTATTATTACTTCATCAAATACCTATCACCAGTTTCCCTGACAATCTTTTGTTTGTAAGTTTCGGGATATCCAGGACGCTTTACAGGACGCTGGTTTCCGCCTGGGGTCTTTAAGTACCGGCCATTGGCGTCCTGCTGTTTTATGGCCATATCGTTATACTTGACAATAATAGTCTGGGCCAACTGGTTCCATTCGTCCATCATAGCTTGAGCAGTGCGGTGCGAATAGGCCGTAAGGAACTTACGAGCTTCTGCCTCAGACATTGCTGCAGCTTTTTTCTCTGTTTCCGCCTGCAAGGAATTATAATCGTTCTCCAAACGATCACGAACAGTTTGTACCTCGGGAAAGATAACAGAGTAGCGTAAATAAGTCATATTGCTAACCCAATTCTGTACCCAGTAGGCCGAACGTGTTGAGAAGTGGAACGTATCTGCCGTACGGAGAGCATAGCATTCGGGAACACTTTCCGCACCACAATAAACAGGAGTGAAGGGCACCATATTGGCATCATCGTTACCCCACCATACCACACCTCCTATATAGTCGGGCAACCAAGAACGCATCTGTGAGACATATACGTTAGCAGTCTGTTGAGTACTGATAGGACGTTCGTTGAAATAATCCTTTCCATCCACCTTGAAACGTAGCGGTGTAGGGCGATAAGGCATTTCCCATGGTCCCATGCCTAAATCGTTCTGAACAGCCATAGGCGTACCTTCATAGTGATCACGCATCATATCCTTAACATCTTGCACACTAAGGGGCGATTTTGGCTTTACATAGAGGGGCATGACAGCAGCTTTGGGATCACCCATAGCATAAGGAAGATATGGCTTCATGTCTTCTGCAGCCCAACGGTTGAAATAACTCCAGATACGTGCCTCGCAGAAACGTAAAGCTCCAAAATCAGCAGGTGCATACGCATCGGCAAAGGAGAAATCAACATCCTTTCCATAGAAAAATCCCTTTTCGCGGGCAAAAGAAATTACATCCTTGCTATAAAGGCAGTTTTGCTTATCCTTGAGAGGGAACTGATGAATTCGGCTTTGGTTGGCATGGCCACTGATGCAATCATCGGGAATGCGCACAGCTACCCATACTGCACCTTTACGACCTGGTCCTTTTCCTATCATCTCCAGAATCCAAACCTCGTTAGGATCGGCAATAGAGAAACTCTCACCTTCGCTGCCATAGCCATAGTCTTCCACCAACTTGGTCATGACAGAAATTGCCTCACGTGCTGTTTTAGCTCGCTGCAGGGTAACGTACATCAAACTTCCATAATCAAACATACCCGTAATCGTATCACACAACTCCTCGCGTCCACCATATGTAGTCTCATGAATAGTCAGCTGATGTTCGTTCATCAGTCCCACAACAGTATAGGTTTCTTCTACTTCGGGAATTTCTCCCAGATAATTGTTACTCTCGTAATGATAAAGCGCACGCATCTCGCCCTTCTTATGTTTACCGCCAGGCAGGAAATTCATAAAGCCGTATGCACCATAATCATCACAACTATAAGACACAATAACGCTACCGTCTTTACTGGCTTTTTTTCCTACGATAAGATTGGTGCAAGCTTTGGCTTCGCCAATTGAAAATTGAAAATTGAAAATTGAAAATTTAACATTAGCGAACAACGCCACAAGTACTATATATAACCTCTTCATAAAAATTTTCTCTAATCTCTAATCCCTAATCCCTAATCCCTAATCTATATTTTCAGTTTATCCGAACCTGCTGCCTTGAAACTCATATCCAACCCTTTCACACTATGGGTGAGAGCACCGAATGAGATGAAATCAACACCAGCTTTTGCGTATGGAATCATATTATCGAAGGTGATACCTCCACTGGACTCTGTTTCGCAACGACCAGCAACAATTTCCACAGCCTTACGGGTATCCTCTGGTGTAAAGTTGTCGAACATAATGCGGTCGCAGCCTTCTGACAAAGCCTCATCCAGTTCCTTCCAATTACGCACCTCGCACTCTATCTTCAAGTCTTTTCCTTTCTCTTTGCAATACTGCTTTGCTCGAGTGATAGCATTGTGAACGCCACCACAGAAGTCGATATGGTTGTCCTTGAGTAGAATCATATCGAACAGACCGATACGATGATTCATACCGCCACCAATCTTAACAGCCTCTTTCTCCAGCATACGCATCCCAGGCGTAGTCTTGCGGGTATCAAGTACACGGGTCTTGGTTCCTGCATCTATTAAAGCCTGCTGATACTTATGCGTCATGGTGGCAATACCGCTCATACGCTGTAGAATGTTCAGCATAAGTCGTTCGGTCTGGAGGAGGCTCTGAACCTTGCCTTTCACACTCATAACAATGTCGCCAGGCTTCACGTGAGCGCCATCTTGAATATAAACCTCCACCTGCATGGTGGGATCGAAGCGATGAAACACCTGCTTGGCTATCTCAACACCAGCAAAAATACCCTCTTCTTTTATAAGAAGTTTACTTTCACCCATTTCTGTTTCAGGGATACAGCAAAGGGTAGTATGGTCACCATCACCTATATCCTCTGCAAAAGAGAGATCGATGAGCCTGTCGTTTAATTCTTCTACACTTAACATTTTATATTATTGAAAATTGAAAATTGAACATTCAAATAACGTGAACGATAACTTTAATCTCTAATCTCTAAACTATCAACTCTAAACTATCAACTCTCCCTCCCCTTTGGGGGAGCGGGGAAAGGGGCCATTACTCGTGATGATAAGGCTCTCCGTTGAGAATGGTCAAGGCCCTGTAAATTTGCTCCACGAAAAGGAGACGAATCATCTGATGGCTGAGTGTCATCTGCGAGAGCGAGACTTTCTCCTGGGCTGCAGCATATACAGTCTGGGAAAATCCGTACGGACCACCTACCACAAAAATCAGTCGTTTATGACCCGCTGCCATCTTTTTCTGTATCCACAGCGCAAAATCCATGCTACGGCGCTCGATTCCATGCTCGTCAAGAAGTACTATGTAATCACCTGGTTGGAATGACTTCAGAATCAGCTCTCCTTCCTTCTCTTTCTGTTCTTTTTCGCTAAGGTTTTTGGTGCCTTTGAGTTCAGGAATTACCTCTATAGAGAACGGCATGTAATGACCTATACGTTGCATGTACTCCTGAATAGAGGCAAGGAAATGCTTATCTGTGGTTTTACCAACTACAGTGAGGACAATCTTCATTTTTTAACGGGATTTATATATTCATAACAACCTGCATCTGGAGCTTCATCTGACACACGACTGCGTCCGAGACGATCTGTCTTCAGCTCGTTCATAAGCTGAGGATCTGCCATATTGCGAATCTCGCTTAGAGAATCAGGTGTGAAATCATAAATGAAATTATGCGTATCAAAGACTTTAAAATTCTTTTCACCCTGAAGTTCCATATCTTTATTGTCAAATTTGCAAGCGACGAAATGATTATCGTCGTTCTCTCCAACGGTACGTAAGAAACTATTCTGGAAATAATAGTTCTCCGAGTCCTCGTATTCATTTGACAAATTACCCATGATTACATCCTCTGCATATCCCATTACCACACAGTTCTGTATTCGAATATCTCGAAGCTCATGGTGGATTCCATCTAAATCCACATTCGACACATAAAGAGCATCCCCTCGATCGTAACTCAACGGGTAATACTGGGCTATGGTACAATGTCTGAAAGTATAGACACCACCACAGATAGACACGCAATCACCTAACGTATTGCTGATTTGCGTATTCAACACTTCTGCACTACAGTCATTAAGGTTTAAGCCATCACCACCTATATTATGAATAATGCAGTTCTGCATAAATAATGAAAGGTGGTCAAGCGATGTACTGTCAACGTAGATTCCCCAACGGCCACTGTGAATGTCGGTATTGTAAAACGAGTTGTTATAGCTTCCCCTGTGAATGGTAATACCCTTCCAGCGACTAGGTGTGTTATCGTAGAAGAGATAGTCAAACATACGATCGGTTCGTGCACCACGGAAAACAACAGGCTTTTCAAGGGTTCCCTCTGAATTGATTACTCCATAAATATCCACAGCCGTACTGTCATGCATCAGTAATGTAGTTCCTGGAAGCAGATTCAACTTGGCACCTTTAGCTATTACCAGCGAATCATAAATAAGATAAGGTTTATCTGTGGCAAGAGTGGAATCCGACTCAATGAACATACCGTGAATGATATAAGCATCAACAGAACCGGCCGTCAGCAATACTCGTTGTAAAGCACCATTTTCAAGACTAAAGAGCAACTCGTCTGAATAAGAAACCGTATCTGTGCTACCATTCTCTGGCATAGTAACTTCTATGCGAACCAAAATACTGTCATTCTTCCTTATCAGATAATCATCACCAGTACCGTCAGCTAAGTATTCGCCATCAACATTTACACGAAACAGGCTTTCCCCTCCCTTCTGCAGACGTATATTGGAAACACGTAATCCGTTTGCATTCTTATTGAAAACATAGAGCGTCTTTGTTGGACTCGAAATGGTGGATATCAGCGTATCAAATCTTACCGTATCCTCGGAGAATTCTAAACGGAAAGACGGATCGGTTGAGAATGAATCGTAATCAGAACAAGCATAGAAAAATCCCGATAGCACGAACAAAAGAAAATATAATAGTCTGTCTTTCATTACTTCTCTTCTGGAATGTTTTTAAGAATAGACAACAGCCAGTCCCATATAATCTGGACTGTAGGAATAAGCAGTTTCTCGTCAGGGCTATGTACACCACGCATGGTAGGGCCAACGCTTATCATATCCATTCCGGGGTACTTCTCGCTGAAAAGTCCACACTCCAGTCCTGCATGAATACCCAGAACCAAAGGATCTTTATTCATAAGCTTGCGGTATTGCTCAACAGCTATCTGAAGGATAACGCTCTTTGGATTCATCTTCCAACCAGGATACCCCTCGCCAATATCTACTTTAGCACCTGCAAGTTCGAACACTGCGGCAAAAGTATTGGCCATGTTTACGCGAGCACTGTAAATGCTGCTTCGCTGTGAGCTGTTTATTTCTATGACTTTTGTTTCAGGACGCATGTGAACACTAGCCAGATTACTGCTTGTCTCCACAAGGTCTATATCCTGACACATAGCATATACACCATTATCCACAGCCTGCAAAGCAGTAATAAGTTTGGTGCTGGTTGCCTTATCTACGGCCTCGAAAGCGGTTTCCTCGGAAGAAAGAAGGAATTCCATTGTCTTCTCCGTAACACTATACTCTTCCTCGACATCAGCAGCAAAAAGGTTCCAATCTACACGAATCTGTTCCTTATCCTTCATCGGGATAGCACAAACACAAGTAGCTTCACGAGGAATTGCATTGTGTAATCCACCAGCCTGAATGTTCACTAAGCGAAGG
>Ga0310695_10013427_pt1 | contig 11266 bp, 13 predicted proteins | sample RumenRJG_04DNA_FD_203882 | JGI IMG/M metagenome (GOLD analysis project Ga0310695, IMG submission 203882) | Bovine rumen microbial communities from Lethbridge, Alberta, Canada - RJG_04 (v2) (version 2) | ecosystem: Host-associated > Mammals > Digestive system > Stomach > Rumen | place: Canada... | reverse complement strand
CGCGAGAAGGATGGCAACAAGACGGTGCTGGCGGGAGTGCCCAAGGCGCTGCCTTCGCTTATCAAGGCATACCGCATACAGGATAAGGCCCGACATGTGGGCTTCGACTGGGAACAGCGTGAGGATGTTTGGAATAAGGTACGCGAGGAACTGGACGAATTGGAAGCGGAACTGAAGAAGGAAGACCGCCAGGCTTCGGAACAGGAATTGGGCGATTTCCTCTTCTCGGTCATCAATGCGGCAAGATTGTACAAGCTGAATCCTGACAATGCGTTGGAGATGACGAACCAGAAGTTTATCACTCGGTTTAATTATATAGAACAGCGGAGTCTGGAGATGGGAAAGGCTCTGACAGACATGACGCTGGAGGAGATGGACGAGTTATGGCGCGAAGCAAAGGAGCGCGAAGGGGCCGAAGGGGCCGAAGGGGCGCTTCGCTAATTGATAGTTGATAATTGATAGTTGATAGTTGATAATTGATAATTGATAATTCTTTGACCTAAAAATACAAATCGACCATAGGTCGAGCGGATAATTGATAGTGATATGAAGAAGATTAGTGTACTCATGACAGTGGCAGTGGCTGTATGGATGATGGCCAGCTGTGGTGGTAAGACAAAACAAGTGCCTTTTGATGATGGTGATTCAGCTGATATTGCCAATGCGGATCCGACCATCTATGGTGTCTGTGGCGAGGGAACGGCGATGAACACGCTGCAACTGCTGACAGATACGGGCGACACCCTGTCGATAGACCTGTCGGAGGCTCAGGACAAGGAACAGGTACTGGGTGGATTGCAGGTAGGCGACCGTATGGCAGTCATGACTAATAAGGACAAGACGGAGGCCGTGCTGGTGATTAATCAGGCTACGTTGTTGGGCAACTGGGTAATGCCGAACCCGATAGACGGAAGCGATGAAGTGGGCTTCCGCATCAAAGAAGGTGGTGTTGCTGAGAGTATAGAGCAGTCGGATCTGGTCTATAAGACCTGGCGACTGATTCGCGGACAGCTGGAGCTTGTGATGATGCGCGAAAGCGGAAGTGGCGAGGACGAGACTATGTTGTACGACATCGTAAAACTGGGACCAGACTCGCTGACCCTGAAAGCTACGGATGAAACACTGGAATACAGTCGCCAGAAACCTCGTGAGGAATATGGCAAGGACGTGAAACTGGAAGACTCGTCAAAAGAAGAGTTCAAACTATAAACGGAAAGTACGTTAGCAGGAGTGGAGCCATTCAAGGTACATATATTAGGATGTGGTAGCGCATTGCCCACGTTAAAGCATTTTCCTTCGGCACAAGTGGTTGAGGTCAGGGGAAAGTTGTTTCTGGTGGACTGTGGCGAGGGTACTCAGATACAGTTGCGACGTTCTCGACTGAGGTTTACGAAAATTAGTGCGGTGTTTATATCGCACCTGCACGGAGACCACTGTTTCGGACTGATGGGGATGTTGAGCACTTTCGGACTGCTGGGACGAACGGCCCGATTGACCGTCTATGCACCAGGAGAACTGGCGGTATTGATGCGCCAGCAGATGGCGGCGTTCTGTCATGATTTTGACTATGAGGTGGATTTCCGCGAGGTGGACACCACCGTTCAGCAAGTAATCTACGAAGACCGCTCGCTGACGATAGAGACTATTCCTCTGGACCATCGCGTAAAATGTTGTGGATATTTGTTCCGTGAAAAACCTACGATGGCCCATATCCGTCGTGATATGGCTGACTTCTACAAGGTTCCCGTCAGCCAGTTTAACAACATCAAGGCTGGGGCCGACTGGACTACGGAAGACGGGGAGGTGGTGCCCAACAGCCGACTGACGATAGCTGCTGAGGAACCGAGAGCTTATGCCTATTGCAGCGATACCCGATATATCCCGACGCTGTACGAGCGACTGAAAGGGGTGACAACACTTTACCATGAGAGTACCTACGGTGAGGATAATCGGCTGCTGGCTGAGAAATATTATCACTCGACGGCTCGCGAGGCGGCGATGGTGGCCCGTGAGGCTGGTGTAAGTCAGCTGTTGCTAGGCCATTATTCGCAACGCTATGAAGACGAAGAAGTGTTGCTGAACGAGGCCAAAGAGGTGTTTCCGAATAGCCTGTTGACCAGCGAATCGGGTGTTTATGATGTGTAAAAGCGCATTTTAAGGGCAAAAAATTTGGAAGTTAAGAACTTTTTCCGTAAATTTGCACCGAATATATACGTTTGTGTATGATGAAACGACTACTTGTCTATGCCTTTTCAATGGCAATGCTGATGATTCCAGCTTCGATGCTCAGAGCCTCGGAGATGGCTGATTTTGCGATAGAACAAACCATTGAAGAAGATATCACCATCAGCATCAACGGACAGACGGTAACCATCAGCGGTGCCCAGGGGCAGACGTTGGAAGTTATCTCGCTGACAGGTAGAAAGTTGATGACGGTAAGGATAGACTCGCCGGCTCAGCGTATTGAACTAAATGTTCCAAAAGGGTGCTACATACTGAAAATAGGAAAGTTTGTGAGAAAGGTATCCTTGCACTAATCGTTCTGCTGACAGGTTTGTTGCTCACAGGATGTCAGGGTACGAAATCAACTCATCAAGATATCACAATGGAGGCGTTTTCTGATATGAAGACGCCCGATTTTGTATTAGACCTTGATGTAATCCGACAACAGTTACGCCAACAGGTGAAAGCCGACTCGGGAAAGACGGCGGCACCCAATACCATCCACAAATACTATAAGGCAGAGAACATGCTGTTGTGGGTGAACCGCTCGGGCGTTGACAGCAAGGCTGACACGCTGCTGAAATGGCTTCATGGCGCAGACGAACTGGGTATGAAGAAGAGTGCCTTTCATGTGGACGAGATAGAACGGGACATGAAACGGTTGCGCACCCTGGACTTTGACACACAGAACAGCATCAATACGGTGGCTGCCCGACTGGAATACAACCTGACGAAAGCTTTTGTACGCTATGCTGCAGGCCAGCGCTTCGGCTTCACAGACCCCTATAAGATGCTGAACCAAATGGATGTGGAGAAAAAAGATACAGTAACAGGAAATGTACTGAAGTATCGTGAACTGTTCGACCTGCCAATGGAACGTGTATCGGTCAGTTACTACGAAAGTCTCTTGTCCAAAATCAGGAATGACAGCGTAGATGTCTGTCTGAACGACGTTCAACCAAAAGGTAAATACTATCAGCAGATGAAGGAGATGCTGAGCAAGGCAACGGGAGAGGATAGAAAACGCATCCTGTGTAACATGGAGCGTGGGCGATGGAGACAACGCAGACCCATACCCGAGGACGGCAAGCGCATCGTGGTAAACATTCCGGCTTTCCACCTGTATGCCTATGGAACCGACTCGCTGTTGGACATGAAGGTGGTATGTGGCAATGCCAAGACGAAGACACCACAACTGACGAGTAACATAGAATGGATGGAAGTGAACCCGCAGTGGGTCATCCCCATGAGCATTATCGAGACCGATGTGGCCAAAAGGGCAGGAGACACCGTTTATTTCAGCAGAAACCGCTATCACATCTTTGACCGTCAGACCAACAAGGAGCTGGCCGTAACCGAGGTCAGCAAGGCGATGCTTCTGTCGGGCAAATACAGGGTGGCGCAAGAGGGTGGTGCTGGAAACTCGTTGGGAAGAATCATCTTCCGCTTCAAGAATAACTTCTCCGTATTCCTGCATGACACCTCGAATCCTGGGGCTTTCGAGCGTTCCCAACGCAGCATGTCCCACGGTTGTGTCCGTGTAGCCAAACCCTTTAACCTTTGCCAGTTCGTATTGGGTGCGGATGCTGATGAATGGTTGTTGGACCGCATACGCATCTCGATGGGTTTGAACCCCACAACGCAAAAGGGTATCAGTTACCTGAAAGACCATGCTGACGATCATCTGAAAGAGGGACATCACAAGTTGGTGAGTTATGTACCGGTGAAACCCAGTACACCTCTTTATATTATATATTATACCATCTGGAATGACGAAAACGGCACCCTGCGCACATGGCCCGATGTCTATGGATACGACAAGGTGATGTGGGAACAGTTGAGAGCTTATATGCAATGACGCAGCAGGACGAACAGGAAATCATGAACCAGCTGAAAGATCCGAAGACAAGACGCAAAGCCTTCGAACAACTGGTGAACCAATACAGCGAACAACTGTATTGGCAGGTGCGCCGTATCGTCTTGTTGCACGAAGATGCCAATGACGTGTTGCAGAACGTTTTCCTGAAAGCATGGTCAAAGCTGGACAGCTTTCATCAGGAATCCAAGATATCCACATGGCTCTATCGCATCGCCCTGAACGAGAGCCTTGACTTCATGCGAAGGAAGAAGACTCAGATGATAAGCACCGACGACGAGACGATGGTGGGCAGTATGCTGATGGCGGACGACTATTTCAACGGCACGGAAGCTGAGGCCATGTTGCAAGAAGCCATTGCCCAATTGCCTGAAGTACAGCGAACGGTATTCAATATGCGCTATTTCGATGACATGAAATATAGTGAGATCAGCGAGATACTGCAAACCTCCGAAGGCTCGCTAAAAGCGTCGTATCATATCGCCGTTAAAAAGATATCGGAATTTTTCAAGCATCGTGATTAAACTTTCAATAAACAGAAACGTCCAAAAGATAAAAGAACAAATACGAGATGATAGAAGAAGAAAAACACCTCAGGGAAATCGTTGGGCAACGGAATCCTTTCCGTGTGCCTGAGGGGTATTTTGAACAATTAACCGCTCAAGTGATGCAGCAGCTTCCCGAACAGCAGAAGGCTCGCACCACGATGCTACGCCCATGGCTCTTCGCAGCAGCTTGTACGGTGGCTGCTATGCTGATGGGACTGACTTATTACTGGCATCAGGATTCTGCAGATGACATGATGGCAGATAGCAACTACTATGAAGAAGTGGCAGACTATGCAATGATTGACAACATGGAAATCTACGCCAGTCTGGAAGATAACTAAAAGGGAGGAAAGAAAGGATGATGAGAAAATGTATGTTGACGCTTGTCCTGCTGATGACGGTCCTCGTGGCTGGTGCACAGGAGAAGAAGAAATTCTCGCCGGAAAAGTTCAATGAGGCGATGGAAGGGTATATCCAGAAGAAGGCTGAGTTGACCCAGCAAGAGGCTGACAAGGTGTTCCCGCTGCTCCGAGAGATGCATAAGAAACAGCGCGCTATATATAAAAAGGTGCACGAAATGGCTAAGAACAAACCTTCCGATGAAGCTGGCTGTGTGGCAGTTATCGAGGAGTATGATAAGATGAACATCGAATTGAAGCAGATTGAGAAATGCTACCACAAGAAGATGATGCAGGAAATATCGGCTTCAAAGGTGTACGAAATCATCAAGGCTGAGTACCAGTTCCATCGCCGCTGGATGAGAGGTGCTCAGAAGCCGATGGACAAACGACGCTAAGTGCACAGCGTTCACAATGTGGACGACGCGAAGTGCAGATATAGCGACCGTGAAGCAATAACCAATGATGTGCCCGTGGAATATCTTCCGCGGGTATATTTTTTACCAGTTCCCGTTCTACCTTGAAAGGGGTATCAGCCGACTGGACTACCAGTCCGAGTCGATGGCTGACACGAAAGACGTGGGTGTCCACCGCCATCGCAGACTTTCCAAAAGCAACACTCTGAATCACATTGGCCGTCTTACGACCTACACCAGGCAGGTCGAGCAACTGGTTCATGTCTGCCGGAACCTCACCTTGGTGTTTCTCCACCAGCTGGCGGGCCATCTTTACAAGATGCTCTGCTTTGGAGTTAGGATAGGATACGCTACGAATATATTCCAGGATGTCGTCCACCTCAGCTTGTGCCATAGAGGCTGCATCCGGATAGTGGCGGAAAAGTTCGGGAGTCACTTGGTTGATACGCTTGTCCGTGCATTGGGCACTCAGGATAACAGCAACCAGCAACTGGAAAACGCTTCCAAACTCCAGCTCCGTTTGGACGTCAGGCATTTCACGACGGAAAAACTCCAGGATATATGCGTAGCGTTCCTTTTTATTCATACAATGATATCAAGTAATATCGCCGATTATTTCAGCTGCTCAGCCACGTAGCTGGCCAGTGCCTCTCCACGCAGTCCGTGACGAAGGATTTTTCCCTGCTGGTCAACAACAATCGTGTGAGGAATACTGGTGATATTGAATAGCTTTGCTGCAGCATTGTCCCAACCTTTCAGGTCGCTCATCTGGGGCCACATGATATTCAGTTGTTTGGTAGCAGTTAACCAGGCGTCTTTCTCGTTATCGAGTGAGATACCGACAATGCCGAGTCCTTTGTCCTTATACTGCTTGTACAATTCAATCATGAAAGGAGTCTCCTGACGACAGGGACCACACCAGGAAGCCCAGAAGTCGATAATGGTGATGCGATTTTTGCTGACCTCACTCATGATACTCAACGGATTTCCGTCAGGATCAGGCTGGGAGAAATCAGGAATCGTAGAACCCTCAGCAGTCTTTGCCGCTGCTTCCAGACTTTCATTCATCACACGAATCTGCTCACGCTGGCGCATCTCCTCCGGCAACATCTTGATCAGTCGGCTACGCGACTGGGCGTCAATCAGCTCGTCTGGATAGTAGGTCAGGATGAAATAGCCGAACTCGTTGCGGATATTCTTTTCACAAGTCTTAATGACAATATTGGAGAAGCGCTGGTTCAACCGGTCTATCTGTTCCATGCCTTTTTGCTGTTCCTCAGGCGAAACGGTATTCCCGTAGATATGCTCGGCAATGCGGTTGATTTCCTTTCCGATGGATATCACGGAGTCGTTCAGAATCTGCCACTCGTCATTACACTTGGTACCTCCCACACGAGAAGCCCCTGGAGTTTGCTTAATCTGAATACTGATAATGCCTGGTTCCATGAAGAAAGGAGCATTCAACTCGTTACGGCTGGCGCTGTAAACCATACAGAGACGGACAGAATCAGCTTCGCCACTAAAAGAGAACTTACCATCTTCTACCAGGATGGTGTCACTAGGAATGCCTGTCTGTAAGTCGGAAGTCAAAAAGAGGGTGTCGCCGTCGGCGGCCCCCTCGATAGTTCCATTCACTTGATAGGAAGTGGACTGACAAGCAGTTAGTGCGCCAACAAACAGCACACTATACAATGTATTGGTCAGAGATACTTTCATTATTGATAACTCTACGGATAGTTTCTGCAAAAAGATCGGCAACGCTGATTTGCTTCACCTTGGCACAGCGCTGAGAGTAGGGGATAGAGTCAGTAAAGACAATCTCCTCGAGAGCGGAGTCCTGTACACGTTCGCTGGCAGGACCACTCATGACACAATGGGAAGCACAGGCACGAACGGTCTTTGCACCAGCAGCCTTCATGATGTCTGCAGCCTTAGTGATAGTACCGGCTGTATCAACCATATCGTCTATGATGACCACGTTCTTGCCTTCCACGTCCCCAATGATCTGCATGGTGGCAACCACGTTGGCACGGGCACGGGTCTTATTGCACAGCACCAGGGGACAACCCAGATACTTGGCATAGGTATTGGCGCGTTTTGAACCACCAACATCGGGAGATGCGATAACAAGGTCTTCAAGTTGGAGGCTTTTTAGGTAAGGCAGGATGACGTTGGAGGCATACAGATGGTCAACAGGAACATTAAAGAATCCCTGAATCTGATCAGCGTGCAAATCCATTGTGATTACACGGTCAACACCGGCAACGCTCAACAGGTCGGCCACCAGTTTTGCACCGATAGAGACACGAGGCTTGTCCTTCCTGTCCTGACGGGCCCATCCGAAATAGGGGATGACGGCATTGATGGTGCGAGCCGAAGCACGCTTGGCTGCGTCCATCATGAGCAGCAGCTCCATCAGATTGTCAGAGTTAGGGAAGGTACTCTGTACCAGGAAGATGTCGCGTCCGCGAATACTCTCCTCGTAAGATACAGCAAACTCGCCGTCGGAGAACTTCGTAATCTGAAGCTCGCCTAACGGACAACCTAGGCTTTGGCAGATTTTCTCTGCGAGGTACTTCGTGGCAGTACCGGAAAACACCATGTAATTCTTGTTCGGGTTCATGTTTTATACAGTTCTTAACCTATTGCTTTACGTAGTTTGGTGAAGTGGTTAATCACTTCCTGATAGTCCAGTTCCTGGTGGATATCAAACCGATTCCAGATATCACCACAGATGACAATGCCTCCGAAACCAAGGTCTTTGGCCAATTTGACATTGTCGAGGTTCATACCGCCCAGCGCATAGACGTGGCGGTCAATCAGTCCTTTGCGTGCTGCCTCTTCCAGTTGCTGGGGAGTAAACGAAGCCTTGCAGTCGGGTTCCGACTGGCTGTCGCCGATGTATTTTAAGAAAACGTAATCAGCATGCCGCTTGACCTCCTTTAACTGGTCCAGGTGCGTGCAAGTACGACTGATATGTCCTTTGTAGCCCTGAGGAGCGGGCGACGTCTCGTCGTCGATATGGATGCCCTTCAGCTTATATTCCTCTTTGAGGTAGAAATTATCGTGAACGGTAATCCTTTTATAGTAGTCTTCCGGCAACAGCGTGAGCAGTCGTTCGGAATACATGGGCGACGAGCCAGGTTTGTAGAGGTGCAGATTGTCAAGACCCTCATCAAAAAGCGATGAAAGTATTTTGTCTTCCTCCACGAAGAACGTGGGACGTGTCATTACTGCCAGTTTCATAGGCAATTTGTCTTTTAGTTGGCTGACTCAAACTCTTTCAGGAAGCGGACGTCGTTCTCGGAGAACATGCGCAGGTCGCTCACCCTGTATTTCAAGTTAGTAATACGCTCAACACCCATACCGAAAGCGTAGCCGCTATAAATGCTGGAGTCGATACCGCATTGCTCCAGGACGTTCGGATCTACCATTCCGCATCCCAGGATTTCAACCCATCCGGTGTGCTTGCAGAATCCACAACCCTCGCCGCCACAGATGAAGCACGAGATGTCCATCTCAGCAGAAGGCTCTGTGAACGGGAAATAGGAGGGGCGCAGACGAATCTGTGTGTCGGGGCCGAACATCTCACGGGCAAACGACAAGAGCACCTGCTTCAAGTCGGTGAAGCTTACATTCTTATCAATATACAGTCCCTCTACCTGATGGAAGAAACAATGGGCGCGGGCTGTGATAGCCTCGTTACGATATACTCGTCCGGGACAGATAACACGAATGGGTGCAGTCAGCTTTCCATCTTCTGTGTGCATGTTCTCCATGACACGAGCCTGAACGCTTGATGTGTGCGAACGCAACAGGATGTTCTTGGTGACATCGTTGGGATGCTGGCTTACAAAGAAGGTGTCCTGCATGTCACGGGCTGGATGGTCAGCGGCAAAGTTCATCTTGGTGAACACGTGTAAATCGTCTTCTACCTCAGGACCGTCAGCCAGCACGAAACCCATGCGTGAGAAAATGTCAATAATCTCATTGGTCACAATGGTCAGCGGATGCCGTGTTCCTAACTGAATGGGGTAGGGAGTGCGGGTGAGGTCAATAGCCTCGTCGCCTGTCTCTTGGGTAGCGCACTCTTCGCGCAACTGGTTGATGCGCTCTGTGGCCAGGGTCTTCAGTTCGTTGATTTTCATTCCGACCGTTTTCTTCTGGTCGGCTGCAACATTACGGAAGTCATTCATCAGCGCCGTAATCTCACCTTTCTTACTCAGATATTTAAGTCTCAGCTGTTCTACTTCTTCAGCATTCTGAGCACTCAAATTTTGTACTTCTTTGAGAAGTTCGTCTATCTTATCAAGTATCATAATCAATTGATGTGCGTAAATTTTGATGCAAAGGTACAAAAAAAATGAGAAATGAGAAATGAGAAATGAGAAATATTCACTATCTTTGCACAAAATTTTAGAGAAGCACTGAAATTCATACGAATTATGAGACGATATCTGATAGCAATTAGCGCCTTGCTCACGCTTTTAAGCTCTTGTGGCGGCAACAAGACGAATAACACGGATGATGTTGCCGACTCCTTAGAGGTTCGAGATACGGTTGCTGCGGACTCGCTGACCGAAGAAATCAGCGAGATGCCTATGCCCAAGGCCGCTGACGAGCTATTCGACGACTTCATCTTTAACTTTGCCGCCAACAAGCGCTTGCAGATGGAACGCATCAAGTTCCCCCTGCCCAATATTAATGGTGAAAAGAAAGAGATGCTCACCAAAGACCAGTGGAAGATGGAGTATTTCTTCATGCGACAGGGATACTACACCCTTCTCTTCGATAACGAGCGACACATGGAGAGCGTGAAAGATACGGGCATTAGCCATGCTGTGGTAGAGAAGATATATTTCAACACCCATTCTGTCATCCAATATGTTTTTGACCGTCCTCGTGGCGCTTGGATGCTTATGTCTATCAATACCATCCCTATTGCCAAGTCGTCGAATGCCTCATTCCTCCAGTTCTATCACCAATTCGTCACAGACCCTCAGTTCCAGCAGGAGAGCTTAGGCTCTACGGTACATTTCGTGGGTCCTGACCCTGACGATGATTTCAGCATGATGGAAGGCATCATCACGCCTGACACCTGGGAAGCCTTTGCGCCGGAATTGCCTTCAAAGATGATCTATAACATTATCTATGGTGAAGCCAAGAAGGAAACCAACTCTAAGCTTTTTGTACTGCGTGGCATTGCCAACGGACAAGAGTTGGAAATGACTTTTAAGCGTAAGGACGGAAAGTGGCTGTTAACCAAGTTGGCTACCTGAATAAACTAAGCACCCCATTTATGAAGGATTGCAAGAATTATAGTCTTTTGGCCCACAATACCTTTGGTATTGAAGCCCGATGCTCCCGTTTCCTGGAGTATGCCGACGAAAAAGAGGCGCTTGAGGTGGCTGCTATTCTGCGCCAAGAGTCCCTTCCTTATATTATAATAGGTGGAGGCAGCAACCTGTTGCTGACCCGAGATTTTGAAGGCATCGTGGTCCATTCTGCCTGCAAGGGCATCCGGCGCGAGGGAAACCGGTTGCTATGTGGTAGCGGCGAGGTGTTCGACGATGTCGTAGCTGAGAGTATCCGCATAGGACTCTATGGTGCCGAGAACCTCTCGCTGATTCCTGGTGATGTGGGTGCCAGCGCCGTTCAGAACATCGGGGCCTATGGTGCCGAGGCCAAGGACCTGATTCGTAGTATCCGTGCTGTGGAAATCGCTACAGGAAATGTCTGTATCATAGAAAATGCGGAATGCGAGTATGGCTATCGTCAGAGCCGTTTCAAGCAAGACTGGACGAA
>Ga0310695_10013426_pt1 | contig 11267 bp, 11 predicted proteins | sample RumenRJG_04DNA_FD_203882 | JGI IMG/M metagenome (GOLD analysis project Ga0310695, IMG submission 203882) | Bovine rumen microbial communities from Lethbridge, Alberta, Canada - RJG_04 (v2) (version 2) | ecosystem: Host-associated > Mammals > Digestive system > Stomach > Rumen | place: Canada... | reverse complement strand
TCTGCGCCACTCGCGGGCATCGCTTCCTGATTGGAATTCCGAGTGGCAGTCAAGAACTCAGCCGCTTCGGGTGCCTGCTGAATCGGCGCTGCAGCCTGACGGTTCGCCATCACCGGTGCTTCTGCGCTACTCGCAGGTATCGCTTCCTGGGGTGAAGCCTGCCCGTCAACAGTTTCCGGCACCTGACGAAGGCTCTGCTCAGGCGTTTCCATGGCTGGCGCTGCCTGTTGTCTTAGGTGCAAGCCAAGGGGACTGCCCTGCGGTACCTGACCAAAAGGCTGCCGCAATCCCCCACTGACTTCCGTACTCTCCTGCCAGCTACGGTGATCATCTGCCTCTGCTGGCAGCTGCTGCATGGCATTTCTGGCCGTCTGCCGCAAGGCCAGGGCCAGAGGATCAGTAGGCTCCCTTGCTGCCAAGGGCGTGCCCAGCTGCCAGAGATTCTGCTGAAGGGCACCAGCCTTCTGCTGCCCTTCAGCAGCTGAAGCCACGGCAGTCCCCAGCCCAGCCCTCTCCTGGGTGGAGTAGGGTTGCTCTGTGCCAACAGCCTGAGGCCCTTCTTCCGCCTGCCCCCCCTGAAGTGCAGCTTTCAGCCTGGCCTTGGCCTCTTCCCTTTGACTGGAGGTCAGATCACCTGAAAGCATCGCCAAAAAGTCACGATTCCTTACCTTCGCTTCGTCGCTTTGAGGCAGGAGGCTTCTCAGGTTCTTTTCCTCTCTTGCCGAAATATTTTTTTCCTCTATCAAATCTCCACTTGTCAGTATGCTTCCCGAAAGCTCTGCCACAGCAGCAGGCGCTTCTATCTGCACCTTTTCATCAGGCAGCTGCTGTACCGGCAGTGACATGACCATGGCCAGAGAGCTATGGGGCACGCCTTCCCTGCCATTGCCGCCATCTCTTGCCTCCATGTCTTGTGGAGTTTCATCCTTGCCTGTTGATGCCAACTCATCTTGGACCTCTTGCTGCAAGCGGCCCAGTGCTTCATCGAACTTCCCTTTCGATGAGCTGTCAAGGGCGCTGCCCAAGCCTTTGCCTCCCTTGACAGGGGCTCCAGCCTGTACTCCCAGCGCCATAACATTTGCGTTTGTCATCCGGCTCGCACCTCCTCTCAAGTTATGTATCGACAAAAAGGACAGATTCCTTAAGCCAAAAATGGAATCCGTCCCTGATTTTTGCCATTTATTTTTCAGTTTCACTGGGCAGGAGCAGCTTCATTCTTCACCGTCGCGCCCTCTCCCTGACGAGCCTCCGCCTCCAACTGCTTCTCAATGTCTGCGGCAGTCTGGAGGTTCTTCTTCGTGCCTTCATAGATAAGCTGAGTCAGGCGGGCCGCCTTGGCCGGCTCAAATTCCGACAGGACTTTCGAGGCCGTGCCCTCATCCATCTTCTGGAGAATGGTCACCGCCAGATCGTCATCCAGGGCATCCATGGCCTCCGCCGCATCCTTGGGCTTCATGCCATTGTAGAGGCGCGCCAGCTTCGAGACTCTCTTTTTTTCCGCAGACTCCCGCTGCTTCATCTGCTCCTCTATTTCCTTCTTGGTCAGAGTGATTTTCTTGGACTGCTTTTTCTCTTCAGTCTTGGGCTTCACATCTTCCAAGGGCTTCTCTTCCATTTCCTCCTGAGGCGGGGCGGGCTTCACGAAATACTCGCCCACCACTGGCAGTTTGTATAGCCCCAGTTTTTCATTCATTTCCGCCGTGTCAAAGATGCGCAGATAAACCCCCAGGGCAAAGCCGCCTATGACCAGTGCCAAGAGCAGGAAAAGCATCAGAATGATTTTGAAGATTTTCTTTCCCCCGCTTTTTTTCTCTGCCATCTTATCTCCTGCCTTCGTTCATAGTAGGTATGCTTCAATGATAAAGGTCAAGGACCTTGTCAACGTAATCCTGTGTCTCAGGATAGGGAGGCACGCCTCCATACTTCTTCACGGCATTGGGGCCCGCATTGTAGGCTGCCACGGCCTTCTTCACATCCCCGCCGAAATTGTCCAGCATCTGCCGCAGATATTTGGCGCCACCCTCAATATTCTGCTGCTTGTCATAAGGATTGATTCCTAGGGAAGCCGCCGTCTCTGGCATCAGCTGCATGACCCCGATGGCACCAGCCGGGGACTGCGCCCCCTGATTGCCGCCAGATTCCACCTCGGCTACCGCCGAGACCAGTTTGGGATCCACCTGATACTTGTCAGAGGCAGCCTTGACCAGCTGGCTCAGGGAAGCATCAGAGAGCAGGGTGCCTCCGCCCTTGGTATGGGGTGCATAGCCTGTGAGCTTTACCTCACGGGGACGCTGGCCATCCTTTGCGGCAGCAGCGCTTGCCGCCTCAGGTGCCTTGGCAGCTGCCGCGCCTTCTGCCTGGGGCAGCTGGTCCTTTTCCCCTTGGTGGATAGCCTTGTTCAGCACGCTGTCAAAATCCATGCCCGGCACGCCGCCCGGAATGCCAAACTTATCCTGAATGGCCGCAATACGGGCCTGTATATGCCTTACCCCCGACAAATCCATTTCAATCATGAAGCTGCCTCCCTCCTGGCCCTCATGGTGAGCTGAAGGCCCAGCTCATCGAGGAATTTCTGCTCCTCGAACATCACCTGCTCATTGTACTCCCGCAGGCGCTTTTCCTTCAGCTGCTCAATGCTCTTCAGATAGGTCATGACTTCCATCAGGGCCTTCAGCTTTTTCTGCCGCTCCTCCCTGGTATGGAGGATGATATCCCTCTGTATCTCAATCTGCTCCCGCTTCCAGGCAAAGAACCGGTTGTAGCTCGTGATCCTGCCAATGGTGACCCTGGTGCCTTCCCGGGAAATGTTCTCATAGTCCCGCTGGCCCTGCTCCATTTCATTTATCAGCAGCTGCAGCTGCTCCTTCTGTTCTTCCAGCCGCCTGGAAACCTCGGCAAATTTCACTTCCGCATCTTCCTTTTTCATGCGGGTGACTTTCAGCAGGGTTTCCAGCTGGAACTTGAACTTTTTCATGCTTCATCACCCTGAAATGCCCGTCAGCTTCTGTTCCGTGGTCTCAAAGGAGTCCACCTCGAAGATGCCCTGGCAGAGGAAGTCATTGATGCTGTCGATTTTCTGCACAGCCTCGTCTATCTTCTGGCTGGAACCCTTCACATAGGCCCCGATATGGATGAGGTCTTCTGCTTCTTTATACACCGCCATGAGCTGCCGCATGGACTGGGCAGCCTTCAGGTGCCTGTCCTCCACCACTTCGTTCATGACACGGCTGACGCTTGACAGTATGTCTATGGCAGGGAAGTGGTTCTGGGCTGCAATGGCACGGGACAGCACGATATGGCCGTCCAGGATGCTTCGCACTGCATCGGCGATGGGCTCATTCATGTCATCGCCATCTACCAGCACCGTGTAGATGCCTGTGATGGAACCCTTGTCGCTGGTGCCCGCCCGCTCCAAAAGCCTGGGCAGAAGGGCAAAGACCGAAGGGGTATACCCACGGGTAGCAGGTGGCTCCCCGATGGTCAGGCCCACCTCGCGCTGGGCCATGGCAAAGCGGGTGACAGAATCCATCATGAGGATGACCTTGTGCCCCTGGTCGCGGAAATACTCCGCAATGGCGGTGGCGGTCATGGCTCCCTTGATGCGCACCAGCGCCGGGGTATCGGAGGTGGCTACCACCACCACGGAGCGCTTGAGTCCTTCCTCCCCCAGATCCCTCTCGATGAAGTCGCGCACCTCACGGCCACGCTCTCCCACCAGAGCGATGACGCTGATATCAGCCTCGGTGTTCCTGGCAATCATGGAAAGGAGGGTGGACTTGCCCACCCCGGAGCCTGCCATGATGCCGATGCGCTGCCCCTCCCCCATTGTGATGAGGCCATCTATGGCCCTGACCCCCACGTAAAGGCTGTTCTTGATGCGGGGACGGGTAAGTGGCGGCGGCGGCGGTGCCTGCAGGGGATATTCCTTTTTCATGAGCAGGGGGCCCTTGCCATCCATGGGATTGCCCAGGCCGTCCAGCACCCGTCCCAAAAGTTCGGGGCCTACCTTGACCTGAAGCATCTTCTGGGCAGACACCACTTCGCAGCCCGGCCCTATGCCCTGCATCTCGCCAACGGGCATGAGCATGACATAGCCCTCCCGGAACCCCACCACCTCGGCGGGGATAGGAGGCACATCGGGGAAGTGGGAGTTGACATAGCAAAGCTCCCCCACGCTCACCGTGGGGCCCTGGGACTCGATGACCAGGCCGATGACCTGGGTTACCTTGCCGGTGAGCTTCATGCTGTGGCAGCCTGCAATGGCTTCCCTGAACTTGTCGATATCAACCTGCACAGGCCTCACGCCCAGCCCCCCTTCCAGTCAAAGTCACATCTTCACTTCCAGCACCGCCTGACGGATAAGTTCCATCTGGGTGGCCAGGCGTGCATCCACGCTGCCATTGGGTGTCTCCACCATGCAGTCCCCGGGTTTCAGGGCCTCATCGGCGTGTATTTCCAGCACCGCATCACCGGCAGTGAGGATCTGCCGCAGTTCATCCCTGGCCATGAGCACAAAATCATAGGAGGCAGGCGGCACGGTCACCACCAGCCTCTTCTGGTCATTTACCTTGAGGATTGCCTCCCTGACCAAAGGCAGGACCATCTGGGGCACATCTATGAAGTGCTGAGGCAGCACTTTTTCCACGACTCCCATGGCAATGGCTATCACATCATCCTCTGCCTTCTGCAGGTAGTCAAAAGTAGCTTCCTCTGCGTCCCGCAAGGTCTTTTCTGCCCTGGCAGCAGAGGCATTGAGCTCGTCCTGGAGGCTCTGGCGGATTTCTTTCTCCCCGTCCTCCCGTCCTTGCTTCAGGCCCTCTTCGTAGCCCTTGGTGCGGGCTTCCTCTTTCAGGGCTTCTATTTCAGCCCTGGCTTCTTCCATGAGCCGGTCATACTCAGCCTGCCCCTCCTGCTTCAGGAGGGCAGCCTGATTTTCAGCTTCGCTGATCATTTCCTTGGCGTGCTGTTCCTTGGCGGAGATTTCCTCCATCAGCCGGGCCAAGGCCTCCTCGTCCACTCCCGGCTCCTCCTCTGCCTCGCGGGGCTTTGAGGGAGCCGGCGGCGCTTCGATGGAACGGGGAGTTTCCTGCCACTGGGCGTACTTGATGACCTTAGACAATCATCTCGTCTCCCTGTCCGCGGGAAATCACAATCTCGCCCTTGTCCTCCAGCGCCCGGATGACATTGACGACTTTCTGCTGTGCTTCCTCTACATCTCTGATCTTCACAGGGCCCATGAATTCGATTTCTTCACGCAGCATATCTGCCGCACGCTTGGACATATTCCTGTAGACCTTGTCTGCCACCTCGCCCTGGGTGCCCTTGAGGGCCAGGGAAAGATCCTTGGTATCCACTTCTCTGAGCACCATCTGCAGGGAGCGGTCGTCCAGCTGGACGATATCCTCGAACACGAACATGAGGCGCTTGATTTCCTCGGCCAGTTCGGGGCTGTCCACTTCCAAAGTCTCGATGATGGATTTCTCTGTGGTGCGGTCCACCCGGTTGAGGACTTCCACGATGGCCTTGACGCCGCCTGCGGTAGTGAAGTCCTGGGTAACCAGAGCCGACAGCTTGCGTTCCAGCACGCGCTCCACCTCTCTTACGATATCCGGGGATGTGCGGTCCATGACCGCAATGCGCCGGGCCACATCCGCCTGGGATTCAGGCGGCAGGGACCCAAGGATGGTACTGGCCTGATCCGGCTCCAGATAAGCCATGATGAGGGCTATGGTCTGGGGATGCTCATTCTGGATGAAGTTCATGAGCTGGGAGGGGTCAGTCTTCCTCAGGAAATCAAAGGGACGCACCTGAAGGCTGGTAGTGAGGCGGTTGATGATATCCATGGCCTTGTCGGCCCCCAGGGCCTTCTCGAGCACATTCTGGGCATATTCCAAGCCGCCGCTGGAGATGTAGTCACGAGCCATGGCCATCTGGTAAAACTCACTGATGACCTCAGCCTTCTGTTCTGAGCTGACCTGCTTATGGTTGGCTATCTCCAGGGTAATCCTTTCAATTTCCTCATCATCCATATGCTGGAACAGCTTGGCCGAGTATTCCGGCCCCAATGCTATGAATAATATGGCGGCTTTCTCCTGATTGGAAAGCTCACCTTCTTCATCATCGTACATATCAGCCATAAGCCATCATTCCTCCGCCAGCCAAGTCTTGATGAGCATAGCAACCTCCGCCGGTTTCTGGTCGATAAGCTGCTGCAGCGTCTGCTTCTCGTTGAGCTGCTTCTGCTCTTCCTCGGTAAGTTCTTCTTCTTCGATCTCTCCTGCTTCCACCAGAGCCGCCCTTTCTGCAGCGATTCTCTTCTCCTCTTCTTCCTGGGCCACCCGGGCTGCTTCTGCAGCTGCGGCCTCCTCCTGCTGCCTCTTGCGACGGCGCATGTAGAGAGCCAGGGCGATGAGGGCGATGATGAGGAGCGGTATGCCCACCTGCATGTAGAAGATGCGATCCTGACGATCCTTCTCTTCCTGCTCGGCGGCAGCCCTGCGGTCTGCGGCCTCAGTGCTGAAGGGCAGGGGCTCCACGGAAATGGTATCCCCACGCTCAGTATTGATGCCTGCGGCGCTGGAAATGCTCCGCATGATGCTCTCCTGCTGGGTGGTATTGATGCTGTCATTTACCAGCACCGCCACCGTCAGGCGCTTGATGGAGCCAGGCGAAGCCACTGTGCGCTGCTTCTCTTCATTTATCTCATAGTTTTTCGTGGATTCCTTTTTCTCGTAATTGGCATTGGCCGTGCCTTCCTGGGCCACATAGCCCGGCACGTTTGACTCAACGCCAGCGGGGCCTCCGGGGTTGTTGGAGGTGCCCTCATAGGTCTCGTTGACATCCTGCTGGCTGCGGATGATGCCTGACTCATCCACCACAGGGGTGAAGGTCTGACGATCCGTCTGCCTGTCATCAAAGTCAAGCTCTACGCTGACCCGGGCAAAAGCCCTGCCCTCGCCCAAGGACTGATCAAGGAGGCTCTGGATATTCTTCTGGATGTTGTCCTGAACCTTCTTGGTCATCTCCAGCTGGGTCATGGTCTTCTGCTTGACGTTCTGCTCATCGTCTTCATCAGGGTCATTGAGTATCTGTCCCGTATCATCCACGATGGTGATATTTTCAGGCTGCAGGCCCTGGATGCTGTGGGCAACCAGGTTCACGATGCCCTTGATTTCCTTCTTGGAAAGCTCGATGTTGGGACGCAGCCTCAGCATGATGGAAGCCGTAGCCGGCTTCTCATTCTTCTTATAGAGGCTGTCCTCCGGCAGCACGATGTGCACCCGGGCCTTTTCCACCGCCGCTATCTGCTCGATGGTGCGGGTTAGTTCCCCCTGCAGGGCCTGGAGGTAGTTGACCTTGTTCTGGAACTCCGTGACCCCCAGCTTGCTGTCATCAAAGATCTCAAAGCCTTTCTGTCCCCTGGGCAGTCCCTGGGTGGACAGATCCAGCCTGGCGTCATGCACATTCTTGGATGGTACCAGGATATTGGTTCCCAGCTTCGTTTCCTGTATTTCATATTCTATTTTGCTTTCTTTGAGCTTTGCTGCCACCTCGCCGGCATCCTTTGTTTCCATGCCTGTGAACAAAGGCACCATATCCGGCTTGCTGCCATACCAGAAACTCAGCCCCAGTATGACAAGGAGGAGTGCCAAAGCGGATCCTAACATAATGTAACGCTGTCGTTTGGTAAACTTCTCCCACAGCGCCAGATACCGCTCTTTCCAATCTCCCATGGTCTCAATCCCTTCGCGTCATCATTTATGCCCCATCAAACCTGCATACGCATGATTTCCTGATAGGCCTGCGTAGCCTTGTTGCGCAGCTGCAAAGTCAGCTGCAGGGCAAGGTCGGCCTTCTGGGCCGCCACTACGACTTGCGATATATCCTCTACTCTGCCGGCAGCCAGAAGGGCATTCTGCCGGTCTGACTCGATCTGCAGATTGTTCACCTCTTTGAGTGCCCCTTTCAGGTACTCGGCAAAGCTCTGCACTTCCTGAGGCTGCTCTGTCTCTCCCAAATGACTGGTGGCGTGCATGCTCACCGGCGTCATCTGCAAGGCTTCTATCTCCATAACTAACCCCTCCCCCTCTGGCAAAGGCTAAATCATCTCATCACTTGCCAATGTCCAGGGCCTTGCTGTACATGGCCTTGGCGGCATTGATGCTGGTGGTGTTGGCCTCATAGGCTCTGGAAGCAGTGATCATATCCACCATCTCTGCCACCACATTCACATTGGGCCTCTCCACATAACCTTCCGCATTGGCATCAGGATGCCCAGGGTCATACACCAGGGGTCCCTGCTCGTTGTCTTCCCGAATCATCACGGCTCTCACGCCCTCACCGGCCTTGAGTTTGTTCATGGATTTTTCCAGGAAGTCGTTGAAGGTTTTCTTCCCCGTCCCCCTGGGCTCAAAGACTACGAAACGGCGGTGATAAGCTCCGCCCCGTTCCGTCCTGGTGGTGTTGGCATTGGCGATATTGTTGGAAATCACATCCATGCGCAGCCGCTCGGCGGTGAGGCCTGAGGCTGCCGTATCTATACCCATGAACATGCTCATGACATTACCTCTTGCTTTCTTGCCAGCTCAGAAGCCGTTAGCTCTGACCGCTGGTCATGACATTCTTCATCTTGGTGACAAAACCGCCCAGCTGCGTTGCCATGGCATTGTAGTACAGCTGGTTCTTGGCCATGTTGGCCATTTCCACATCTATGTCCACGTTATTGTGGTCCACCCTCAAAGTAGTGGTGTCGTCCATCTCTATGGCAGGCTGCGCCTTTCCCCGCATGGGAATAGGCAGATGCCGGTCATGGGTGCGGACTATATCAAGCTTGCCCTGTTCATCATCAAGATGAAGCTCCTTGGCCAGCAAATCCTCAAAGTTCACATAGCTGCGCTTGAATTTTGGCGTGTTGACATTGGCGATGTTGTCGCTGATCACCTCATGGCGCATAGTAGCAGCCTTCATGCCTCTGGACAAATAATCAAAATTCGACGCATTCATGATCTGTTCCAACATGAGCAAGACACACTTCCTTTCCATAATAGCCCAAAGTGGCCCTTATGTACAGACTTCTAAGAAGATATTTTCTACGCAAGACACTTTTATCCTGCCCAAAGCAAGATTTTTTTCCTCCATTGGCCTGATTTGCCCCCACGGAGAAAAAAGAAGGCCATCCTCTGAGGGGACAGCCTTGCTTATCCTCATTTCTTGAAATAATCCATGGGATAAAGTTCCTTGGCATGGACAATATCTGCCTCAAACATGCGGTTCCAGGGAAAACGCACCTCTATCTCCCTGAGTGATTCAATGGGAGGGAAATTGCCGTCTACAAAACTCTGCATCATGCGGGCAGAACGCTCGGACACCGCCTGGCGCTTGCCGTCCAGGCTGCCGTAGACCCCATCCCCCCGCAGCCAGGTGAGCTGGCGGGCAATGATGTTCCTGACATTGGCCTGATAGGCCCAGTCATCGAGATAGCGGGTAAGAAGCAGGTCTTTGACCGCCTCTTCCTTCATATACTTCGCCAGCATGCCCTCGCCAATCACAAAGCCGGAACTGTTGGTGGGAGTGTTCCAGCCGCTATAGGCCTTGAGCTTGAAGAGCATTTCCTTCTTCCTGAGGTTCTCCATCAGGGCGTTGTCTGAGCCGTTGGCATAGGCCACGTCCGCAATGGCCACGGGGTACCCTTTGCCCACATAGTCCTTCACGATGTCCATGAAGTAATCTGTGCCCTCCCTGGTGCTGCCATCATTGCTACGCCAGTTGGCCTCATAGGTCTTGCCATTGGGATTGGTATTCACCGCCAGCACCAGGTCTGCCTTCTCGGGTGAGCTCACCTGCAGGCCGCCGCCCACATTGATGGCAGAGTCAATGGAAGCACCCATAGTCTCGTCAGAATAAGCGGGAATGGTCTTTGGCCCCCGCCCCCAGTTGTAGCGCACATAGACAAAGGGCACCTCCCGCCTGATATCATTCACGGCCCTTGCCATGAGCAACATGCCTATCTCGTCTATGCCCGCCATAGCCTGGAATTTGCTCTTTTCCAGCCTGCCTGCAGCAGAGAGCAGATGCCGGCTCTCCAGATGCGTCTGGGAAAGGGACGCATTGTCGTCCCGGCCCAACACCATATAGCTGAAAGTATTGGCCCCCACCAATTTCAGCAGGCTTTCATTGGCGGCGTAGTTCTTCTTCCTGCGGCCCAGCCAGTCCTGCAGATCCTTCTTCGGTATCAGCCGCTCAAGGAACAAGGCTTCCTTCTTCTCACGGTGGGTAAGCCCCTCCGTTTCCTCCTTGTCCTTCAGTCCTGTATACCTGAAGATATCTGCGCCATATCTCCTGTAGTAGTCAGGCTCCTCATAGCCGGAAGCCTCCCCGCTCCTTGGGGTGCGCATGATGGAGCTGAAGACGTAGATCTGCATATTGGGGTGAGTGGCGCGAAATTCCCTGAACCGTGCCACCCTGGCCTCAATCTCTGCCTGAGAGAAATTATGCTTCCTTGAACCCACCAGACTGCCGTATAGCATGGCATCAGAGGAAATGACGGCCGCATTTGCCTCCTCAGAATTTTTTTCCAGCCATTGCCAGAGGGCATCTGGATTGCCGAGGTTCGTGCGGTTCCCCAGCTTTTCATCGGGGGGCACCACCACCTGATAGCCCAGCTTCTCCACCACTTCCGCCGTCTGCTTGTTGGAAATGGGGCGGTTGTCGTGGGGCACATAAATGATTTTTGGCACCGTATTCTTTGCTTTCTTCCGTGCCTCGCCTGCCACAGGCAGCACAAGCAGGGCAGCGCTCAAAAGCGCCACCGCTGCCATCATGAACTTCATCCCTGCTTTATTTCTCATATTACTTCCCATCACTGCCTGCCCCTGTCTCCTCCCCTTTGCTCTTAAGAAGACCCTTGAGATCTGCCCTCACATCATCAGGTATATGCAGTTCCGTCTGGAACTCTATGCCCTTCTCCTTGGGGGTAGCCCCTTTGATTTCAATCATATCCAGCAGCCTGTGGCCGTGGAAGCTGGTCTGGCCGAAGGTGGAGGCCGCGAGCACCCTGCCGCAGTCCACCTTCACATCATTGTGGCTGATCTCTACGGGCAGTGCATCTGTGAACTCTGCCTTGCCCACCATGCGTTCCACCATGGACAGGGATACCCAGGAGAATATCCAGGACATGAGGCCATGCCCAGGCAGTCTTTTCTGCTGCACATGATAGACCATATAAGTCTTATCGCCCTGATGGATAAACTCCTTGATTTTCCCTGACA
>Ga0310695_10013423_pt1 | contig 11268 bp, 8 predicted proteins | sample RumenRJG_04DNA_FD_203882 | JGI IMG/M metagenome (GOLD analysis project Ga0310695, IMG submission 203882) | Bovine rumen microbial communities from Lethbridge, Alberta, Canada - RJG_04 (v2) (version 2) | ecosystem: Host-associated > Mammals > Digestive system > Stomach > Rumen | place: Canada... | reverse complement strand
GTCAAATATTACCCCTTTTATCACTTTATCCCTCCTGTGATTCATCAGCAGGTTCAGGCGGACGATTAACAGCGAGCCATTCAGCTTTTTCGCCGTCGTCCCTGAACTCCTTACCGGCAGTTTCAGCTTTTCCGCAGAGAACTACCGCCTGCCTGCCCATTGAATCGTATATACGCTCAAAACGCTCCATGTCGTATTTGACATTTCCTACGAGCGGGTCGGCTACTTGCACCTTCTTCTCCTCCATGTCATAGCCGAATATAGTTACACAGTGCTGGCACGGATTAAAGTAGAAGTCCTCACCGCAGCCAAGTGTGAACTCGTACTCAGCATGGGTCTCATACTGATACATGGTAGTCCATATAACAGTTGGTCTGCCCTGCTCTATCTGATAGAATACACCTTCAAGCGGGGTACCTGTGAGGTCGACCGCATACCAGTCAGAACCTATGTAATCGAAGAAATCATCTGCCGCATTCACTATGACAGGTGCATTGCAGCCGAATCCATCTGTATGAGGATTGCCGATATAGACCTCATTCATCGTGTAATAACCGATAGTATCGGTTTTGAGAAAAACGTCTGCCATAGTGACCTTATCTGCACTGAATCCGTAGTAGTTGAGAGTCTGCGTAAGAGCAGTTATCTCACAGCCTGTAGGCAGTTCGGGATTCTGCATGACTGTTTCCATTTCAAGCGCACAAGCAGTCGGAAGTTCATATCCCTCAGGCATGGCAATGTCTGTCACTTCCGGCTCGGGAACAGTCGTTTCAGCTTCAGTAGTGGGTTCCGGCTCTGTGGAAACAGGTCTGGACGTTTCAGTTTTTTCAGCAAAAACCTCCTCAGCCATATCTGACGATTCCGGTCGGACAAATGTGTCACCTCTGAACAGAATAAACAATACAGCGGTAACAAGTATGAGCGCTGTAATAATAATTATCCTAACCATAATTCACTCCAGGTCTATCATTATCTTCGCCTTTAAATCGTCAACAGACGAAGTGACTGTGTCAAGTGAAAGTCCATATATGTCAGAGGCTCTGCCTTCAAGTTCGGCAAAACGCTTTGTAACACGGTTAACGCGTGAAAGAGATGCAAGCGATGTCGCATATGGCATTGATGCTCTGCCTTTTGCCTTTGCGAGTATCTCTCTGCCTTTTTCGTTTAATGCGAGTATTCTTCCGTATGGCGGCATATGAGTCATGTCTTCACGGGTTATGCCTATGAGCAGTGAAAGAAGTATTCGCTTGATACGCGCCATTGTATATCGCTTGGTTTTTACAGACAAAAGCAGTTCGTCGAGCGTACCCGCCATTCTTGCGCCGAATATCCGGTGTTCAAGACCCTGTCCTATATCACTGAGTGAAGCTATTTCTTCAGGTGATGACATTCTCAGACGGTAAAGTATAACTCTTTCAAGACGTTCGAGTTTGGCAATGCTACCCGACTCAATACACTCATGAACCGCATTTGCCCATATATCAGGCATTAGGTCGTAAAGCTCAGATGTATCTGCTCCGGAAAGCAGTTTTTCACGTATATACGATGCACTCGCTGTTTCACCCGATGTTTCACTGCTGTCATGATGTGCTCCCGAACGTTTCACCGTGAACGGCTGAATATCTGACCTGAAAGCCCGCAGTGCACGGATATACTCTATTGCAAGTGTATTGTTAGGCTCTGAAATAAGTACTCCGGAGCGTGGGTCAATTCCGTTGACTACCGAGCATAGCGCCCTCGGATAGGTATACCCCTTTTCCATTATTTCAAGTATATCTGCCCTTTTTTCGGCAGCTATGCTGTCTACTTTTTCAAGTGCAGAAGTGAGTTTGCCAACGTCTCCGCATTCACTGCCGAATGACAGTTCATCAACTACTCCAAGTCCATTCAGCAGCCACACTGCCCCCGCAGCAAAACTCTCCGCAGGCGCAAGACTGAACTGTACAGGCAGCTCTATCACAAGGTCGACCCCAGATTTTACGGCAAGACGTGCTCTCCTGTGCTTATCCATTACAGCTACGTCTCCACGCTGCACAAAGCTTCCGCTCATTACGGAAACTATGTGTGTCGCACCGTTTCTGCGGGTCTCGTCGATATGATAGAGATGTCCGTTGTGAAACGGATTGTATTCACATATAACACCGCTTATCTTCATTCTGATTTCCTCTTTTTCTTTCTCCCGTATATTATCCCATACATATTATATTATCGCTGAAAACAAGTGATTTGTCAATGATTTCACCGATTTTTTTACAGGTAATATAATTAAATAAGAAATATTGCTCTGTAGGTGTTGCAATTTCAGGAAGAATATGTTATAATATTACGTGCAAAAAATTTATTCAGATGAAAGGATATTATTACTATGATAATCTTAGTTGTTAATGCAGGCAGCTCATCGCTCAAGTATCAGCTCATCGATATGGACGATGAGAGCGTTCTCGCAAAGGGTAACTGCGACCGTATCGGTATCGACGGTCACATCGCTCACAAGGCTGCTGACGGCAGAACTCTCGATGAGGACTGCGCTTTCCCCACACATACAGAAGCTTTCATGAAGCTCGTTGAAGCTCTCACAAAGAGCGACGCTAAGGTAATCGACAGCATGGACGAGATCTCTGCTGTAGGTCACCGTATAGTACAGGGTGCTGACGTATTCGACAAGTCTGTTCTCGTTACTGACGAAGTTATCGACAAGATCGACGAACTCCGCGAACTCGCTCCTGTACATAATCACGCTCACGCACTCGCACTCCGTGCATGTAAGAGCGTTATCCCCGCAAATGTTCCTCAGGTAGTTGTATTCGATACTGCTTTCCATCAGACAATGCCCGCAAAGGCATTCATGTTCGGCCTCCCCTATGAGGACTACGAGAACTACCACGTAAGAAAGTACGGCTTCCACGGTACATCTCACAGATTCGTTTCCAAGGCTCTCGCTGAGGCTATGGGTAAGAATGTTGAAGACCTCAAGATCGTTTCATGTCACCTCGGTAACGGTTCTTCCATCACTGCTGTTGACTGCGGCAAGTCTGTTGATACTTCAATGGGATTCACTCCCCTAGACGGTGTTGTAATGGGTACACGTACAGGTGCTGTTGACCCCTCTGCTGTTACATTTGTTGCTGACAAGCATGGCTTCACTCCTTCTGAGATGAGCGAATACATGAACAAGAAGTCCGGTTTCCTCGGAGTATCCGGTGTTGGTTCTGATAACCGTGACGTTCAGTCTGCTGCTAATGAAGGAAATAAGAGAGCTCAGCTCGTTTCTGATATGCTCGTTTACGAGATCAAGAAGTACATCGGTTCTTACGCTGCTGCTATGAACGGTGTTGACGCTATTCTCTTCACCGGCGGTATCGGTGAGAACTCATGGGAAGTACGTGAGGGTGTCTGCACAGATATGGAATACTTCGGTATCAAGATCGATAAGGAACTCAACAAGTCTGTAAGAGGCAAGCTCACAAAGCTTTCTACTCCCGATTCAAAGATCGAGGTTTGGATCGTTCCTACAAACGAAGAGCTCCTCATTGCAAGAGATACTCTTGAGCTTATCTCAAAGTAATTTACTTTATAAAAGCTTTAAGCCTGTCCATTCGGACAGGCTTTTGTTTTTTTGTGCATTAACTGTTGCTTTATACGGCTGCATATGCTATAATAAAAGGTAACGATATCAAAAAGGAGGCGTGAAAATGTCGGACGTTAAAGACATTCTTAATTCTATTCTGACCGATGAAAAACTGCTCAACAGCCGCGCATTCAGGGACAAAGTCTACTCTGATGAGCCGATACTAAAACGCGCCTCACAGATAAAAACTCCTGAAACTCCGCAGAAAATCAAAGACATGAAAGCTATCGCCTTTACCCCCGAAGCATACTGGAAAACCTCAGCATGGCTGTTCTACAATCAGGGTGTTTTCATGCAGGACTTCTCTGATGTTTACGAGTACACGACCGATTTCACAAAGTTCTTTCCCACTTACCGTGACCTCGATAATGAACAGCTCCGCGGTTATTTCTCATGGCGCTCATACGTCCGTAAAGGCGAATATAAACCCGCTCCTGTCCCGTTTATTTTTATGTACACCTATGAAATTATCAACAATATCGGCGTTAAATTTCCGGAATCCGGACTCATGATCCTGAAAGAACTCGGTAAGAATTACACTGACGATTCATTCTCTAAACTCCTGACGCGTTGGATAGTCGACTACTGCGTGTATTATCAGCTCGACCCGCAGCTCATCAGTGACAGTCCGGATATGATATTTGACAATGCGCTGATAAAGCTGATACACGCAGAGAATTCCACTGATGAAGAGCTGTTCCATGCGATTATGGAGCTTTCATCTTATCCGGTGGAACACTCTCGGTTTTATATTCAGTATCCGGAAGAATTCAGAAACGCTGCTGTCAGAGTATTCCGTGCATCATCGGTATTTTTCAGTGAACATAGAAAAAATTCCCTTTGTGATAAGCTCTTTGGTCACATGACGGAAATGAACTGCCGACTGTTTGAATCAACTGTTTTCTACGATAGAAACACCACCAGAAATACCGATTATTCGCTGAATGAAATACACTCATACACCTGCCGTAACGGAATCTGGCGATGCCGTAAATTCTATGGAAACCGCTCACGGAGCAGTCAGCTGGGCGAACTGATGAAAATGCTCGACCATCTCATGCGTGAAAGGTACGACTTTCGCTATAAACTGCGACCTGCCGAAGTCTCGAAAAGCTTTTCAACTATCATTAAAAAGGAACTCGACCTTATTGACGAGGAAAAAATGCGTCACAAGGCTATGAATATCGAAATCGACCTTTCAAAACTCGAAAGTATCCGGTCCGCAGCCGATATCACGCGAGATAAACTCATTGTCGAGGAAGAGGAAGAAGTTGTTCCCGAAATCGAAAGTGCCGAACCTGAACTGCCGGAAAATAACACAGATTCGCCACTTTCTGTCGGTGAAACTCTTTTCCTGAAAGCTCTCCTAAACGGCGGAGACTGGGCGTCAGCCGCAAAAAATTCCGGTGAAATGCCCTCTATCCTCGCTGACAGCATCAACGAAAAACTCTTCGATCTGATCGGTGATACCGTTATCGACATGAGCAATGATACACCCGAACTAATTGAAGACTACATCGACGAACTGAAAGGCTTCGTCACATGAGGTGAAATATATGACTAATAATCCAACTGTTCCGAAGCGAATCGCATCGGCAATCATAAACTCTCTTAAAGGCGGAGTCGTTCCTCGTATCGGACTCCCGTATATCACGGTTGGACGTGAACTCGAAATAGACGCGCTTCTTCACGATGTCGACATTATTGAGGACGGCGGTGCGTCATTCCGTTTTATTGTCGGCAAATACGGAAGCGGTAAAAGCTTTCTCCTGCAAACTATCCGCAGTCACGTTATGGACAGAGGCTTTGTAGTCGTTGACGCTGACCTATCCCCTGAACGAAGACTTCAGGGTACAAAGGGTCAGGGACTTGCTACATACAAGGAGCTGATCCGCAATATGTCCACAAAAACACGTCCTGACGGCGGTGCCCTCACTCTTATCCTCGACCGTTGGATAAGCAGTGTGCAGTCAGAAACAGCGGCTGAGACCGGTCTCACAGCAGACTCTCCGGAGTTCGGTGATGCCGTCGAAAAGAAGATATACGAAGTAATATCCGCTCTGAACGAAATGGTACACGGTTTCGACTTCGCCCGACTGCTGACCATATACTACCGCTCTTACGCATCAGGGGATGACGAAAGCAAGGCTAAGGTTGTAAAGTGGTTCCGCGGAGAATACTCAACAAAGACGGAAGCAAAGTCCGAACTCGGAGTAAACATCATTATCACTGACGATGACTGGTATGAATATATCAAGCTTTTTGCGGCATTTCTGAAACGTGCAGGCTACGGCGGACTGCTTGTCCTCATTGACGAACTTGTCAATATCTATAAGATTCCGAACGCGATAACAAGACAGTACAACTATGAAAAAATCCTCACAATGTACAACGATACTCTTCAGGGCAAGGCTAAACACCTCGGTATCATAATGGGCGGAACTCCGCAATGTATCGAGGATACGCGCCGCGGTGTATACAGCTATGAAGCACTAAGGTCAAGACTTGCAGAGGGACGCTTCGGCAGAGAAGGAGTTAAAGATATGCTCGCACCTGTCATTCACCTCGTCCCCCTCACTTATGAGGAAATGCTCGTCCTGACCGAAAAACTCGCAGATATCCATGCAGGTCTTTTCGGCTATCAGCGCAAAGTTACTCAGGACGACCTCGTTAACTTCATAAAGCTCGAATTCGGACGCATTGGCTCAGGAAGTCATATTACTCCGCGTGAAGTGATTCGCGACCTTATCGAGCTTCTCGATATCATTTACCAGAATCCGGATATAAACGTCAGCGAATTCATAATGTCAGATTCTATGCCGTCAGCAACTCCGGAAGGAGAGTCTGCGGAGGAAGAGTTCGCAGAATTTACTATATGAGGTGCACGGCATGAACGTTTTCGACCGCTATGCACCTTTCATTCAGGACTTCATCTACCGCAATAACTGGGAGTCACTGCGTGCCATACAGACTGCCGCCGCTGATGCTATCTTCAACACAGACGACCACCTGCTCCTCTCAGCTTCAACTGCTTCCGGCAAAACAGAAGCCGCTTTTTTTCCTATTCTAACACTCTTTTCCGAGGATATGCCGCGCTCAGTCGGGGCAATTTATATTGGTCCGCTGAAAGCTCTCATAAATGACCAGTTTGCACGTCTTACAGAGCTTTGTGAAGAAGCAGACATTCCTGTTTGGCACTGGCACGGCGATGCGGCACAGTCTCACAAGGCAAAAATGCTGAAACACCCGTCAGGTATTTTGCAGATCACTCCTGAGTCGCTCGAAGCAATGCTTCTGCGCAAACACGCTCTTATCCCTAAACTTTTCGGCGATCTCCGATTCGTCGTGATTGACGAGGTACACTCCCTCATGCGCGGCGACCGTGGTGGGCAGACTATCTGTCTGATTGAACGGCTTTCCAGACTTGCCGGAGTTCAACCGCGAAGAATAGGTCTTTCTGCTACTATCGGCGACCTTGATACTGCCGGTGAATTTCTCGCTTCCGGTACTAACCGCCGTACCCTCATTCCGCGTATAAATGCTCCCGGAGTGAAATGGCGGCTGTCTATGGAACATTTTTACGTGTCTCAGCAAAATCAGCCTGACAGTTCAGAAAATATTGACGCTTTACCGGTGCTTGATGAAAAAACTGATACCGCTCCCGAAAATGCTGATGAGGGCATGGGCTACGTTTTCGAGCATACACGCGGAAAAAAGTGCCTTGTGTTCGTGAATTCGCGCGAGGAGTGCGAAGCAGTAACGACAACTCTGCGCTCTTACTGCGAAGCTAATCATGAACCCGACCGCTTCATGATCCACCACGGCAATCTCTCCGCCGCACTCCGCGAAACCGCAGAAGCAGCTATGAAAGACGATGACATTTTCATGACGACCTGCACTACCGCCACACTCGAACTCGGTATAGACATCGGCAGACTTGAACGTGCTTTTCAAATAGATGCACCGTTCACAGTTTCATCGTTTCTACAGCGTATGGGACGTACAGGCAGACGCGGTCTGCCGCCGGAAATGTGGTTCGTTATACGCGAGGAACTCCCCGAACCGCGTTCAATGCTTCCGGAGACTATCCCGTGGAAGCTTCTGCAAGGTATCGCACTTGTACAGGTATACGTCGAGGAAAGGTGGGTAGAACCGCCTAAACTCGACCGTCTCCCCTTCTCACTGCTCTACCATCAGACGATGAGTACCCTCGCTTCATGCGGTGAACTTACTCCCGCACAGCTTGCGTCAAGGGTCCTCACTCTGAAATACTTCCACCGCATTTCACAGGACGATTTCCGTGTACTTCTGCGTCATCTCCTCGAAACTGACCATATACAGCGCACAGATGAGGGTGGACTGATAGTCGGTCTTACAGGAGAACGGGTAATAAACAGCTTCAAGTTCTACGCTGTCTTTCAGGAAAATGAGGAATACACGGTACGCTATGATTCACAGGAACTCGGTACTATCGTCAGTCCGCCGCCAATAGGTGAAAAAGTAGCTATAGCCGGTCACGTCTGGATAGTAGAGGATATCGACCACAAGCGCAGGATCGTCTACTGCTCAATGATAAAGGGAAAAGTTCCCGCGTATTTCGGCGATTGTCCCGGAGATATCAATACTAAAATATTACTGCGTATGAAGCAGGTACTGAGTGAGGACAAAAGCTACCCGTATCTCATGAAAAATGCAGTAATCAGGCTTGCTCAGGCGAGAACTTCTGCACGCAATTCCGGTGTAACTTCTGAGCCACTTATCTGTCTCGGCGGAAATATGTGGGCACTCTTTCCGTGGCTCGGCACATACGCTTTTTTCGCAATGGAACGCTTTCTCAAACTCCGCTGTTCTGAACGTCTCGGACTGCGCGGTATGGACTCCGCACGTCCATATTATATACAGTTTACGATGAAGGTTCAGCCTAAGGAATTCTTTCAAATCCTTGCCGAAGAAGCGAGAATCGAATTTGACCCGCTTGAACTCGTCTATCCGAACGAAGTTCCGATGTTTGAGAAGTACGACCAGTATGTTCCACCTGAACTTGTGAAAAAGGGATTTGCTTACGGTATCCTCGATATCGCAGGCATGAAGGAACGCATTTCGGAATGGAGCGAGCTATATCTATGAAACAGACTTGACATTTTCTCAATTTCGTATTAAAATATTATCATAAACTAACAGGAGGTATTTCACATGATTAAAACTACACTCAAAGTTGAAGGCATGATGTGCGGAATGTGCGAATCACACGTAAATGATGAGGTGCGTAAGAATTTTGCAGTCAGCAAGGTATCATCATCGCACAAAAACGGTACTACGGAGATAATCTCTGATGAACAGCTTGACGAGGCAAAGCTCAGGGAAGTTATCGAAGCAACCGGTTACAAGGTTCTTTCGTCAACCTCTGAACCATACGAGAAAAAAGGATTCTCTCTTTTCGGAAAGAAATAATTTGTGCAAAAATACCATTTGAAATTTTGATTCTGTTATGATATAATAATACTATTGAACGTGTAGCAAATTTCTGCGTAAATCCAGTTATTTGCTGCACGTTTTATTTTTTTGTTTGGAGGAATAATATGGAACCAATCACAAACCAGTTTCTGGGTCACGAACCTGTTGGCAAACTTATGAAAAAATACGCTGTGCCTTGTATAATTTCACTGCTTGTGGGTGCTTTGTACAATATCGTTGACCAGATTTTTATCGCCAATGCAAGCTATCTTGGTTCGTACGGAAACGCCGCAAATACCGTCGTTTTTCCGCTTACTGTCATTGCTCTTGCTATTGCTGTAATGATAGGAGACGGATGCTGTGCATTTGTTAGTATCAGTCTCGGAAAGGGAGAAAATGAAAACGCAAAGAAAAGTGTCGGAAATTCCGTTGTTCTGACAATTGTTTCAAGTATTATTCTTTGTGCTGTCTACCTTATTTTCAGCGACAGCATTATCGCTATGTTCGGAGGCACAGTAAATCCTGAGACCTTCCGCAACTCGAAAGAATACTTCTTCTACATCTCGCTCGGTATCCCTTTTTATATGTTCGGTCAGGCTATGAACCCAATTATACGTGCCGACGGCGCTCCTAAATTTGCTATGCTTTCTACTCTTGCAGGCGCTGTCATCAATATGATACTTGACCCCATTTTTATTTTCACTTTCAAATGGGGAATGATGGGAGCGGCTGTCGCTACGGTTATCGGTCAGATCGTCACTTCTGCACTCGCTGTATGGTATCTTTGTAATATGAAACTCGTTAAGCCTGCAAACTCTGACTTCAAACCAGTTGCCGGAATTATCCGTCATACTCTCATACTCGGTCTGACCAGCTTTCTTTCGCAAATATCACTCGTTGCAGCTATGGCGGCTATCAATAACATGATACGCAAATACGGTGCACTTGATACGGTTTTCGGACAAGAACAGTATTCACAGATACCAATGGCAGTGGTCGGGATAGTAATGAAGTTTTTTCAAATAGTTATTTCTGTAGTTGTCGGAATGGCGGCAGGTTGTATACCAATAGTCGGTTTCAACATGGGTGCCGGACTCCTCGGCAGAGTTAGGGAATTGTTTACTAAACTTTTTACATATGAGGCAGGTGTAGGAGCTTTCGCCCTCATTTTCGTGGAATTTTTCCCTAAACAGCTTATAAGTATTTTCGGAGCTGCAAATGAAAGCTCTTACTATACTGTTTTCGCAATGCACGCTTTCCGCATCTACCTCTGTATGATAGTTCTTGCATGTGTAAACAAGGCTTGTTTTATTTTTCTTCAGGCTATGGGCAAAGCATTTGAGTCTACTGCACTTTCTATGGTAAGGGAAATTGTTTTCGGAGTCGGATTCGCTATAATTCTTCCCCTATTCTACGGACTCGACGGAGTTCTTTACTCCATGCCGGTATCTGATCTCCTTACATTTGCCGTTGCACTCATACTTATCATCAGAACATATAAACAACTTGATGACGGTAAACATCACTCAAAAAAACTCGCCGCAGCTATTCGATAGATGCATACAAAATCTATCAACATATACCTAACCCTCTGCGCTTAAAAGAGATTTTAAACTTCCGCTGAGTGTGACCGGAGAAAACAGTGTACTCGCCTCTATCCTATATTATCCCTACTATGAAGGATTCAATGTATTTACTCTCCTTGCAAACTGGCTTAAACTCATATGCTTCAACTTTCCTTTTGCATTCTTCTCAAAGCTTTTCTTCATTCAGCCGCTTATCAGAACAGTTTTCAAATTCGTTATGGGCAGAATCGGCAACAGCGAAGAAAGCAAAGTTTCTGCATAAGATATTGGCAACACCGCACAAAGACCGCTTGACGTCTTTGTGCGGTATTGCCTATAATAAATCAGCTGCGTAGTGATAATACGCAGCTTTACTTTTACAGTTTACGTCACCTATATCAAAAAATACGGTTGACATAATTATTACATTGTGCTATAATATTCCTTGAAAGGAAGTGACTGTCATTAATAATACTGTCAAAACAAAAGACCTCGTCCTGACTGCAATGTTTACCGCCCTCATTACAGCAGGCGCTTACATACGTATACCTGTTCCTGTTTGTCCGTTTACACTGCAATTTCTGTTCACTACTCTTGCAGGTATTGTCCTCGGAAAAAACA
>Ga0310695_10013422_pt1 | contig 11269 bp, 10 predicted proteins | sample RumenRJG_04DNA_FD_203882 | JGI IMG/M metagenome (GOLD analysis project Ga0310695, IMG submission 203882) | Bovine rumen microbial communities from Lethbridge, Alberta, Canada - RJG_04 (v2) (version 2) | ecosystem: Host-associated > Mammals > Digestive system > Stomach > Rumen | place: Canada... | reverse complement strand
GGCCTCCTGCTCAGCCTCGAGGAGAGCTTTATGAGAGACGACGACGTTGCGGAACTCCTGGTTGATCTTGACGATCTTGAAGTCCATGGTCTGGTTGACGTAGGCGTCGTAGTCACGGATAGGCTTGATGTCGATCTGTGAGCCGGGAAGGAAGGCCTCGATGCCGAACACATCGACGATCATACCACCCTTGGTGCGGGTCTTGATGAAGCCCTTGACGATCTCGTCGTTGTTGCAGGCCTCGTTGACACGGTCCCAAGACTTGAGGGCGCGGGCCTTCTTGTGGGAAAGGATCAGCTGACCCTTGCGGTCCTCAGCGGACTCCACATAGACCTCGACCTTATCTCCGACCTTCAGGTCAGGATTGTAACGGAACTCAGGAGCCTGGATGACACCTTCGCTCTTGTAACCTATATTGACGATGACCTCCCTCTTGGAGATAGCGGTGACTGTACCTTCGACCACCTCGTTCTCCACGATCTTGGAGAGGGTCTGGTCGTAAGCGGCCTCGATATCTTTCCTGTCGGTCTTTCCGTAAACCTCGGAGCCACCTTCGAAGGCGTCCCAATCGAAATTCTCGGGCGCGACTGACGCGTTAAGGGTAGGTTTCTGCTGTACTTGCTCAGGCTCGACAGCGGGATTCATTGTTTCTTCTGCCATAATAAATGATAAAGATAACTAGTTGTTTAACAATATTTTTTCGCTCCACGGGACATGACACGACGGCCAGCCTCGTCGAAAAGCGTGCAAAAATAGAGAAAAATATCTGATTTACAAAGGCTCAGGTAGAAAAATCAGAGCATTTTCTTCTTCCTGAAAATGTACAGGACGAAGCCGACAAGCACGAGCATGAAGACAAGCAGGAACAACCACGAGAGGCCCTTATCCTGGAAAGGCAGGGGGACATTCATCCCGTAAAAACTCGCGACCAGGGTAGGAGGCATCAGCAGGACCGAGACCAGGGTGAAAATCTTCATGATATTGTTCTGGTCAAGGTTAATCAGTCCAAGGACAGTCTCCTGGAGGTATTCCAACCTCTCAAAACTGAAATTGGCGTGGTTGATAAGGGAAGTGATGTCCTGGAGGATGACGTTGAACCTCGACTGGAGATCAGAAGGGTACTTGTCACTCTTGATCATGTTCTGGATCAACCTCTGCTTGTCTATGATGTTCTCCCTGACGATCATGGTGTTCTCCTGGAGCTGGTTGATGTCAAGGAGGAAGTCCTCATTGATGTCCTCCTGCTGGTTGATACGTTTGCTGTATTGGGCGATCTCCTTACTCATCAGCTCGATCATGTCGGCGTCAAGATCGACTCGCTGGTCCATAATGCTGACAAAGACGGTGTAGCCGTTGGGGTACATCTGCGGCCTCGCGACAATCCTTCTCTGGAGTTCGGTGAATGAACGGATGGGAACATCCCTAAGGGTAGTCAGGCAGTCCCCCACAAAAGTGAAGGAGACCGCTTCCATGGTATAATCCTCGGGGCCAGGCATCAGGAAGTTGGTGTTGGCGAAGATGGCGTTCTCCGTCTCGGAGTACCTTGAGGAGCTCTCGATCTCCTCAGCCTGCGCACGGCTCTGGATCTCCTCCCCAAGGAAGTCGTCAACAGTGTGCTTCTCCTCTCCTGACGGGGAGAGAAGATCAATCCAGAGAACGTCTTCCCTATTCAGCTTGGAAAGATCCTTCTCAGACTGGGAAACCACCAGTTTGTCGTTCCTCTTATAGAAAATCGCTATCATCGCAAAACCCGGAGTCTGCAAAAATATAAATATTTTCGCAAAAACAAGGAAAAAAACGGGCTAGATGAATTTGAAGAGGATATTCAGGCCTATCACGACAAGCACGATGCCTCCGACCAGAAGGGCCGGTCGGCCGTAACGTCGTCCCGTGAGAGTACCGCCCTTGATGCCGAGAACGACAGAGACGAAGGTCACGACCAGAACAGCGACCGCCTTCAGGATCATGTCAGGGGAACTGTCACTGTCCATCGAAAGGGAAATCCCAGCCGCAAGAGCGTCGATGCTAGTCGCCACAGCGCCTATGAGAATATTCCTAAACCCGTCAAGGTTTCTGGACTCTTCCCGATCCGTGATAGATGAGACTATCATGGACCCTCCGACATAAAGAAGCAGCAGGAAACCGATGACCGGTGCCAGCTTTCCCACAAACCCGGAGAGCATGTCCCCAAAGGTCCATCCGACGAGGAGCAGGCCTGACTGGACGAGTGCGAATATGGCCGCCACAAGAGCTATCCGTTTCCATGAGAAGTCCTTGACACTCACGCTTGAACATGCCGAAACAGCGAAACAGTCGGCACATAGCGAAAGGGCGAAAAGCAAAGCGGCCAGAACATCTACCATAGCCTAGGGATTGAAAGGCTGCCGCCCGGTTATCGACCTTCCGAGAGTCAACTCGTCGGCATATTCCAGATCATCACCGAAACCGAGTCCTCTGGCAAGGGAGGATACCCTGATCCCGAATCCCGAGATCTGCCTGTAGATATAGAACGAGGTGGTCTCCCCTTCCACATCGCCGCTCAACGCAAGTATTACCTCTACCTCGGAAGGGATCGAGGCCGGAGAAGCGACCATTTCCTTGACCCTCTCGACAAGATCGGAGATGGTTAAGTCGGATGGGCCCACCCCCGCGATCGGGGAAATGATACCCCCGAGAACATGGTACACCCCATGGTACTGGCCGGTGTTCTCGATACTCATCACATCCCTGACATTCTCGACGACGCAAATGGTCTTGTGGTCGCGGCTATGGTCTGAGCAGATCGAGCAGATGTCCTCGTCGGAGATCATCCGGCAGACCAGGCAGTATTTCGCCTCATCCCTGAGCCTGACTATCGAGTCAGCGAAATGATGGACATTTTCCTGGGGCTGGCGCAACAGATGGAGGGCCAGACGAAGGGCGCTCCTCTTCCCCACTCCAGGCAGGGATCCGATCGCCTGTACAGCGTCCTCCAAAAGCTTGGAAGGGTATTTCTCAGGGATTGTCATGCCTTATTTGCCTGGGTTTGATAAAAGAATACGGCCGCTCTTACGGAGCCATGAGAGAGTAGCATACGTCTGGCATATTCATAATCCGTAAGACCTGTCTCCTCCATGATCATCTTCGCGCCGCGATCAACCAACTTATTGTTGGTCAGCTGCATGTCAACCATCTTGCTGCCCCTGACATGTCCAAGGCGGATCATTGAGGCGGTGGAGATCATATTCAGAACCAGTTTCTGGGCCGTGCCAGCCTTCATCCTGGTGCTGCCGGTCACGAACTCCGGGCCGACCACCACTATAATCGGGATCTGGGAAGCGGCGGCGAGTGGCGACCCCTCATTGCAGGTGATGCAACCGGTCAGGAGCCCGTTACGCCTGGCGGCCTCTACCGCCCCGACAACATAAGGAGTCGTTCCTGAGGCCGCGATCCCGACGAGGACATCATCCTTTGTAGGGGAATATGGAAGCATGTCTTCCCATCCTCCTGTCCAGGAGTCCTCCGCACCTTCCACAGCGTCTCGGATAGCCCTGTCACCTCCAGCCATAAGCCCGATGAACACGTTATGGACCCCGTAAGTCGGCGGTATCTCTGAAGCGTCCACGACACCGAGCCTGCCGCTTGTCCCCGCTCCCAGATAGAACACACGGCCTCCCCTGGGAACTCTCTCCACTATCCCATCGACAAGGTCCCTTATCATAGGTATGGCAGTAGAGACAGCTTCAGGGACAGTCCTGTCCTCCGAATTGATGGCGGAGAGCAACTCGGTGGTACTCATCCTCTCAAGGTGGTCATATCTTGATGACTGTTCGGTCGTCTTGTTTTCCATGCTAAACCCTCCCGGAATGGAAATCCACAAGTCCCTCGACAGGGGCTTTAATTATCTTTGAGAATGTGATCCCGTAAGATCCCGCGAGCCTTCGGAGAATATCCCTGTTGGCATAACCGAAACCACCGACAACTCCCACGGGGAGTGAGTCAGTGCCGTACCTGGTCAGAGCCCTTTCAAAGAAATCACGGAAATTACTGTCCACCAATTCTTTAATATATTCACACGAATCATACCTGGACGTAATCCAAGGGGCAAATGACCCAAGGTATGCGGCAGGCGTCTCGCCTTTGTAAACATTCTTCACCACAGTCATGTAGTCAACCTCAAAGTCCCTGGCGAACTCGCCGCTGACCGGTTCGGGGACCAAGCCCTTCAGGAAATCCGCCATAAACATCCTACCGAGCCTCGCAGCGCCACCTTCATCGCCAAGGATGAAGCCTCCGGAGCGGATATTGCCGATGATCTTCTCACCATCGTAAAGGCAACTGTTGGAACCGGTGCCGAGTATCGCGGCGATTCCCTTCTCATGTCCGCAGACAGCCCTCGCGGCGGCAAGGGTGTCAGAGGCATATTCGATCATGGCCTCTGGAAACAGAGAGCGCAGGACCTTGTCTAGATTAATGGCGATGGAAGGAACCGATTCCGAAGACTGGCAGATCAGCCCCGCCGCATAGAAATGGATCCTATCAAAACGGGGAATACCCTTTTCTAAGAATCCTGCCGCGGCTTCTTCTACCACTCCCCTGACAACATCCTCGGGTATAGATGCCAAATTCATCCCTCCGGTTTTGACACTCACTCTGGAGCCAGCCCCTTCTAGGGCCAGCCAATCGGTTTTTGTCGCTCCGCTTTCAACAATAAGAATCATATGTGACCGTTAAACGTACAAAGTTAAGAATAATAACCGACAGACAAAGTGCGCTCCTTATAATCAGGTACCAGAGATTTCATCCAGGAAAAGACCGAAGCCGTTGATCACGGGAGGGGCATAGGAGGAAAGGGAGACCCTGATTCTTGAAGTAGTCACAGTCTCCACTGGGACTATCCGTTTGAAGCCTATAGTCGTCTCATTCGCTATCTCTTTCCACTTGCCGTCAGCGCCGAGAACTTCCACGGAGAATGACTTGACCCTCTGTCCCAAGGGAATATATTCCTGGATCAGAACCCTGTTGAAGGTTTTTTCTCCGGCGAGTTCAAAAGTAAGTGTGGACTCGTTGACCCCGTCCTTGGCAGCCCAGAAAGAGTCATAATCCCCGTCAAGGATGTTGCCGGCCTTGAAAACACGTCCGCGGGAAGAAGATGCCTCGACTTTGGCTCCATCAGCGAGATTGACGCTGAAAATATCCCTAAGCGCCGAGCCGAATTCGAGAATCCGGGCGGAGTCCGCGGGGTGGATGTGGCCGGTAATATCTGGAGCGACCCCAAGCAGCAGGAGGGAATTGCGCCCGACGCTGGTGTTATAGATGCTTAACAGCTCATTTAATGACTTTACCTTGTCGTTCTCGCTTTCCCGCCAGAACCAGCCGGGGCGGAGCGGGACATCTGTTTCCGCTGGTACCCAGGCATTTCCATGAATATTCCCCATCTGCAAGGTGTCAGTCGGAGGCGCTCCCGCACCTGGAGAGAACCCATCCGGACGGAATGTGCTCCAATTGGTCCTTCCGGCGACTCCCCTCTCGTTCCCGACCCAACGGCATCCTGGCCCCACATCGCTGAACATCACCGCCTTAGGCTGATACTTCAGGACAGTCTCATGGAACCGAGGCCAGTCATATACCTGCCTCTTTCCGTTAGGTCCCTCCCCGCAAGCCCCATCGAACCATTCCTCGAACACTTCCCCGTAGCGACCGTCCAAAGCGCTCTCCAACGTCCTGACATAGACGTCATTATACTCGGGTGTGCCATAATGCGGGTCATTCCTGTCCCACGGTGAGATATAGATTCCGAACTTGAGCCCATGGGATGCGCAAGCCTCGGACATTTCCTTCAGGACATCCCCCTTTCCACCTTTCCAAGGGCTTCTGGCCACCGTGTGGGTACTCTCGCGATTTGGCCAAAGACAGAAACCGTCGTGGTGTTTAGCCACTATGATCATTCCCTTGAATCCAGCCGCTTTCGCGATGGCTGCCCACTGGTCGCAGTCCAAGTCAGATGGGTTGAAAACATCCTCAGCCTCCGTCCCGAGACCCCATTCCATCCCAGTGAAAGTGTTTGGGCCAAAACAGACCAGGAAATTCATCTCCATCTTCTGCCACTCCACTTGCTGAGGAGTGGGGAGAGGGCCATAAGGCTCAGGTGGGGAGACCCTGCCGCAAGCTGTTATCGCAATAGCGGTGGCGCATGCTAAAGAGGATATAAGGAACGAAAACCTCATTTTCAATCAAATGTCTAAAAATGAGCGGGATAGCCAAGCAGCTGATACGCAAGCGCATATGCCATCCGCAAATGCCCTGCGGTGTTTGGATGGAGAAGGTCATGATGCTCAAGGGCCTGCTCTGTCCCCGCTTTCGCTGCCGCAGCCTCCTCGGGAGTGTATTTCACTTTCATGCCATCCTCCCTGAAATATCTCGCATGCTCCGGTTCCAAGGGATAAAGCCCGGAAATGCTGGCCAGGTCGATTACCGGTACCGCCCAGACATCCGCAGTCTCTTTTATGACTTTGATATAGTCATTGATGAACAGGCCAAGGGGATTGGCGAGGTTCTCGTCTGGCTGGATGTTGTTGGGGGCGCAGTTGAAATAGGCCCTATGTATCGGGGTCAGGAGGATAACCTGCTTGGTAGGATAATTGTGCTTAAGATAAGCCATGAACTTGTTGATGTAAGCCCTCGTGGCGTGTCCTTCCATGACCGGGGTCCTGCGCTTGAGGATTGTCATCACGCCATTCCTGTTCACGGTCGCCTGCCCCTCTTCGAACCATTCCCCCAACGGAAACGCGGCGTTGAAATCGTTTGTCCCTATGAATATGAGTATAGCATCGACATCCTGCCCATGCTCAGCGTTCAACTTCTCAGCCTGTCCGAGGACATCGTAAGTCGTATGGCCGCTGATGCCATAGCAGTATGGCTTGATTCCCAATATCTTGACCAGCTGATTCCAGTAGATGTCCTGGCTCTTCAGCTGGCCTTCATCCGTTATGGAATCCCCTAAAAACGCGACCTTCGCTCCGTTCCATTGGCTCTGGATCTCAGGCTTCTGGGCCCGACATGAAAACATGCCCGCCGTGGCCACCAACAAGGCCGACAATAATAACGCTTTGATTCTCATGATTCTATTTGTATTTCTTCTTAATCTAAAATCGATGCCACTTCCTCGTCAGAGAAACCTTTCTCCTTGAGTCTCCGGGCTATAAGACGCCTCTCTTCAGCCTTGCCTTCAGCCTTGCCTTCAGCCTTCCCCTCGGCCTTCCCTTCGGCTCGACCTTCAGCTTTCCCTTCAGCCCGACCTTTCTCTAGGCCCTCCGCTAGACCTTCCTCACGGCTGTACGCTATCTGGTTACGTATGTCACGCTCTGTCGTCATATCGTATTCGTATTTGACTTTCTCCTCAGCCGTGAATTTAGCAATTTCCGCCGAATCGAACAAGAGTTCGAAGATCTCAGCTGCCATCTCCGGTGGGCGGCTCCTTAGGACCGTCATATTGTGCAAGGCATAGCATAGCTTTTCAAGATTCGTGGATCGGTCTGATATGGTTCTCACCTTGGGGAGTTCAAGAAAAGTGTAACCAATCCGGTCAGTCATCAGCTCACCTGTCTTGATATCCAATAAGTTATACCTGTAAACGAACCGACAGTCACCAGATGGATGAAGTTCAAAGTCCATCAACGCAATGAAATACACAGGCATAAACTCGTAGGAGTCCTGGCCACGCATAACCTGCTCCTGAATCGCAAACGAGGAGTAGAATAGGGCCCTCTCCATGAACCAGCCCTGTCGGGCCAGCTGCACCTCGACTATGAACCTGGATCCGTCGCTTGATGTACACTCGATATCGAATATAACTCCATGACTGTCAGGGAAAGGATTAGGGTGCTCTTTATTGCCGTAGGTGATGTCCTCGATATCTACCTCCGGGAGTATCTCCCTGAGAGTCAAAATCATGAGCCGTTTTCCAGACTCATTGCCAAAAGATCTCTTGAACCAGTAATCCAAGAGGATATTGGCGTAACGTGATGTGATCCTGTTTTCCATAATTCTTTTCGTTTAGAAGTTTCGGCTAAGGTACCTTGACTAAACAGAAAAAACGACAAAAAACAGAAAAACAACGCTAAAGAAACAGAAAAACATTTCTTTGATATGGAGACACTTGCCTTCTGATAATCAGCGGGATAAGCGAACTCCCATGTCCGAAAACGACCATGGGAGTTAACCTGAATAACTGATTATCAGTAGCGGAGTGTCTCCAGAGAGTTATGGCGTCTCCAGAGAATTAAATCGTGACCTTGATGGTCTTCTGGGCGGAGTCTGCGGAGGAGCCACCGACATAGAGCACATACTCACCAGAGCGGGGAACCACCCTGCCGGCCTCAGCATCCCACCAGTTGAAGGTGTCTTCCTCGATCGGGATCACGACCTTGGCGGCCTTGCGGGCCTTAAGGGAGACCCTCTTCATGCCGCGGAGAGCCTTGACAGGACCCTGGGCGTCGTCAGGCCTGCTGATGTAAAGCTGGACGATCTCGTCTCCATCCTTGCGGCCCTTGTTCTTGACCCTGACGACGACTGCCTTCGAGCCATCAGCCATAGTCTTGAACTTCGGACGGCCATATTTGAAGTTAGTGTAGCTCAGGCCATATCCGAAAGGATAAAGCGGAGTGCCGCGGAAATAACGGTAGGTCCTGCCTTCCATGTCATAGTCGTTGAAGTCTTTGACCTGGGAGTCATCGGCATAGAAAGTCAAGGGAAGCCTTCCGGAAGGGTTGAAATCGCCATAGAGGACATCCGCGACCGCGTAACCTCCCTCCTGACCGGGATACCAAGCCTGGAGGATAGCTGAGCAAAGCTTGTCCTCATCCTTGAGGGCTATGGTGCTTCCGGAGAAGTTCACGAATATCACCTTCTTACCAGCATCCACAAGGGCTTTCACAAGCTGCTTCTGGATTGCGGGGAGCTCTATGGAAGTCCTGTCCCCACCAAGGAATCCGGGAATATCCACATCATCCATCTGCTCACCCTCGAGACGAGGGGTGATGCCTCCGGCGAAGATCACGGTCTCATAGCCGTCAAGGGAATCCACGACAGCGTCGATGTCGGTCGGAGTCTCCTCAAGCTCAGCGGCGTGAGGGCAGGCGCGCAGATATTTCAGATCAGGAACCCTTTCCTTCATGGCGTCGTAAAGGGTCACGGTACGGACAGGAGTGCCCTCGTAGTTGCCCCACATCATGACAGAGTCGGCAGCGTTGGGGCCGATGAGGGCCACCTTCGCGTCCTTGGCAAGAGGAAGTATGCCGTCATTCTTCAGAAGAACCATGCTCTTGCGGGCGATGTCCAGCGACTGGGCCTTATGCTCCTCGGAAAGGAGGACGGACTCGGGAATATTGTCCCAAGGAGACTCGAAATCCATCTCTCCAAGGGCAAACCTCACGGCCAGAAGCCTCTTGACATGCTCGTCAAGGTCAGATTCCTTCAGGAGGCCTTTCTCCACAGCCTCGGGAAGGAGGTTGGTCAGATTACCGCACTCCACATCCATTCCGGCGAGAGCCGATGCGGCTATAGCCTCGACGGGAGTCTTGACCCAGTTGTGGTACTTCTCCCCGACGAAGTCGGATACAGCCCAGCAGTCGCTGACTATCAAGCCTTTGTAGCCCCATTCCTTTCTAAGGATGTCCTGGAGGAGCCTCGTTGAGGCGCCGCAAGGATAGCCCTCGAAACGGTTGTAGGCGAACATCACTTCCTGCACCTGCGCCTTTGTGACAAGGTCCTTGAAGGCGGCCAGGTAAGTCTCCCAAAGGTCCCTCTCAGAGACATTGGCATCGAATGTATGCCTCAGAGATTCAGGGCCGGAGTGGACGGCGAAATGCTTCGCGCAGGCCTGGGCCTTGAGATGTCCGTCGGAGGTGTCTCCTTGAAGTCCCCTGACGACAGCGGAACCGAGCACGCCGGTCAGGTAAGGATCCTCACCGTAAGTCTCCATTCCCCTGCCCCAGCGGGGATCCCTGAATATGTTGATATTCGGGGTCCAGAAAGTGAGGCCGGCGTACTGAAGGCTCTCACGATCCTCAACCGTGCGTGCCAGGCGGTACTTGACCCTGGCCTCGTCACTGACAGAAGTGAACACTTCCTCAATCAGCTGAGGGTCGAAGGAAGCGGCCATGCCGATAGGCATCGGGTACATGGTGGCGTAGCCGTTGCGGGCAACTCCATGCAGAGCCTCGTTCCACCAGTTGTAAGCGTTGATTCCAAGACGGGGAATCGCCTGGGAATTAAAATCCATCAAGGACGCCTTTTCCTTAAGGGTGAGCCTCCCGACGAGATCCTCCGCCCGCTGTTCCGGGCTCAGGTTCTTGTCCATATAAGGCAGCTGCGCGGCGGACGGCAACATGCAAGCGAAAGCCATGAAGGCAGACGCGACAATATTCTTAAAATATTTCATAATATATTGGTTATTATATACTTATTCAGGCATCATGGACATACTCTCCCCTCTTCCTCCAATGGAAGAAGCCGTACGAGGATGCTATCACATAGGCGACGTAAAGGGCTGTCATCCAATATTTTCCCGCAAGGAAGCACATCACTACAAGGATTGTGTCTCCGATGACCCAGAGAATCCAGTGGTAAGGGATGGATTTCGCCAGCCACAACATACCGATAACACACAGGCAGGTGGAAAGGGCGTCAAGCCAAGGGTTGCTGTCGTTCAGGATTGTCAGGAGCCAGACCAGAAGACCGGTTCCGAAAAGCAATATCGCGGCGCTCACGATGGCCATTTTTGGAGACAAGCGCCTGAGATGGACATCAGCCTGGACTTCCGAACTGTCTTTCCGCCACTGGTAAAGGCCCCAGAAGGCCATACCGACATAGTAGATGTTCAGGCCCATGTTGGCCCAGTTGCTCTCGAGGAAGAACTGGATGGCGCAGGCTGTACTGGTGAAAAGACCGAAGTACCACATGGTGTTCTTCTGGAGAACCTCCAGAATCATGTAGGGAATGCCCATAACGAGGGCCACTATCTCTATGATTTGCACGATGTCCATATCGTACAAATTTAGAAAAAATATTCCATTCCCAACATGAAATTGAATCCGGGCATGGAGTAGTTGTCCACAATCTCGTATTGCTGGTCAAGGAGATTGTTGAGGCAAAGTTTCAGGGTCAGGTCGTTACGGGCGACAGTCAGGTTCTTGGACAGGGCGGCGTCAAGGGTGGTCCATGGCGAAAGGCGATATGCAGGAAGGTTGGCGGAAGTGGTGAAACGCTCTCCCGTCATGAATGCCGTGAT
>Ga0310695_10013419_pt1 | contig 11272 bp, 6 predicted proteins | sample RumenRJG_04DNA_FD_203882 | JGI IMG/M metagenome (GOLD analysis project Ga0310695, IMG submission 203882) | Bovine rumen microbial communities from Lethbridge, Alberta, Canada - RJG_04 (v2) (version 2) | ecosystem: Host-associated > Mammals > Digestive system > Stomach > Rumen | place: Canada... | reverse complement strand
TTAAGATTGTGAATAATTTTTTTATGCTCATATACATAGCACCTCACATCTTATAAAAATTTTATTTTAAAACATTATTCATTAACTACTATTTTGATAGTATAATCGCTATCATAATACCACCAATTACCCGATTCAGTTTCATTAGCACCATTTGAAGTAAAATAATACCATGGTGCACTAGTTAATGAATCATTATTAGCTTCAACACTCATACTTTCGATTGGTGAACCCCAGTAATATACTGTTTGAAGATTACATTTAAGGAATGCAGAATTACCAATTTCTTTCACTCTTCCGAGTACTAGCTCTTTAATAGAAGCACTTTCGAATGCACAAGGATTAATCACAACTTTAGCATTAGGAAATTCAAATCTTTCTGTAGAAACTTCCTTGAAAGAATAATTACCAATTGTTATTATTTCTGCTGTTGATTTAACTATTATTTCATTTACATTCGTTGCATATTCAAAAGCACCACTCGGTATGGAATCAAGTCCCTTACCAATTATAATTGTTTTTACTTCAGTACAGTGAGAAAATGCATAAGTGCCTAATTCAATAACACTATCCGGTATAATAATTTCTGTCAATTTAGAGCAGCCAGAGAATGCAAAGCTTCCAATTGCTTCAACCGCGCTACTTAAAATGAGTGTTTTTACTTCATAACAACTAGAAAATGCATATTGACCAATTATTTTAATTCCAGTACCAATAGTGATTTTTTCAGCTATTCTACATTTTTCGAATACGTTAGTACCTAATTGAGTAACATTATCTGGTATATCAATTTCTGCCAAATATCTACAATCATTAAACGCTGCATTATCAATTGTTGTAAGTCCGCTACCAAAAATAACATTAGAAATTCTAGAAAGGTAAAATGCATTTTTACCTATATATGTAACACTATCTGGTATCTCTAAAGTTCCATCTATAAAACTCTGATAGAAGGCAGAATCTTCAATTCTTTCTACATTTTCACCAATAATTACTGAAGTAATATTCGAATTATCAAAAGGACTTGGTGGATTATAAGAACTATTCAAAGCATTAAAGGCATTTTTGCCAATTACTTTAACTGGAAGTCCATTATATGTATCTGGAATGATAATTGTTGAAGAATTTACAGCGCCTCTTCCTAACACTTTATAATATGCATCATCAACTAATTCATAAGCTAAATACTCAATCCATTTTGCATATAATGTAATATTTTCTGTAATAGCAGTATCAAAATCAAACACTTCATTAAATTCGCTATCCATATACCAGTTTTCAAATTCGCAGTAATCTTTTTCCATTGTAGTTGGCTTAGTTACCTTTCCGTTAAAAGGAATAGCTTGTGGACTAACTTCTGTTCCACCATTTGAATTAAATGTAACTAAAACCTTTGTATAGATTTCTCCATTTGCACCATAATACCACCACATAGCGCCTTCTTCATTTTCCGGATCATCTGTATAATAATATACATTTGTATCTAAAATTTCATTATTTTCGCCCTTATCAATTTTAGCGAAATCTTCTTTATTACCTTTATAGCATATTTTTAGCTTTTCATTACATTCATAGAATGCAGAATCTCCAATAGATGTTGCATCATTAGGAATTAATATCATCTTTAACGAACTAGAGTTGCTAAACGCATAAGATGATATTGTTTTAAGCTTAGATGATAATGTAACAGAAGTTAATAAGCTCATATCTCTAAAAGAGCTTGTAGGAACAACTTCTACATTAGGAATAGAAATTTCTTTCAAATTCATAGATCTGAATGCTTCTTCTCCTATAGAAGTAGCTAAATAAATATTTACGGTTTCTAATGTTTCAGGATAAAAATACGTATTATTATTTTGAATTACTGGTACTCCTCCATAGTATCCAAAACCACCAAATAAATAACCAAGTGTTTTGTCTCCATTAGATGCTGAACCTAGATAAGGTACTTTAAGATTCTTTAGTCCTGAAATACCTAAAAATGCAGAATCTGATATTTCTACTGCAGGTCCAATTTCAATATTTTCAACATTCGTTAAATAGGAGAATGAACCATAAGGAATAAATTCCTGACAATTTTCAGAATCACCAATTATTATATTCTTTAATGATGAAGGAATGTAATAAACGGTATGTGTAAAAGCATTTTCTTCCGTTTTATAATTTTGATTTGTAGGAATAGATCCTTCATATGCTTCCGTACCAAATATGTATCCGAAAGGATATTGATTATTTTCATAATCATAATGCTCTTTATTACCTACAAATGGCAATGAAATTGATACTAAAGAGGATGAACCACTAAATACACCCTTTTCTAAATTCTTCACAGAACGAGGAACACTTATTTTTGTTACATGTCTATTAGCAGTATCTTTAAAGGCTCCTACTTCAATTCCGTTTACCATATAAGATACTCCAAATACTGAAATATTATTTTTAATTTCAACCTCAGTTACTTCATCTTTACATCCAGCAACAGTTGCTGTTTTTGTTTGTTCGTTACCTAAATAATAAATACCATCCTCAAGGTGATATATTCTCATAGTTGCAGAAATATACTCTGGAATATCATAATTGCCACTTTCATCTACTAGATATGCAACAACAACATATTCACCCATTTTTATGGCTGCGTTATTTGTATATTTGCTGACTCTAATATATTCAGGAAGATTATCTTCGTCAATAAATATACTATGTGCCTTATTGTCGTAAACAAATAAACCATCTTCGAAAACTATATCAGTAGAAGGTTTAATCTTATTAATTGTAAGAGTTGCAGTTAAGTCCTCTGATGAATTGTAATTTGCTGTTATTTCTTCTCTTAAAACTGCTTTTACTGTATAAACACCAGCCTGTTTAACACCTACTTCACCAGGCTCAAGTATATTACCATTGTAATAATAATCTACAACTACCCCATCAGGTATATCACCTTTTACAAATATGGATTTCGGAGTACCATCATAATCAACAGTAACATCATCCATAGAAATGCCTAATATATCCGCCTTATTGATTGTAAGTACAGCATTTAAAATCAATCGGTTAAAGTTATTATTCGATGGTGTTATAGTAGCGTATACATAATATGTACCAGCATTTGTTTTGTTATTATTTTTATATTCACTTGTATATTCTGTTAAGGATTGTATACTATCGTCTAATTCTCCTGTAATATCAATAGATTTAGGAGTACCATCATAAGTTACCGTTTTGTTTTCAAACTTTAAGCCTGTTAAATCAGCCTTATTTATTGTCAAGGTTGCAGTAATATCATCAATTATATAATTGTTATTTGAATCCTCAAATGAGGCAGTTACTTCATAAACACCAGCATCTGTAAACGAATTCTTTGAATAGCTTACTGTAACTCCTTCAGGCAATGATTCTTCTATTTCAATACTATGCTCCAAGCCATCATATGTTATTTCCTTACTATTGAATTCAACAGAAAGAGTCTTCTTTGCAATAATTAAAGTAGCTGTCATAGCATCAGGAACATTATAGTTACCTGTTGTATCCGTAAATGAAGCAGTTACTTCATGTCTACCTGCATTTTTAAATGTATTTGTAGGAGAATAGCTCACCTCTATGCCTTCAGGTAAATTAGAAACTTCTATACTGTGTTCATTACCATCAAATACTGCAGATGAATTTTTAAAAATAATACCTGAAATATCCGCTTTCTCTATGGTCATTATTGCAGTCATATTGCTAATACCATAGTTACCTGTTGTATCATTAAAGTTTGCTGTTACTTCATATTCACCAACATCGCTTCTACCATTTCCCTCATAATTTACATTAACACCCTTTGGAAGCTCACCCGTGATTCCAATGGAATGAATCTTTCCATCATATTCAAATGTTTTATTTTCGAATGAAATATTATCAATCAATTTTCTAGCAATTGTCATTTTAGCCGTCATAGGCTCTGGAACAATATAATTAGAATTAGTTTCTGTTGATGAAAAATGAGCTTCTACCTCATAAACACCAACATCCGTTGCTGAATTATATCTATAGTCAACCTCAATGGACTCTGGCAACTCTCCTTCAATCGCAAGCGAATGTGGAAGTCCATCATATTCAAAAGTCTTTGATTCAAATTTAATTCCTGTAACTGCTGTTTTTTCGATGATCATATTAGCCTTCATATCAGCCACTTTTGTATAACCATTTGCTAACTTAAATGAGGCAGTTACCTCATATGTACCAACATTTACCTTTGAATTGCCTGTATAAGAAACAATAACACCGCTTGGAATAGTACCACTTATGTATATATTGTGAACATTTCCATCATACGTATATGTCTTATCTTCAAATACAACACCACTCATATCAATATTGTATATTTTATTTGTAGATTCACGTTGACACGAAACTAAAAAAAGAAGGATAACGGATATAATGATAAATGTTATAAAATTAATCGTTTTTCTCATAAACAGCCAACACCCCTTATCTGCTTAAATAGCACAAATAGTCATAAAAGCTTTATATTATTTCTAAAATAAAATAATATAATTGTAGCAGTAATAATAGATATGTTATACACTTAATTTTACCAAAATATAAGAATTCTTACAATTGATTTTTAAAAAATTCACATAATAAAACTACGAACAATTCATAGATATATTATGCTTTTCTTTCTTGATGAATACTTTTCTTTTTTGCTCATCGAGCTTTTTCTAGACTGAAGTACGAAATACATCATTTTCGTTGTTCATTTTCATCTTTTACCTAAAAATGACAAAAATGACTTAACAAAATCAAAAAAAAGCCACACGTTCGATATCGTGTGACTTGCATATTTCATTATTTTTTATTCATTCGGGTATAAGATATCCATTATTTTGATTTGAAAGGTTAACTATATCTTCTAGCGTTATAATGATTGTTCCTTTCACACTGACATTTTGCCATATTGTCAGTGTTATTATAAAGGTAAATCCTTTTTTTCAAATCGAATAGAACCAATTATATAGCCTGCTAATCCAACAATAACTAATATAATTAATTTATAAATCCAAGCATTACCACCATCTAGAATGGATACAACATCAAATAAAGAAATTAAGGATACATAATTGAAATTATTTAAAGCAGAAATTCTAACAACGGAAGGAATTACTGGTGAACCAAATAAACCTAGCATTGTTGCAACTAAGAAAAACATAGAAATTCCGCCACCTAATGCCATTGCCTTTTTACTTCTATCAAAGATACAAGATGTTAAATAATTAATACCTGAAATAGCAAATAATGTTACAAATGCACCTAGGTTAATTAATATTAATTTTAAATATGTTAAATCCGTTGTAACATCAGCAATTGCAAAGCAAATACAAGATGTAATTGTTGTGCAAATAAACATTAATAATAAAGAACCTGCAAGATAAATTGCTTGAGTAAATGTTACTTCCTTTCTTCTTGTTGATGTTGATAAAACATAAGCCATTGAACCAGTATCCACTTGGCCTGCAATTAAAGAATTTGAACACATAATTAAATAGATAATTGGAAGTAATAATCCTGCCATCTTAAAGAATATAGAACCAACAATTAAACCATATAAATCCATAGTGCCTAATTCATGAATACCATCGGATACATTTTCTGGTAATTTATCTAATAAAGAACCTGCGACATCAATAAATAGTTTATCATGAATTTCGGTTTTTTTAGCTTTATATAAATCTTCATTAGCTTTTATATTTTCATCTATTGATGAATATTCATAATTTAATTTATTTTGGAATTCTACAATACTTTCATAAGCAATTTTATAAGTATTTTTATAATCAAATCCCATTGCATCATATTTTTCTTCAGTGACCTTATAATCCTTTAAAATATCAAGTATTTCTTTTTTATAATCTGCTGAAGTTATTTTAGCTCCAACAACCATTGCACAAGCTTTTGCTGCACGATTTTCTAAAAATTCAGATCTATCATTTGTTATAAATTCAAGTAAAGAATAGCCTTGGCAATCATTATATTCATAATTTTCAACATCAGATAACATATAAGATGAAAAATCATTAATATATTCATCAGGTATTTCTTCATTATTTTTACTATATTCGCTATCTAATACATGATTTGGATTAATAGTAAGCATTGTAACCTTATATTCATTTGAATCTTCATCATAATATAATTTAATAGAATCACTTGCATAAGTATAAGAAGGAATAACATACATTTCTTTAAATTTATTTGTTACATCAGCTTCAGTTTCTGACTCGATTTCATTTAATTCATTATCTAATTCTTCTTTAGCTTCTAAAGTATATTCTTCTTGCTTTGATGCAATAATAGATGCTTTTGCATTAGCAATATGCTCATTTTTAATTTTTTCAGTTTCTAATACAATATATTTAGCTTTAACCTCTTCGATAGCTTCATCTTGAGTTTTTCCTTGAGCCATTAAAGCTGCAATTTCAGCCGCTGCTTCGTCTTTTGCCATATCAGCTGCTACAGCATTTGCGATTTCTGTTTTTATTTCATTTTCTTCACTTAGTACTTTTTCTTCTACTGCATTCGTTATTTTTTTTGTAACTAAATCTTTAACAAGATTTGTACATTCTAAATATGCTTCCTCTGTTTTTGCTTCCTTATAAGCTTTAAATTTTATAGCATTTTCTTTTGTATTTAATTCGTTAAATTTTGATGTAAATTTTAAATCAAATTCTTTTTCACCATTTAAAGCTTTATCCTCTACATTAATTGTTGATTTTTTAATTTCACTTGTAATTAATTCTTGAATAATAGTATCTTGTACTCCATCCTTTACACTTGAAATATTGCTAGTGCCAGATATTAACATAACACAAGATAGCATAAAGCATACCGCAACGGTTATTATTAACCACATTAATCCATTTGCTTTGTAGCTTTGCTTAAACAAAGCTTTAGAAAATAATCTTCTTTTATTATTTTTCATCGTTATTACCCTCCATAATTTCTTTAAAATGCTTTTCTAAAGTATATTTAACCTCAGATATAAATTTCACATTTAATCCATCTAATTTTAAAAATAATTCGTTGATATTTTCTTTATTTATTTCAATAGTACATTGATTGTATTTTTCTTGAATTCTAATAATTTTAAAATTCATTTTCATAAATTTATTAAATGATTCAGCATCATTAAATTCAATTTTAAAATCAACTTCATTCCTATTTTTAATTGTCTTCATGTCGGCTATATCAATAATATGTCCATTTGATATTAAAGCTACCCTATCACAGGTGTCTTCCATTTCATTAAACATATGAGATGACATAAATATGGTTTTTCCTTTTTGATGTTCACGCTTAATAATATTTAAAAACGCATCTCTCATTAATGGGTCTAATCCTGTAGTTGGTTCATCTAAAATAATTATTGGTGAATCCGCCATTAAAGCGGCAACTAAGGCTGTTTTTTGCTTCATACCCTTACTCATTCTTTTTAAGTTGGCTTTAGGATCTAGCTGTAATTCTTTTATTAAAGAATCCGCATAGCTTAAATCCGTTATTCCTTTATATTCCGCTTGACTCTTTAAGAAATTAACACCTGTTTTTAAATCAGGGAAGGCTATTTCACCAGGAACATATCCAACAAGCTTAGCAATCTTATCTTGATTTTTCCATGATTCCATACCATTTACATAAGCTTCACCTTTGGTAGGTTTAATAAATCCTAAAATGGATCTTATTGTAGTTGTTTTACCTGAACCATTCGTTCCAACAAATCCTATCATTTCACCTTTATTTATATTTAAATTGATATCAAAGATTCCTCTTTCGTTTCCATAATCCTTAGTTAAATCTTTTATTTCAATTAAACCTTCTTCTTTTAATTCCATTAGAAGTTACCTCCAAATTCTTTATCCTCTTTATAAAAATGCATAAAGTAATCTTCTAGCGTCTCTTTTATATTATTGAATTCCTTTATATTATATTTAGTAAATAGATGAATAACCTTGTTAATATTTTCATCCTCACAAGTTATATTTAAAATAAGATTTTCCTTATCTTCTTTTAAAATATGGATTGTATTTTTATCATATTCATTCATAAATTTTTCATAATTATTTAAATCATTAAATCGAATACGATATTGCTTTAAAGATGCATGCTTTAAATCATTTGAAATAAATTCATCTACAATCCTGCCATCCTTAATAATAGCAATTCTATCGCATGTTGCATCTACCTCACTAAAGATGTGAGAGGATAAAAGAATTGTTTTACCTCTTTTTTTCTCCTCAATAACAAAATCAATAAATCTTTGTTGCATAATAGGATCTAGTCCTGATGTTGGTTCATCTAATATCAAAACCTCAGGATCAGACATAAAGGCAGTTACTATCGCAAGTTTTCTTTTTACGCCTAAGCTCATATGCTTCGTATCACATTTAAGCTCGTTTTCCTTTAATTCAAATAAATTAAGCATTTTATCTAGCATTTCTTTATTATTAACATGATACAAATTCTGCATCATATCAATAAATTGATAGCCTGTTAAGCCTTGTGGTAAAGCTATTTCACCCGGAATATATCCAACCTTATTTAGAATTCTATCGTAGTCTTTAAAAGAATCCATTCCTAATATTTTTGTATTTCCTAATCCTGGATGAGAAAATCCCATCAAATGTCTTATCGTCGTTGATTTACCAGCACCATTAGGACCTAAAAATCCAAATACTTCTCCTTTTTCTATTTTAAAGGAAACATCAAATACGCCTCTTCCAGAACCGTAATCTTTAGTTAAATGATTAACTTCTATAATACTCATATGTTCCTCCTTCTTTATTAAAATCATACTCGAGTACGATTTCATACCCTAGTTGACTTTTTCAACGATTACAAGTATAATTATCAATGAAAAATAAAACAATAGTCAGTTTTTATACTAGGGTACAAAAACAGACTCTTTTGTTAAAATGGTTCGAAAAGGGGTATAATTTTATGGAAAATCGTAATGTAAGAAAAAGCAAAAAAGCAATTCAAAAGGCATTTGCTGAATTGCTTTCAGAAAAAAATGATATTAATAAAATTACAGTAAAAGAAATTGTTGAAAGAGCAGATATTAGTAAATCAACTTTCTATAGTCATTACGAAGATATTTATAGTGTATCTGAGGAATTTGAAGATGAAATAACTTCATTATTAAATTCTTTATTAGAGGATTATCTAAAAAGTCATACACTAGATTATCCTGCCTATATAAAAAAATTAATTGAATTATTGAAAAGAAATGAGGATTTATATAAAAAAATATTCTTATCTGATTTACCACTTAGATTCATTAGTAATTTAAAGGATAAATGTAATGAAGTTATTTCAAAGGATGTTCATATTAATTTTTTATCTAATGATAAAAATAAAAGAAAAGCTGAAATTGATTTTATAACAAATGGTACAATTCATTTATTTGTAGACTATTTTAAAGGTAAAATCCCTCAGACCTTAGATGAAATTGGTGAAGGAATAATAAGCGTAATAAACAGAATTTATCAATTAAAGCAAGAACAAAGGGGTAAATAAATTTCCCCTTAAGGAGCTTAGGCTCCTTGTTTAAGTGCTTCAAATAACTTGAAGTCGCTTTGGTGTGTTCACACCTCTACGTAATAGATATTCTATAGTATTAATATCACATACGCTGCTTTTTCTATATATATTTAATGCTCCATTTATATCAGCATTAATACATTTACCTTCTTTTGTTTTATACAATCCTCTTTTTATTCTTTCTCCACTAAAAGTATATTCTTTATTTTTTCCTTTAGAATATATTGGCAAATAATCTAAATCAAAAAATGATGATGCTGATGTATATGATTCTTCTTGAATTATGCATTCTATTCCATTTTTAGAACATAAGTATTCTATTCTATTTATTAGTTTTTCAAATGGAATCATCAAGAAATTTTGATTATTTTTCTTTTTCATTTCTTTTTCTATATGTTTAGAATAATTATCTTTGGCATAATATTCCTTACTTAAGACAAATCCTTTATTTTGGAAATCTTTCGAATATCCAACAATGATTCTATTTATATTATTTTCAAGACAATAATTAATAATCATTTTAGAACTCTTATAGAAATAACATTTTATCTTATTATCTCTTTTTCCCATTAAACGAATCATTCTTTTCGTCATTATATTTTTATAGGATTCATTTTCAGATAAATTCTTTCTTAAATCCTTTAGATAAATTCGTTCTCCGGTTAATGGATTTTTATTTTTTCTTAACACATATTGATTTTCACTTTTCAATTTAGCCATTTTCTTATTATAATACTGGTTCATAGACTTTAGTCTTTTTCCATCTATAATAAAGGAATTGCCCTTTGTTGTTACACATGTAGCTAAATTATTTACTCCTAAATCAATAGCTAAAGTAGTATCACCCTTTGATTCTTTTATTTCATCTTCATCTAAATATGTATATGCTATTTCAAATTTCTTACCATTATATAAAGGAATAATAGATACTTCTTTAATCTTTTTATTCGTTAGATATCTTGGAATACTAAGACGAATAAAATATTCATCAGGTAATTCAAACATACTTGGATTTATGTATTTCTCTAAAATTTTTATATCAGGAGCTATTTCTCTTAAGAATTGTTTAAATAGTACTGAAAGCGGAATATTAAATACTCTTTTACCATTCTCCATTTTCTTACCTAAATATGAAAATGTAATGGGATAATACCCTTTAATATATCCTGGTTCTTTAGCTGTAATTTCTAAATTATTATCTTTTTGATATTTTAACAAATTAAAATATGATTCATAAGCTTCATTAGCTGAAAAGGTTGTTTTTTGGAATACCTCTGAATTCAACCATAAAGACACTTCATGATTTTTAAGCATTTCATAATTATCATATTTATCAATAAATGTCTTGTTAAGCTCATAATTCTTTTTAATATTGGCTAAAGCAACATTATATGCTTTCTTACACATTCTTGAAAGAAATCTATAAATAAAGAATTCACCTTTAGTTGATTTTAGTTTTTGTTTTAAAACTTTATATCTTTTCACATCAATTCACCTCCTCTCTTTTTCCATATAATACACCCTATTTTGACATTATTCGTGTCTATTATAAAAATATTTTATTTTTTTTATTCCTAATTTGCACAGTGTTGGTGAAAAATAAATAAAGTGATATAATATAGCCAGTCTAAAGAAAGGAAAAATATGTGAATTTCTGAGAGCTGGTTAATACATATGACTTGGCGGTTGAAGGTTA